>OAVS01000592.1_pt1 | contig 21422 bp, 18 predicted proteins | sample 1550601 | NCBI WGS metagenome assembly OAVS01 (sample SAMEA2580093, study PRJEB22360) | human gut metagenome | biome: human gut; feature: human-associated habitat; material: faeces | place: Denmark | collected 2008/2010
GCTGATTACCTGACGCTGGGCCTGCGTGAGAACGGCAGGAACAGCACGGCCCGCATCCTGAATTTCCATCTGGCCCGTAACCCGGAAATCGCCTTCCTGTGGAACATGGCCGACAACTACAGCAACCTGCTGAACCCGGAATTATCCATCTCCTGTCCGTTCATCCTGACGCTGACTCTGGTGGTGGAAGACCAGGTGAAAACCCACAGCGAAGCCAGCCTGAAGTACATGGACCTGGAGAAAAAGTCGAAGACCTCCTATGCCAAATGGTTTCCGTCCGTGGAGAAAGAGGCGAAGGAGTGGGGGGAACTGCGTCAGCGGCTGGGCTCCGGTCAGTCCTCCGTGGTGTCCTACTTCCTCAACATCACAGCCTTCTGCAAGGACAATAATGAAACGGCGCTGGAAGTGGAGCAGGACATCCTGAACAGCTTTCGTAAAAACGGTTTTGAGCTGATTTCACCGCGCTTTAACCACATGCGCAATTTCCTGACCTGCCTGCCCTTTATGGCCGGGAAAGGGCTGTTTAAACAGCTGAAAGAGGCCGGAGTGGTTCAGCGCGCAGAGAGCTTTAATGTTGCCAACCTGATGCCGTTAGTGGCGGATAACCCCCTGACACCGGCAGGTCTGCTGGCACCCACCTACCGTAACCAGCTGGCGTTTATCGATATTTTCTTCCGGGGGATGAATAACACCAACTACAACATGGCGGTCTGTGGCACCTCCGGGGCCGGTAAAACCGGGCTGATACAGCCACTTATCCGCAGCGTGCTGGACTCCGGGGGCTTTGCCGTGGTGTTCGACATGGGGGATGGCTACAAGTCCCTGTGTGAGAACATGGGGGGCGTATATCTGGACGGTGAAACCTTGCGCTTTAACCCGTTTGCGAACATCACCGATATTGACCAGTCAGCGGAGCGTGTCCGCGACCAGCTGTCGGTGATGGCCAGCCCCAACGGTAACCTGGATGAAGTGCATGAAGGTCTGCTGCTGCAGGCGGTCAGGGCATCATGGCTGGCCAAAGAGAACAGGGCACGTATTGATGACGTGGTGGATTTCCTGAAAAACGCCAGTGACAGCGAGCAGTATGCCGAGTCACCGACTATCCGCAGCCGTCTGGACGAAATGATTGTGCTGCTTGACCAGTACACTGCCAACGGCACTTACGGCCAGTATTTTAACTCTGATGAGCCGTCCCTGCGGGATGACGCAAAAATGGTGGTGCTGGAGCTGGGCGGACTGGAAGACCGTCCGTCACTGCTGGTTGCGGTGATGTTCTCCCTGATTATCTACATCGAGAACAGGATGTACCGCACGCCGCGTAACCTCAAGAAACTGAACGTTATTGATGAAGGCTGGCGTCTGCTGGACTTCAAAAATCACAAGGTCGGTGAATTTATTGAGAAAGGCTACCGTACCGCCCGCCGTCATACCGGTGCCTATATCACCATCACACAGAACATCGTCGACTTTGACTCTGACAAGGCCTCCAGTGCTGCCCGCGCGGCATGGGGTAACTCCTCCTACAAAATGATCCTCAAACAGAGTGCGAAGGAGTTCGCGAAATACAACCAGCTGTATCCGGACCAGTTCCTGCCACTGCAGCGCGACATGATTGGTAAGTTTGGTGCGGCCAAAGACCAGTGGTTCAGTTCCTTCCTGCTGCAGGTGGAGAACCACTCCTCCTGGCACCGTCTGTTTGTGGACCCGTTAAGCCGCGCCATGTACAGCTCTGACGGCCCGGATTTTGAGTTTGTGCAGCAGAAGCGTAAAGAGGGGCTGAGTATTCATGAGGCGGTGTGGCAGCTGGCGTGGAAGAAGTCAGGGCCGGAGATGGCTTCGCTGGAAGCCTGGCTGGAAGAACATGAGAAATACAGGAGTGTGGCATGAGTTCAACGCAGAAACCCGCCGACGTCACGGCAGAACGACGCAGCCACTGGTGGTGGACGGTGCCGGGATGCCTGGCAATAGTGTTACTGAACGCAGCCGTCAGCTACGGCATTGTCAGACTGAACGCACCGGTGACTGTCGCCTTCAACATGAAACAGACCGTGGATGCGTTTTTTGACAGCGCCAGTCAGAAACAACTGTCAGAAGCACAGTCAAAAGCCCTTTCAGCGCGTTTTAACACGGCACTGGAAGCCAGCCTGCAGGCGTGGCAGCAGAAACACCACGCGGTCATTCTGGTGTCGCCTGCTGTGGTACAGGGGGCACCGGATATCACCCGGGAAATCCAGCAGGATATTGCCCGGCGAATGAGGGCGGAACCATGAGATGCCGGGGGCTGATTGCCCTGCTGATATGGGGGCAGAGTGTGGCCGCCGCCGATCTTGGTACCTGGGGCGATCTGTGGCCGGTAAAGGAGCCGGACATGCTGACGGTGATCATGCAGCGCCTGACGGCACTGGAGCAGTCCGGTGAGATGGGCCGGAAAATGGATGCCTTTAAGGAGCGGGTGATCCGCAACAGTCTGCGGCCCCCTGCCGTGCCCGGTATCGGACGCACGGAGAAATACGGTAGCCGGTTGTTTGACCCGTCCGTCAGACTGGCTGCGGATATCCGGGATAACGAAGGGCGGGTGTTTGCCCGTCAGGGTGAAGTGATGAATCCGCTGCAGTATGTTCCTTTTAACCAGACGCTGTATTTCATCAATGGCGATGATCCGGCGCAGGTGGCCTGGATGAAACGCCAGACGCCGCCCACACTGGAGAGCAAAATTATCCTCGTGCAGGGCAGTATCCCGGAGATGCAGAAGTCTCTGGACAGCCGTGTTTACTTTGACCAGAACGGTGTGCTCTGCCAGCGCCTCGGCATTGATCAGGTCCCGGCACGGGTGAGCGCCGTTCCCGGCGATCGCTTCCTGAAGGTGGAATTTATTCCGGCAGAGGAGGGCAGAAAATGAAGCGAAGCCTGTGGCTGCTGATGTTATTCCTTCTCGCCGGTCATGTCCCTGCAGCGTCTGCGGATTCTGCCTGTGAGGGGCGTTTTGTAAACCCGATCACGGATATCTGCTGGAGCTGTATTTTCCCGCTCTCGCTGGGCAGTATCAAAGTCAGTCAGGGTAAGGTCCCCGACACGGCGAACCCGTCGATGCCCATTCAGATTTGTCCGGCACCGCCGCCGCTGTTCAGGCGTATCGGGCTGGCCATTGGTTACTGGGAGCCGATGGCGCTGACGGACGTCACCCGGTCACCGGGATGCATGGTTAACCTGGGCTTCAGCCTGCCGGCTTTTGGTAAAACGGCACAGGGAACGGCGAAAAAAGATGAGAAGCAGGTGAACGGGGCGTTCTATCACGTTCACTGGTACAAATACCCGCTGACGTACTGGCTTAACATCATCACATCGCTGGGCTGTCTGGAAGGTGGTGACCTGGATATCGCTTATCTTTCTGAAATTGACCCCACCTGGACGGACAGCAGCCTGACCACCATTCTCAATCCGGAAGCTGTCATCTTTGCCAATCCGATAGCACAGGGGGCCTGTGCAGCAGATGCCATTGCCAGCGCCTTTAATATGCCTCTCGATGTTCTGTTCTGGTGTGCCGGTTCGCAGGGCAGTATGTACCCGTTCAATGGCTGGGTGAGTAATGAGTCCAGTCCGTTGCAGTCCTCCCTGCTGGTCAGTGAACGCATGGCGTTCAAGCTGCACCGTCAGGGCATGATTATGGAAACCATCGGGAAAAATAACGCCGTCTGTAATGAATATCCGTCCCCAATCCTGCCCAAAGAACGCTGGCGTTATCAGATGGTGAATATGTACCCGGACAGCGGACAGTGCCACCCGTTCGGGCGCAGTGTGACCCGCTGGGAAACCGGGAAAAATCCGCCCAATACAAAGAAAAACTTCGGCTACCTGATGTGGCGTAAACGTAACTGTGTCTTCCTGTGAGGTGAATGATGAAGCTGAGTATGAAATCTCTGGCAGCACTGCTGATGATGCTGAACGGGGCGGTTATGGCGTCAGAAAACGTGAACACTCCTGAAACCCGCCAGTTCCTGAAGCAGCAGGAAAATTTAAGCAGACAACTGCGTGAAAAACCTGACCATCAGCTGAAAGCCTGGGCGGGGAAACAGGTGCTGGAAAACCCCCTTCAGCGTTCAGATAACCATTTCCTGGATGAGCTGGTTCGTAAACAGCAGGCTTCGCAGGACGGGAAACCCCGGCAGGGTGCTCTGTATTTTGTGTCGTTTTCCATTCCCGAAGAGGGGCTGAAACGAATGCTGGGCGAAACCCGGCACTACGGTATACCCGCCACACTGCGGGGCATGGTGAACAATGACCTGAAGACCACCGCTGAAGCCGTGCTGTCCTTGGTGAAAGACGGCGCGACTGATGGTGTTCAGATCGACCCGACGCTGTTTTCACAGTACGGCATTCGCAGTGTACCGGCACTGGTGGTGTTCTGCAGTCAGGGATACGACATCATCCGGGGAAACCTGCGGGTCGGCCAGGCGCTGGAGAAAGTGGCCGCCACGGGTGACTGCCGGCAGGTGGCTCATGATTTACTGGCAGGGAAAGGAGATTCCGGGAAATGAAACGTATTTTACCTCTGATACTGGCTCTGGTTGCCGGCATGGCACAGGCTGACAGCAACAGTGATTACCGGGCCGGCTCTGATTTTGCTCACCAGATCAAAGGACAGGGAAGCAGCAGTATTCAGGGCTTTAAGCCACAGGAGAGTATCCCCGGCTATAACGCGAATCCGGACGAGACAAAATATTACGGTGGCGTGACTGCCGGCGGGGATGGTGGCCTGAAAAATGACGGCACCACGGAATGGGCGACCGGTGAAACCGGAAAAACCATCACAGAGTCATTCATGAACAAGCCGAAAGACATTCTTTCACCGGATGCACCGTTTATCCAGACCGGCAGGGATGTGGTGAACCGGGCTGACAGCATTGTGGGAAACACCGGGCAGCAGTGCAGTGCGCAGGAGATTAGCCGGAGTGAATACACGAATTACTCCTGTGAGAGGGATTTACAGGTGGAGCAGTACTGCACACGAACTGCCCGTATGGAGCTGCAGGGGAGTACCACATGGGAAACCCGGACGCTGGAGTATGAAATGAGTCAGCTACCTGCACGTGAAGTGAATGGTCAGTATGTTGTCTCCATTACCTCTCCCGTTACCGGTGAAATTGTCGATGCGCATTACAGCTGGAGTCGTACTTACCTGCAGAAGAGTGTACCTATGACAATTACAGTACTGGGAACCCCACTGAGCTGGAATGCCAAATACTCAGCAGATGCCTCATTTACACCAGTACAGAAAACACTGACTGCCGGTGTTGCTTTTACGTCATCTCACCCCGTCCGGGTCGGGAATACAAAATTCAGACGTCATACGGCAATGAAGCTGCGTCTGGTTGTCAGGGTAAAAAAAGCCTCGTACACCCCGTATGTTGTCTGGTCTGAAAGCTGCCCGTTCAGCAAGGAGCTGGGGAAACTGACAAAAACAGAATGTACGGAGGCTGGCGAGAACAGGACGCTGGTGAAAGATGGTCAGTCATACAGCATGTACCAGAGCTGCTGGGCATACCGGGACACGTATGTCACGCAGTCAGCAGACAAGGGAACCTGTCAGACCTACACCGACAATCCTGCCTGTACCCTGGTGTCACACCAGTGCGCCTTTTACTCCGAAGAAGGTGCCTGTCTGCATGAATATGCCACCTACTCCTGTGAGTCAAAAACATCCGGGAAAGTGATGGTCTGTGGGGGAGACGTCTTCTGTCTCGATGGCGAATGTGATAAGGCTCAGAGCGGGCAGAGTAATGATTTTGCCGAAGCCGTTTCTCAGCTGGCGGCACTGGCCGCAGCAGGTAAGGATGTTGCGGCGCTGAACGGGGTGGATGTCCGTGCTTTCACCGGTCAGGCGAAATTTTGTAAGAAGGCTGCAGCCGGATACAGCAACTGCTGTAAGGACAGCGGCTGGGGACAGGATATCGGGCTGGCCAAATGCAGCAGTGATGAAAAGGCCCTGGCTAAAGCAAAATCAAACAAACTGACCGTCAGTGTCGGAGAGTTCTGTTCGAAGAAAGTGCTGGGTGTCTGCCTGGAGAAAAAACGCAGTTACTGTCAGTTTGATTCGAAGCTGGCGCAGATAGTCCAGCAGCAGGGGCGCAACGGACAGCTGCGTATCAGTTTTGGCAGTGCGAAACATCCTGACTGTCGGGGGATTACGGTTGATGAGCTGCAGAAAATTCAGTTCGACAGACTGGATTTCACTAACTTCTACGAAGACCTGATGAATAACCAGAAAATCCCGGACAGTGGTGTTCTGACGCAGAAAGTGAAAGAGCAGATTGCTGACCAGCTGAAACAGGCAGGACAGTAAGGTAGGGAAAATAACCGGGGAAAATGATGAAAGTCATATTCACGTCGAACCGTTTTATTGATTTTCTTATCCGGCTTTTGATTACAGCGATTGTCATTTCCCCGGTAATTATCTGGTCGTGGGATACGGTAAAAGAAACCACTGCAGGTGAGATACTTGCTGCTGCTTTCGTTATTTTTTACTCCGGTGTGCTCCTGTTTATTCTGTATTTTTGTTTTTCTGCCCTGACTGACCTGCAGAAACCTGATGAAAGAAAAAGTGATGAAAGGAATGAAGATGAATAAAGCATTACTGCCACTGTTACTCTGCTGCTTTATTTTTCCGGCGTCAGGAAAAGATGCAGGCTGGCAGTGGTATAACGAGAAAATAAATCCGAAGGAAAAAGAAAATAAACCAGTACCTGCAGCCCCCCGTCAGGAGCCGGACATTATGCAGAAACTGGCCGCACTGCAGACGGCAACAAAGCGGGCGCTGTACGAAGCTATTCTGTATCCCGGCGTGGATAATTTTGTGAAATATTTCCGGCTGCAGAATTACTGGACTCAGCAGGCCGGGCTTTTCACCATGAGCGCCAAAAAAGCCATACTGGCGCATCCCGAACTGGACTATAACCTGCAGTACAGCCATTACAACGGCACGGTCCGGAACCAGCTGGCGGCAGACCAGGCGCAGCAGCGACAGGCCATTGCGAAACTGGCTGAACACTACGGCATCATGTTCTTTTACCGGGGGCAGGACCCCATCGACGGGCAGCTGGCGCAGGTCATTAATGGCTTCAGGGATACCTATGGTCTGAGTGTTATTCCCGTTTCCGTGGATGGCGTGATTAATCCGCTGTTGCCGGATTCCCGGACTGACCAGGGGCAGGCGCAGCGCCTCGGCGTGAAATATTTCCCGGCCATGATGCTGGTTGACCCGAAACAGGGTAGTGTTCGTCCGTTATCATACGGTTTTATTTCGCAGGACGACCTGGCAAAACAATTCCTGAACGTTTCTGAAGATTTTAAACCCAATTTTTAATCGCGGATTTGATTTATGAGTGAAGATTGTTTGAAAATGTTTACAGGTGTTGTTCTGTTAATATTTGTCATTATTGCCGGTTATTTCTTTTCTGAGCGTAATGACAGGAAAATGTTTCTCCTGAGCTCACTGGTTTTCCTTGTTATTAATATCGCGTGTTTATATGTGCTGACTGCCAGTCTCTGGTTTCTGTGTGGTGCAATTATGAATCAGGGCGCAGCAATGGTTGTTCCAATGGTTATTGGCTCATTACCGAACGTTACGAGCTTCGACGGGTTCAGAAGAATATTTATCTGTATTATGTTGTCATCAGTATGGTCCGGAGTGATGTGGTTTTTTATAAGGGGGCTTATGACAGGCTAAGTCATATAAAACGGTAATAAAAACCATACAAAATAATGAGGTTGATCTGATTAATATCACACAAACGCGAATATTACAGACATAAATACTCTCATGTAAATAATAACCGGAGTTTAACATGATAAGTAAACGCAGATTCTCTTTACCCCGGCTTGATATTACGGGAATGTGGGTATTTTCCCTGGGTGTCTGGTTTCATATCGTCGCCCGTCTTGTTTACAGCAAACCCTGGATGGCTTTTTTTCTGGCGGAGTTGATTGCGGCCATCCTTGTGCTGTTCGGCGCATACCAGGTGCTGGATGCATGGATTGCCCGTGTCAGCCGGGAAGAGCGTGAGGCACTGGAAGCCAGGCAACAGGCCATGATGGAAGGGCAGCAGGAGGGCAGACATGTCTCTCATTAAATCACTGTTGTTCACCCTGTTGCTGGCAGCCGCTGCCGTGCAGGCCTCCACCCGGGATGAAATTGAACGACTCTGGAATCCGCAGGGCATGGCCGCGCAGCCTGCACAACCTGCAGCAGGCACGTCAGCCAGGACAGAAAAGCCAGCCCCCCGCTGGTTCCGCCTCAGCAACGGCAGGCAGGTTAACCTGGCCGACTGGAAGGTGGTGCTGTTTATGCAGGGGCATTGCCCTTACTGTCACCAGTTTGACCCGGTACTGAAACAGCTGGCACAGCAGTACGGCTTTTCCGTTTTTCCCTACACCCTGGATGGTCAGGGGGATACCGCCTTTCCGGAGGCATTGCCGGTGCCACCGGACGTGATGCAGACCTTCTTCCCGAATATCCCGGTGGCCACACCGACCACCTTCCTGGTCAACGTCAACACGCTTGAGGCATTACCGCTTTTACAGGGGGCAACGGATGCTGCCGGTTTTATGGCGCGGATGGATACCGTTCTGCAGATGTACGGAGGGAAAAAAGGTGCGAAATAAGCAGGTGGTGTTACTCATTGCCGGAATATCCGGCATCGCGACGGGAATAATCGTCAGCCTGAATATCCCCTTTATCCATCAGGGGCTTTTTTATCCCGCCAGCCCTGTAGAAATTGTCGTTTCGCTGTGCCTTACCTTTTCTGTTTCTGTTGTGTTTTTTGTGGGGGCAATTGTGGGATGGATTTCGGTGTCTGAAATATATTACAGCCGCAGGACTGGACGGAAATATCGGGATATTCCTGCTGAAATGTCGTATGCGCCGGGAGAACAAATTAAGGGAGGGCAAGAATGATGCCACGCATTAAACCTCTTCTGGTTCTTTGTGCTGCTTTACTGACGGTCACCCCCGCAGCGTCAGCGGATGTGAACAGCGACATGAATCAGTTCTTTAACAAGCTGGGCTTCGCCTCCAATACCACACAGCCGGGCGTCTGGCAGGGGCAGGCCGCCGGTTATGCTTACGGTGGCTCCCTGTATGCCCGTACTCAGGTCAAAAATGTTCAGCTGATTTCCATGACGCTGCCGGATATCAATGCCGGATGTGGCGGCATCGACGCCTATCTCGGCTCGTTCAGTTTTATTAATAGCGAGCAGTTGCAGCGTTTTGTTAAGCAGATTATGAGCAATGCTGCCGGTTACTTTTTTGACCTTGCCCTACAGACAACGGTGCCGGAAATAAAAACCGCAAAAGACTTCGTGCAGAAAATGGCAAGCGACATTAACAGTATGAACCTCAGTTCCTGCCAGGCTGCACAGGGGATTATCGGTGGGCTTTTCCCCCGGACGCAGGTGTCCCAGCAGAAAGTCTGTCAGGACATTGCCGGTGAGAGCAATATTTTTGCTGACTGGGCGGCTTCCCGGCAGGGATGTACCGTTGGCGGGAAATCTGACAGCGTCAGGGATAAAGCCAGCGACAAGGATAAGGAGCGGGTGACCAAAAACATCAACATCATGTGGAATGCGCTTTCCAAAAACAGAATGTTTGACGGTAACAAAGAGCTGAAAGAGTTTGTGATGACGCTGACCGGCTCACTGGTGTTTGGTCCCAACGGCGAAATCACACCGCTGTCAGCCAGAACCACTGACCGCTCAATTATCCGGGTCATGATGGAAGGCGGCACAGCAAAAATTTATCACTGCAACGATTCTGATAAATGCCTGAAAGTGGTGGCAGACACACCGGTGACCATCAGCCGGGATAATGCACTGAAGTCTCAGATTACTAAACTTCTGGCCAGCATTCAGAACAAGGCGGTCAGTGACACGCCTCTGGATGACAAGGAAAAAGGCTTTATTTCCAGTACCACCATCCCCGTCTTCAAATACCTGGTTGACCCGCAGATGCTCGGTGTTTCCAACAGTATGATTTACCAGCTGACGGACTATATCGGTTACGACATCCTGCTGCAGTACATTCAGGAGCTGATACAGCAGGCCCGGGCGATGGTGGCCACAGGAAATTATGACGAAGCAGTTATCGAACATATTAACGACAACATGAATGATGCCACCCGGCAGATTGCGGCGTTTCAGTCACAGGTGCAGGTACAGCAGGATGCGCTGCTGGTTGTCGATCGTCAGATGAGCTACATGCGTCAGCAGCTTTCCGCCCGCATGCTCAGTCGTTACCAGAACAACTATCACTTCGGAGGGAGCACGCTGTGAATGAAGTTTATGTGATTGCCGGTGGTGAGTGGTTGCGGAATAACCTGAACGCCATTGCCGCCTTTATGGGGACCCGGACGTGGGATTCCATTGAAAAAATTGCGCTCACATTGTCTGTTCTCGCGGTGGTCGTAATGTGGGTACAGCGGCACAACGTGATGGATTTGCTGGGCTGGGTGGCCGTGTTTGTGCTTATCAGCCTGCTGGTTAATGTCCGCACGTCGGTACAGATTATTGATAACAGCGACCTGGTTAAAGTTCACCGGGTGGATAATGTGCCGGTCGGACTGGCGATGCCACTTTCACTGACGACCCGTATCGGGCATGCAATGGTGGTCAGTTACGAGATGATCTTCACGCAACCGGACAGTGTCACCTACAGCAAAACGGGGATGCTGTTTGGCGCAGAACTGGTATCAAAAAGCACCGACTTTTGGTCCCGGAATCCGGAAATCGCCAATCTTTTCCAGGATTATGTGCAGAACTGCGTGATGGGGGATATTTACCTGAACCACAAATATACGCTGGAGGAGCTGATGGCCTCCGCTGATCCCTACACGCTGATTTTTTCCCGCCCCAGCCCGCTGCGGGGCGTTTATGACAGCAATAATAATTTCGTAACCTGTAAGGACGCTTCGGTTTCGCTGAAAGACAAGCTGAATCTGGACACACAGAGTGGCGGAAAAACCTGGCATTATTATGCCCAGCAGCTATTTGGCGGACGCCCTGATCCTAACCTGCTGTTCAGTACGCTGATTGGCGACAGTTACAGTTACTTCTATGGCTCAAGTAAATCAGCCAGCCAGATCATCCGCCAGAATGTCACCATCAATGCGCTGAAGGAGGGGATCACCAGTTATGCCGCACGTAATGGTGATTCGGCCAGCCTGGTGAATCTGGCCACCACGTCATCGATGGAGAAACAACGTCTGGCACATGTATCAATCGGTCATGTGGCGATGCGGACACTGCCCATGACGCAGACCATCCTGACGGGGATCGCCATCGGTATTTTCCCGCTCCTGGTACTGGCGGCTGTATTCAACAAACTGACGCTGTCTGTCCTGAAAGGTTATGTGTTTGCCCTGATGTGGCTGCAGTCATGGCCACTCTTGTACGCCATTCTGAACAGTGCCATGACATTTTATGCGAAACAGAATGGTGCGCCGGTGGTGCTCTCTGAAATTTCACAGATACAACTGAAATACTCCGATCTGGCTTCCACTGCTGGGTATCTTTCCATGATGATCCCGCCATTATCCTGGATGATGGTCAGGGGGCTCGGGGCAGGATTTTCCAGTGCGTACAGCCATTTCGCTTCCTCTGCTATCAGCCCGACTGCCAGTGCAGCAGGCAGTGTGGTTGACGGTAATTACTCCTACGGCAACATGCAGACGGAAAACGTGAACGGCTTCAGCTGGAGCACCAACAGCACCACGTCGTTTGGTCAGATGATGTACCAGACCGGCAGTGGCGCAACCGCCACACAGACCCGTGACGGTAATATGGTGATGGATGCAAGCGGAGCGATGTCCCGTTTACCGGTCGGTATCAATGCAACGCGTCAGATTGCAGCGGCACAACAGGAAATGGCCCGGGAAGCATCGAACAGAGCAGAAAGTGCCCTGCATGGTTTCAGCAGCAGTATTGCCAGTGCCTGGAACACGCTCAGTCAGTTTGGTTCTAACCGGGGGAGCAGTGACTCTGTCACCGGTGGTGCTGACAGTACGATGAGTGCACAGGACTCCATGATGGCCAGCCGTATGCGCAGTGCAGTGGAAAGCTATGCGAAGGCGCATAATATCAGTAATGAGCAGGCGACTCAGGAACTGGCATCCAGAAGTACGAGAGCTTCTGCCGGGATGTATGGAGATGCTCATGCTGAATGGGGGGTTAAACCTAAAATTCTTGGTGTTGGTGGCGGCTTAGGTGTTAAAGGTGGTGGTCGCGCTGGTATTGATTGGGAAGATAATGATGCGCATACGGCAAGTAGTAATACTCAGTCGAGCCATAATGCTCGTCATGATATCGATGCCAGAGCTACACAAGACTTTAAAGAGGCCAGCGATTACTTTACCAGTCGCAAGGTCAGTGAGTCCGGCAGCCATACTGACAATAATGCTGATTCCCGTGTGGATCAGTTGTCTGCAGCCCTGAATTCAGCGAAGCAGAGTTACGACCAGTTCACGACGAATATGACCCGCAGCCATGAATATGCTGAAATGGCATCCCGTACTGAAAGCATGAGTGGGCAGATGAGTGAAGACCTGTCGCAACAGTTTGCACAGTATGTAATGAAACACGCGCCACAGGATGCAGAAGCTATTCTGACAAACACCAGTTCACCGGAGATTGCAGAACGTCGTCGGGCGATGGCCTGGTCTTTTGTGCAGGAACAGGTACAGCCTGGTGTTGATAATGCCTGGCGGGAATCCCGTGGCGATATTGGTAAAGGAATGGAGAGCGTACCTTCGGGTGGTGGCAGTCAGGATATTATTGCTGACCATCAGGGACATCAGGCCATTATTGAGCAAAGAACGCAGGACAGTAATATCCGTAATGATGTAAAACATCAGGTTGATAATATGGTCACAGAATATAAAGGGAATATAGGTGATACTCAGAACAGCATACGTGGCGAGGAAAATATTGTAAGAGGGCAGTATTCTGAACTGCAGAATCACCATAAAACAGAGGCATTATCTCAGAATAATAAATATAATGAAGAAAAGTCGGCTCAGGAAAGAATGCCCGGGGCTGATAGTCCACAGGAACTTATGAAAAGGGCAAAGGAATATCAGGATAAGTATAAGCAATAATGCTGTTTTTGGGAGATGATAATGAGATGTTTAACCCATATTGCTCTGGTAACGGTGATACAGTTTATCGCCTGTTATCTGGCTGGTTGGGAGAATGCCGAAACAATTTTTATGCTGTTCTTCATAGTACTATGGCAGGGACTGTTTATATGGTTGTTCTCTCAAATACGAAAAAAACGGAATGTGTCGGATGAGTTTAAGTTTAGTAAAGGCGTTTGGTATATAACGATGCCAGTATCTTCCTTACTCTCTCCATTATTAAGCCTGATGGTTTTTATCATTGGTACACTATACGAATTAAGGCGAGTTAGTGGTTGTGTAAGTGTAAGAGAATGGATGCAATCTCAGGTAAATGAACAAACTAATGAAGATTTGCATCTGGATTTTGATAATATGGATTTTCATCGTACTAATCCTGCAACAGGGTTACCTATGTCAGGTATTGGTGTGGATATCGGTGGTAATTCATATGGTTATAGTTCAAAACGATATGATGAGTGAATCTTAATTTGTATATTATGACGTTTTATTCAATATGAAGGAACATTGATGAAAATGAAAAAATTGATGATGGTTGCACTGGTCAGTTCCACTCTGGCCCTTTCAGGGTGTGGTGCGATGAGCACAGCAATCAAGAAGCGTAACCTTGAGGTGAAGACTCAGATGAGTGAGACCATCTGGCTTGAACCCGCCAGCGAACGCACGGTATTTCTGCAGATCAAAAACACGTCTGATAAAGACATGAGTGGGATGCAGGGCAAAATTGCTGATGCTGTGAAAGCAAAAGGATATCAGGTGGTGACTTCTCCGGATAAAGCCTACTACTGGATTCAGGCGAATGTGCTGAAGGCCGATAAGATGGATCTGCGGGAGTCTCAGGGATGGCTGAACCGTGGTTATGAAGGCGCAGCAGTTGGTGCAGCGTTAGGTGCCGGTATCACCGGATATAATTCCAGTTCTGCCGGTGCCACACTCGGTGTGGGCCTTGCTGCCGGTCTGGTGGGTATGGCTGCAGATGCGATGGTGGAAGATGTGAACTATACCATGATCACGGATGTGCAGATTGCAGAGCGTACTAAGGCAACGGTGACAACGGATAATGTTGCCGCCCTGCGTCAGGGCACATCAGGTGCGAAAATTCAGACCAGTACTGAAACAGGTAACCAGCATAAATACCAGACCCGTGTGGTCTCAAATGCGAACAAGGTTAACCTGAAATTTGAAGAGGCGAAGCCTGTTCTCGAAGACCAGCTGGCCAAATCAATCGCAAATATTCTCTGATTATCTTCCGGAGGCTGGTCTGACCGGCCTCCTGACTGACGCCTCGCTTTGCTCGTTGTCCAACCCCGGAAAGAAATAAAATAAATTTTATTTCTCCCCGGCGTTTCCGAAATAAATATGAAAACACTGAGCGGTTGTGCAAATTCTTTGTGCGACCGTGAAGTGTTGCCGGCGAAGCCGGAATTTAACGGTTATTAATCTTTTCATCATTAATAATCAGTCCGACTGACTTTTTTTCTTCGGAATATCATCATGAGTTTTAACGCAAAGGATATGACCCAGGGCGGTCAGATTGCGTCCATGCGTATCCGCATGTTCAGCCAGATCGCCAATATCATGCTTTACTGCCTGTTTATTTTTTTCTGGATACTCGTTGGTCTGGTTTTATGGGTAAAAATAAGCTGGCAGACGTTTGTGAACGGCTGTATTTACTGGTGGTGTACCACGCTGGAAGGCATGCGGGATTTAATCAAGTCCCAGCCGGTCTATGAGATCCAGTATTACGGCAAAACCTTCCGGATGAACGCTGCTCAGGTACTGCATGATAAATATATGATCTGGTGCGGAGAGCAGCTATGGTCCGCATTCGTTCTGGCCACAGTTGTGGCACTGGTTATTTGCCTGATCACCTTCTTTGTTGTCTCCTGGATTCTGGGGCGTCAGGGTAAACAACAGAGCGAAAATGAAGTCACAGGTGGTCGTCAGCTGACAGACAATCCGAAAGACGTTGCCCGGATGCTGAAAAAAGACGGCAAGGACTCCGATATCCGGATTGGCGACCTGCCGATTATCCGGGATTCCGAAATCCAGAACTTCTGTCTGCACGGCACGGTCGGGGCCGGTAAGTCGGAAGTTATCCGTCGTCTGGCCAACTACGCCCGTCAGCGTGGAGATATGGTGGTGATTTATGACCGTTCAGGGGAATTTGTTAAAAGTTACTATGATCCCTCCATCGATAAAATCCTGAATCCGCTGGATGCCCGCTGTGCCGCCTGGGATTTGTGGAAGGAGTGCCTGACACAGCCGGATTTTGATAATACCGCGAACACGCTGATCCCGATGGGCACAAAAGAGGACCCGTTCTGGCAGGGTTCAGGACGTACCATTTTTGCGGAAGCGGCGTACCTGATGCGTAATGACCCCAACCGCAGCTACAGCAAACTGGTGGACACACTGCTTTCCATCAAAATCGAAAAACTGCGTACCTTCCTGTGTAATTCACCGGCGGCCAACCTGGTGGAAGAGAAAATTGAGAAAACGGCGATTTCCATCCGTGCTGTGCTGACCAACTACGTGAAAGCCATCCGTTACCTGCAGGGGATTGAGCATAACGGTGAGTCTTTTACCATCCGTGACTGGATGCGTGGTGTCCGGGAAGATCAGAAAAACGGCTGGCTGTTTATCTCGTCGAATGCCGACACCCATGCCTCCCTGAAGCCGGTGATCTCCATGTGGCTGTCCATTGCCATTCGTGGTCTGCTGGCAATGGGAGAAAACCGTAACCGTCGTGTGTGGTTTTTTTGTGATGAGCTACCCACGTTACACAAACTGCCGGACCTGGTGGAGATCCTGCCGGAAGCCCGTAAGTTCGGTGGCTGTTATGTGTTTGGTATCCAGTCCTATGCCCAGCTGGAAGATATCTACGGTGAGAAAGCGGCTGCCACGCTGTTTGACGTCATGAACACCCGTGCCTTTTTCCGTTCTCCCAGCCATAAGATTGCAGAGTTCGCTGCCGGTGAGATTGGTGAGAAAGAGCACCTGAAAGCCAGCGAGCAGTATTCCTACGGTGCTGATCCGGTACGTGACGGGGTATCGACCGGTAAGGATATGGAGCGCCAGACGCTGGTCAGTTATTCCGACATTCAGTCTCTGCCGGATCTGACCTGTTATGTCACCCTGCCCGGACCGTATCCGGCAGTAAAACTCTCTCTGAAATATCAGACACGACCGAAGGTCGCTCCGGAGTTTATTCCGCGTGACATCAACCCGGAAATGGAGAACCGTCTGAGTGCCGTACTTGCCGCAAGGGAAGCAGAAGGTCGTCAGATGGCCAGCCTCTTCGAACCGGATGTCCCGGAGGTTGTTTCCGGAGAAGACGTGACTCAGGCTGAACAGCCGCAACAGCCGCAACAGCCGCAACAGCCGGTGTCTCCTGCCATCAACGATAAGAAGTCAGATTCAGGTGTGAATGTTCCGGCAGGGGGGATCGAGCAGGAGCTGAAAATGAAACCGGAAGAAGAGATGGAACAGCAACTGCCACCCGGGATCAGTGAATCCGGTGAAGTGGTGGATATGGCCGCTTATGAGGCATGGCAACAGGAAAATCATCCGGACATCCAGCAGCAGATGCAGCGTCGTGAAGAGGTGAACATTAATGTGCACCGGGAGCGCGGGGAGGATGTTGAGCCGGGAGATGATTTCTGATGATGAGTATTGCGCAGGTCAGATCGGCCGGAAGTGCCGGTAACTATTATACCGACAAGGATAATTACTATGTGCTGGGCAGCATGGGAGAACGCTGGGCCGGCAGGGGGGCTGAACAGCTGGGACTGCAGGGCAGTGTCGATAAGGATGTTTTTACCCGTCTTCTGGAGGGAAGGCTGCCGGATGGAGCGGATCTAAGCCGCATGCAGGATGGCAGTAATAAGCATCGTCCCGGCTACGACCTGACCTTCTCCGCCCCCAAAAGTGTCTCCATGATGGCCATGCCAGGTGGCGATAAGCGCCTGATTGATGCACATAACCAGGCCGTGGACTTTGCTGTTCGTCAGGTGGAGGCGCTGGCCTCCACACGGGTTATGACGGACGGACAGTCAGAAACGGTACTGACCGGTAATCTGGTGATGGCACTGTTTAACCACGACACCAGTCGCGATCAGGAACCACAGCTACACACGCATGCGGTGGTGGCTAATGTCACGCAGCATAACGGTGAGTGGAAGACACTGAGCAGTGACAAAGTGGGGAAAACGGGGTTCATTGAGAATGTGTACGCTAATCAGATTGCCTTTGGCAGGCTCTACCGGGAAAAACTGAAAGAGCAGGTTGAGGCGCTGGGCTATGAAACCGAAGTGGTGGGTAAGCACGGTATGTGGGAGATGCCGGGCGTACCGGTGGAGGCCTTTTCCGGACGCTCACAGGCTATCCGGGAGGCCGTCGGGGAAGATGCCTCGCTGAAATCCCGGGATGTGGCGGCGCTGGATACGCGAAAATCCAAACAGCACGTCGATCCTGAAGTCAGAATGGCTGAATGGATGCAGACGCTGAAGGAAACCGGGTTCGACATCCGGGCATATCGTGACGCGGCGGATCAGCGTGCGGAGACCCGCACGCAGGTGCCCGGGGCTGTTTCACAGGAGGGGCCGGATGTGCAGCAGGCGGTGACACAGGCCATTGCCGGATTAAGTGAACGAAAAGTGCAGTTCACGTACACGGACGTGCTGGCCAGAACGGTCGGTATACTGCCGCCGGAAAATGGTGTGATTGAACGGGCACGCGCCGGTATCGATGAGGCCATCAGTCGTGAGCAGCTTATCCCCCTCGACCGTGAGAAGGGGCTGTTCACGTCCGGGATTCATGTGCTCGATGAGCTGTCCGTCCGGGCACTCAGTCGTGACATCATGAAACAGAACCGGGTGACCGTACATCCGGAGAAAAGTGTCCCCCGGACGGCTGGTTACAGCGATGCGGTCAGTGTTCTGGCACAGGACCGTCCGTCGCTGGCCATTGTGTCCGGGCAGGGCGGTGCAGCCGGGCAGCGTGAGCGGGTGGCTGAACTGGTCATGATGGTCCGGGAGCAGGGGCGGGAGGTGCAGATTATCGCTGCTGACCGTCGCTCGCAGATGAACCTGAAGCAGGATGAACGGCTGTCCGGTGAACTGATAACCGGACGTCGTCAGTTGCTGGAAGGCATGGCCTTCACGCCGGGCAGTACCGTTATTGTCGACCAGGGCGAAAAACTCTCCCTGAAAGAGACGTTAACCCTGCTGGACGGTGCCGCACGTCATAACGTACAGGTCCTGATAACCGACAGCGGGCAGCGAACCGGTACAGGCAGTGCACTGATGGCCATGAAGGATGCCGGGGTGAACACATATCGCTGGCAGGGGGGAGAACAGCGACCGGCCACCATCATCAGTGAACCGGACCGTAATGTCCGCTATGCCCGGCTGGCCGGGGATTTTGCGGCCAGCGTGAAAGCCGGAGAAGAGAGCGTGGCACAGGTCAGCGGAGTACGGGAACAGGCCATACTGACACAGGCCATTCGCAGTGAGCTGAAAACACAGGGCGTGCTCGGACACCAGGAGGTGACCATGACGGCACTGTCACCGGTCTGGCTGGACAGCCGGAGCCGTTATCTGCGGGATATGTACCGTCCGGGGATGGTGATGGAGCAGTGGAACCCGGAGACACGCAGTCATGACCGCTATGTGATAGACCGGGTGACAGCGCAGAGTCACAGCCTGACCCTGCGGGATGCGCAGGGCGAAACGCAGGTGGTGCGTATTTCCTCCCTGGACAGCAGCTGGTCGCTGTTCCGGCCGGAAAAAATGCCGGTGGCAGACGGCGAGCGACTGAGGGTGACAGGGAAAATTTCCGGACTCCGCGTCTCCGGCGGTGACCGCCTGCAGGTGGCATCCGTCAGTGAAGATGCGATGACGGTTGTTGTGCCGGGGCGGGCTGAACCGGCCACCCTGCCTGTGGTTGATTCACCGTTCACGGCACTGAAGCTGGAGAACGGCTGGGTGGAAACGCCCGGGCATTCCGTCAGTGACAGTGCGACGGTGTTTGCCTCCGTCACACAGATGGCGATGGACAACGCCACCCTGAACGGTCTGGCCCGCAGCGGTCGTGATGTCCGGCTGTATTCCTCACTGGATGAAACCCGTACTGCGGAAAAACTTGCCCGCCATCCCTCCTTTACGGTGGTTTCTGAGCAGATAAAGGCGCGGGCCGGTGAGACATCGCTGGAAACCGCTATCAGTCTGCAGAAAGCCGGGCTGCACACGCCGGCACAGCAGGCCATTCATCTGGCCCTTCCTGTGCTGGAAAGTAAAAACCTGGCCTTCAGCATGGTGGACCTGCTGACAGAGGCGAAGTCGTTTGCTGCAGAAGGAACCGGTTTTACTGAACTGGGAGGGGAAATCAATGCGCAGATAAAACGCGGTGACTTACTGTATGTGGATGTGGCAAAAGGCTATGGCACAGGCCTGCTGGTTTCCCGTGCGTCGTATGAGGCAGAAAAGAGCATTCTTCGCCATATTCTCGAAGGTAAGGAGGCGGTCACGCCGCTGATGGAGAGAGTACCTGGCGAACTCATGGAGAAACTGACATCAGGACAGCGTGCCGCCACCCGCATGATACTGGAAACGTCCGACCGTTTCACGGTGGTGCAGGGCTATGCCGGTGTGGGTAAGACCACACAGTTCCGGGCGGTGATGTCAGCCGTGAACCTGCTGCCGGAGAGTGAGCGTCCCCGTGTCGTTGGGCTGGGTCCCACACACCGTGCGGTCGGGGAGATGCGCAGCGCCGGCGTGGATGCACAGACACTGGCGTCCTTTCTGCATGACCTTTCTGCATGACACGCAGCTGCAGCAGCGCAGCGGAGAAACGCCGGATTTCAGCAACACGCTGTTCCTGCTCGATGAGAGCTCAATGGTGGGCAATACCGACATGGCACGGGCATACGCCCTGATTGCGGCCGGTGGCGGTCGTGCCGTGGCCAGTGGTGACACGGACCAGCTGCAGGCCATCGCGCCCGGTCATCCGGGAAAGGTCAGCCTTTCCGTCTCCAGCAGACGCGCAGTGCTGCCGATGTGGTCATCATGAAGGAGATTGTGCGTCAGACGCCGGAACTGCGGGAGGCGGTATACAGCCTGATTAACCGGGATGTGGAAAGGGCACTGTCCGGGCTTGAGAGAGTGAAACCGTCTCAGGTGCCACGTCTGGAGGGCGCATGGGCACCGGAGCACTCCGTGACGGAGTTCAGTCACAGCCAGGAAGCGAAACTGGCAGAAGCGCAGCAGAAGGCGATGCTGAAAGGCGAGGCTTTCCCGGATGTCCCCATGACACTGTATGAAGCCATTGTCCGCGACTATACCGGCAGGACACCGGAAGCACGGGAGCAGACGCTGATTGTCACACACCTGAATGAGGACCGGCGCGTACTGAACAGCATGATTCATGATGCACGGGAAAAGGCCGGTGAGCTGGGGCAGGAGCAGGTCATGGTGCCTGTCCTGAACACAGCGAATATACGTGACGGGGAGCTGCGTCGTCTCTCCACCTGGGAGAATAACCCGGATGCCCTTGCCCTGGTGGATAGTGTGTATCACCGGATTGCCGGTATCAGCAAGGATGACGGGCTGATAACCCTGGAGGATGCGGAAGGTAACACGCGGCTGATTTCGCCCCGGGAGGCGGTGGCTGAAGGCGTCACACTGTACACCCCGGACACCATCCGGGTGGGGACCGGTGACCGGATGCGCTTCACGAAGAGTGACCGGGAGCGCGGTTATGTGGCCAACAGCGTCTGGACGGTGACAGCGGTTTCCGGTGACAGTGTCACGCTGTCGGACGGACAGCAGACCCGGGTGATTCGCCCCGGACAGGAGCGGGCAGAGCAACATATTGACCTGGCCTATGCCATCACCGCCCACGGTGCGCAGGGGGCAAGTGAAACCTTTGCCATTGCGCTTGAAGGCACGGAAGGTAACCGGAAACAGATGGCCGGCTTTGAGTCAGCCTACGTGGCCCTGTCGCGTATGAAGCAGCATGTGCAGGTGTACACCGATAACCGTCAGGGCTGGACGGATGCCATTAACAATGCCGTACAGAAAGGAACTGCCCACGATGTGTTTGAGCCGAAACCGGACCGGGAGGTCATGAATGCAGAGCGGCTGTTCAGTACGGCACGGGAACTGCGGGACGTGGCGGCAGGCCGCGCCGTTCTTCGTCAGGCGGGACTTGCCGGGGGGGACAGTCCGGCACGGTTTATTG
>OAVS01000598.1_pt1 | contig 20887 bp, 27 predicted proteins | sample 1550601 | NCBI WGS metagenome assembly OAVS01 (sample SAMEA2580093, study PRJEB22360) | human gut metagenome | biome: human gut; feature: human-associated habitat; material: faeces | place: Denmark | collected 2008/2010
GGCTTATTGTATTTCTCCCTGATACGGCCTGCTATGATTCCAGCTATGCTCTCATGCACATCCGGCAGATATATGACAAGCACCCTGTCTTTTTCGTAATTGTCCCTCTCATATATCTCAACTGCGGTTTCCACACCCTTTGCAGTCATTTCCTTCCTGTCATCATTGAGCGCTACAAGCTCTGATGCGATGCGCATGGTCTCCTCCTGCCTGTCACATAAAAACAGCTCAAGTGCTCTTTTGGCTGTATCCAGACGTCCTGTCGCATTGACACATGGTCCAAGAACAAATCCAAAATGATATGCATCTACATTTTCAGCCTCTATATTACAACATTCAAGCAGGGCTTTCATGCCGATATTTGTCGTATGATGAATACTCTTTAAACCGGCCTTTACGAGTATACGGTTTTCACCCGTCAGCGGCATGACATCACCGACTGTTGCAAATGCCACATTCTCTATAAAATCCATGGTCTCTTTCTCATCTATGCCGATTTTTCTATATAGTAATATGACAATTTTCCAGGCAACAGCTGCTCCGCAAAGCTCCTTGTACGGATAGCTGCACTCTATCTGATGCGGATTTACAACGGCATCTGCTTTGCTCTCCTTGTAAATCTTTATACCCTTTATATCTTCAAAAGGCACTGCATGGTGGTCTGTTACGAGAACTGTCATTCCAAGCTCCTTTGCATGTGCGATTTCCTCAATCGCTGCAATTCCGTTGTCACAGGTGACCACAGTGTCTATCCCGTCCTCATATGCCTTGTCAATCAGATGCACATTCAAACCATAGCCATCCTTCACTCTGTCGGGAATCATATAATCCACACATGCACCGGCTCTTTTAAGTGCCTTCACAAGAATATATGTAGACATCACTCCGTCTATGTCATAGTCGCCGATTATCCTGATTTTGGCCTTGTCAGCTATCTTTTGGGCAAGAATTTCAACCAGTCTCTGACCATCCTTTAAAAGAGCCGGGTCTGCAATGTCTGAGATTTTGCCGTTTAAAAATTCATTTACTGCGTCATCTCCTATAACACCTCTGTTTCTGATTATCCGGGCCGTCACCTGATCTATTCCAAACTTCGCTCCGATTGCCGCAAAATCAGCCTTCTTCGCACTAACATACCACTTTGCCATAATCTACCCTTTCCAGGCTCAGCCCACACGCCGGTGCTGTGTAGCCTGCCTGTGCCCTATCCTTTGAAGCTAAAATTTCCATCACAGCATCCGGATTTTTCCTTCCATCGCCCACCTCGATGAGCGTTCCTGTGATGATTCTTATCATATTCTGTAAAAATCCATCTCCGGTGTAGCTGATAACAATATCAGCGCCTGTTTTTTCTATATCAATAGAAAAAATCGTCCTGACCGTTGACTTTTTCATATGTCTATTGCCACAAAAGGCTTTAAAATCATGCTCTCCGAGAAGATACGCTGCTGCTTTTTTCATCCGGTCTGTGTCAAGCGGCTTATCATAGTCGTATACATATTTTCTCCTGAACACATCTGACACAATACCGGTGTGTATTGTATACACATATGTCTTTGACACAGCATTGTACCTGGCATGAAATCTGTCAGGCACATTTGAAATATCTGTCACCGCAATATCTGCCGGCAGATGCTCATTCAGCCATATAAATATCTCATCCTTGGAAAAATGCTTCGGCATGTGAAAGCTTGCCACCTGCCCCACCGCATGCACTCCCGCATCCGTGCGCCCTGAGCCTATGACCTCAACCGGCTTTCCTGCCAGCGTGGAAAGCACATGCTGAAGCTTTCCCTGTATTGTATCATCTGTGGATTTCTGCACCTGCCAGCCTTTGTAGCGTGTGCCGTCGTATTCCACAATTATCTTGTAATTTTGGGTTTCTGTATTCATAAAATTGTCTTTCTTTATCTAAAAAAATAGGGTTGTGAATAGTTACTTTTATTTTAGCTCCTTTAATCCAATTAAGCAAGCTCCGCAATACGTGTCACAGCGACATATATATTTGATATCTCATACCATGTATTGTAGTCCACCACACCTGAAACCGGAAGTCCGAATACAGCCTGAAATTTTTCCACGGCCGCCTTTGTCTTTGGTCCGTATATTCCATCCGGCACAATAGACGGAATGGCCGGATATGCCTTTGCGATGCGGGCGAGCTGTTTTTGTAGTGGACTTTCGGTTATCCTTTCTGCCCGGACGAGCCTATGCCTATATTGTAGCCGGGCCATGACGCCGGTATTCCTGATACAGCCTCCGCTGTATTGATATACATGTTGCTGCCGTAAAAGTATCTGAGTATCTCAATTGCACTGTAGCCCTGATCACCGAGACTTTTAGAGCCCCACTGTGTCATCCAAATTGCATTTGCGTATATAGTAATAATTTCATATAATTCCGAGATATTACTTCTCAAACACACTAACGTACTTACTTGAAGCTGTAATATACAAGCCTGACTTAAGCCTATACATACTACCGCTTCCTACCTTGATAGGACCCTGAACCACAGTAAATACCTCGTTCTTCTTTACTGTTCCTGCTGCCGCAGATGCATCCCATGATGGTGATTTTCTCACAGTCAGTCCATCATATATTACCTTAACATACTTCTGTTTTGCTGGAGTAACAGATGGCGCCTGTGGCTTTGGTGCTGCTGGTGCAACATAGTCAGCAAGTGCATATGCTATCGCATTGCACACATCATCGAATTTATTTTTGTAATTTGATGCATCCGGATCATTTACAAAGCATACCTCTATCAACATAGATTTTGCTTTTGTTCTATGTACTACATACAATCCTGATCCATCCTTTACACCACGATTATTGAATCCCAGTGCTGAGATATGTTCACATACTTCAAGGGCATCCTGGTACTGTCTGCCCTTATAGGTATATACCTCTACTCCTTTTCCCTGTTTTGCCGAGTCATTATTAAAATGAATTGAGATGAACCAGTCAAGGGTATCCTGATTGGCAAGTGCTACAGCCCGTTTAAGATAAGCGGACTGTGATGCTGCCTTATCAATCGTACATGGCACCACTGTTACTCCCATGCTTTTAAAGATTTCTGTAAGCCTCGTTACTACTTTACGTGTTTCCTGTGACTCAACGATTACTCCACTTGTGCCGTATCCCGGTCCTGAAATTGTGTGTCCTGCATTTAATCCTATTCTCATTTATTTGTCCTCGCTTTCTTTCTGATCTGCAATATGTTCTGTCTGTGATTTGATATTTTTTACCAATGGCATTAGAAATGTTGGAACTGCAATACCTATATCTATCATATTTTCCAATATTGATATAATCTCATTACATATGATCCAAATTGCCACAACACAAGCAACTAAAAATTTTATTGGTATATTAATTCCAATCGTATTCGTAGCATACAAAATAAGCTGATCTAATACAGCTCCGACTACTACAAGTAACCACATTGTTACTTTCTTTTTGATTCCCCTGATACTGCGATATGAGCTGATACCTCCATCCGGCCGATTGCTTGCTGCCATACATCCAGTGATATAGTCAATGATGTTACAAAGCACCATGAGTAATACCGGGATATATAATGTACCTAAGAGTGCTGACAGGAATGCTGCTATTGCAGTTACCAGTCCTTTAATTGTGTTAATGTTGTTCATAAGCTTGCGCCCCTTTCTTTATATTATAAGAGCCGGCACCTCATTTGGTGTCGGCTCCTAGGCTCTATTTGTTAGTTACATATTAAATTTTATATTTTCTATCTCGCTCCCTAACCAGAGTTAATGTTGTCAATAATTGTGCAAACACTTCAAACCAAGTATACGGTATGTCTTTTTGTATAATAATTTGTGTTGTAGCTGATACTTCATATAATCAAGTTTTAACTTTAGATTTTTTATTTTTAAAACTTTAATTTTATCTACCATAAACCCTGTAAATGCACTGACAAGTTGTATCTTTACCAGATATTACGCTACGAAGCCACGAAGGTCTGTTTTGAATACTATTTTTTGCTGTATTGTAGACTATACACCATGAAGTGTAATTATTACTATCATAGTAATTTCCGTCTAAAAATAAGAATTCAAGATTCTTAGATTCTGATACTGGGAAAACGTAATCTCTTGTAATATATGACCCCCCGCCTGAATAATAAAGCATAAAATTTACTCTTAATTCTTGATAATTTTTAATATTGGATATTACATGCTCATTAACATCTCCAAATTCTCCGATTTTTTTCCAATCTTGCTTATTTGAAAGATCACCTAAACTCTGGTTTAATGCACTTATAGCTCCAGTACACGTTCCATCCCCTATCTTGGATATGTCCGTTTTTCCTATCCTCTTTGTGATAAAATACTTTAATCCTGTAAGGTCCAAATATTTTGCCATTTTTTCTCCTTCTTTCTATGCAAATGCCGCATCTATCTCACTATTGGTTATTGCAACCATATCTGACTGCTTTATATAGCTGCTTAGATCAATTTCTCTTGTACCTAATTTTTCATACTTATTGTTGATCCATAAATATTCATCATACACATTCTGTCCACTTCCAGAATTGGCAATTAAATAAAACGTTCCCTTAACGCCTGTTGATGGCAATGTCTGCACTACTTGAAAATCCAATTTAGTAATACCGGCCATCGCTGTTGAAATGGCCGATGTTACAAATGCTGTTGATGCGGCCTGAGTATTATTTGTACCAGCTGATGCTGTTGGCACTTTAGGTGTACCAGTAAAAGACGGACTCGCTATAGGTGCTTTCTTAGTTAGCTCAGCCTGTACTGCCTTGTTTTGTACCGGGTTTGTTGAAGTGCTACTCAGTTCACTATCTACTATTGTCTTATTTGCACCTTCCGCTATTCCATCAAGCTTTTTCTTATCACTTACTGACATAAGACCATGTGCAGTCTGTGTTGCATCAGAATAAGTTGTATTTGTCGGTGTTCCATATGTACCATCCCCTCGTAAATACTTTCCCTGATCGCCAGCTGCCGGTGCAGGTACCAATCCTGACGTTCCAGCTGCTGAAGCTGTTGCACCTTTCATAACAGCATACGTTGTATTTTCTTTCGGTGGTGTATATCCAAGTGCTTTTATTACATTATCACTTGTAAGCTCTCCTCTGATAGTTTGTGATGATTTGTTTTCAACATTGCCTAATCCGATTTCTTCCTTTGAATGTGTGTGTCCTTTATCACTTTTATCTCCCAATAGAGTTTTAATTTTACTAATGATGTATACCGCACCTGTAAGATTTAAATATTTATTTTCCATAGTTCTCCTTTCTGTTATCTAAAGTCCATTAAATATAGCCTCTATTTCTTCAATGGTAATAGCATTATCATTATTAACTGCATTCACCTCCTCCGGGGTGTATGATGGTTTGTTTTGTGCTTTAGCCCATTCTGGTATGGTTGGATCTGTCTCATACATATCTCCTGATATTTCTTTTCCATTCAAGCGGGGTTTGTTTTTTAGCTGTTCATAATCATCCATTATGTATATTTGCTCACATTCAATTCTTAATTCAGTATCATTTTCCATTTCAAGTTCAATTTCTGTCATATCATCCCCTCTTTCAATATATCTTCAACTGGTACTGACTTGATATTGCTTGCAATTACATTTTCATCTTTTGTCTTTGCCCTGACCTGTATCAATACATTCTTCATAGCATCAAGCTGCAGTGTTTCATCTTGAGATAATTTAATAAATAATGTTTCATCCGAAGTATTCAATTGATCCATGGACTTCTCAAACTCATATTTTCCCTGTTTAAAGGTTACATATATTTTTTCCAAATTATTTATATCACAACCTTTTAATTTTATTTTGATTGTTGGAGTTGTTCCTCTTCTCATACTTCACCTCTTGTCTCAAAACTTATATTGCATCAATTTCCTTGGTACTTATAGTTTCTATTTTATCTACTTTTTGATTGACACTTTCAATTTGTTTTCTAACAGCCTCCCCCGCTGTATCGTATGACTCTCCTGCAAATCCTTTTCTCACATCCTTAAGCTCTGCTTCGTAGTTGCCAAATCTTTTTAACAATTGTTCCACAAGTGTAGTCTGCTTTTCCTCTTCTTCATCACCAAATCTCATTTTTCCAGTACATTTAACAATTATGTTGAACGATATCAGCTTACTGTCACCATCTATCACTCTGATCTGCATAACATTCTGCCCTGTATGAAAAAATGACTCAGAAGGAATAATCGTAATCGTATTTCCATCCACTTCTGCCAAGGCTTTATTAGGCTCAGCCATAGTGCTTGTACACATACTGTACACAACTGCTGCCGCTGTACCCGGAATAGTGTAATCCTTTATATCAAACTATAATGCGATTGAATTTGTGCCCTCAGTTACCTCTATTGGAGCCTGAAGCACATTCTTTGTAACATATATGTCTCTTTTGATAGTCTGCATTCAAATATCTCCTTTCCTATGCAGGAATAAATCTAACTATATATCTTCCAGCCGGTTCTACACCTGACTCAAGGAAATCATACCAGGATCTCGCATATTGTCTTCGTGCTTCTTCCTCTTCCACACCGGCTCTCTCAAAGTTCTTGAGGTAAGCTGAAGCAAGATACTCCGGTGTCTCTGTACTTGTTTTAAATTGAGACCATGTCAGATTATACGCAGATGTTTTAATCCATTCACCTGTAGATTCTGATAACTGATCAATCCAATATAACTGTACTGTTCCATCTCCTATATCGTATCCGTTAGCCTTTGCCCAATTTGTATATTTGGTTGCCGGAGTCCACTGCACCAGTCCATAGCCACCGGAATAGTTGCCCTCTTTAAGGCTTTGCCACAATCCAGGATTAATGGTTGATTCTCTCTGCATATTTCCAAGCAGGCCTGAGATTGCATTGATTGTCCAGCCTTTATCACTTAGATATGTATAAATTTCTTTGGCATTGCTCTCCATCTCTCCCTGCGTCAAATATTTATTATTACTAATCATGGATAAGCACCCTCTTTCGATTTTCCTCCTATAAGCAGGCCTCCAACATAATTCTCATAAGTTCCATCCGAATACTCTACTGTTCCGGTAAATCCGTTATATCCGTTTACACCGAATGACTGGCAATCAACATATACCTCGCCAGTCTTAAACATTCTAAATAATGCATTTTCAGTACCGATTTTAAAAATTTCATTACTTACTGCAAAAATTCTCCCGACAGTATTACCACTTTTGTCCATGATCTTCATCTCCCCCTCTGAGATCTCTACTCTTCGGCCAAATTCATCACTTCCACAAGTGTATTTACCATTTGTCAGTATTCCATCTTTATCCATGATAGTTAGGATAGCTCCATTACCATCTAATACTTTTATAATGCCTGCTATGTTGTCTATTCCGCCAATGGTCAATGTTCCTCCATATATCCTGTCTGCCAGCATGGTTCCGGCTATAATATAGTCGGCAAAAAAGCCTTTCCCGGTTCCGAATGTACTCCATATCCAGTCTTTTCCATCAGCGGTCCTTTTGGATGCAATCTCAAATCCCATTGATCCAAGGCACATAGCTCCGAACGTAGGTGAATCAGGGTTTAAATCCTCAAAAAGCATGGCTCGTACATCCTGCTTTTGAGCTACATCACGTAGTGCATGAAACTGTGTTTTCACTGCATCCAGTATTCCCTGCACCTGAGAGCCGATCACAGATCCATCTTCTCTGATTGCGCTCTCAATTCGGTTATTAATACTGACCTGATTTGATATGTAATCAAATTGATAATCGCCCAGCGATACAGATAATATGCGGTCATTCACACAATCCCACTCTAATTCCGTAACTCTTGCATCTGTAACTATATCAAGATTATTGTTTCTACAATGTACGGTATCACCAAGAGACACTTCTACAAGCCCCTTGACATCGGCATACAGCTCTGTATCCTCAATCATTACCATATCCACAGATATAGTTACTTGAGGCTTGTCTGCCCCCGCTTCCCACTGTTCCTGACAGCGTTTTCTAAGTGCAGCCTCCAGTTGTGCCGGTGTATCGCATATGATCACACCTTTCGATTCATCATCTTCCTGTGCATCAGCTCTCATTTTTACATCTTCAAATTTCATTGTTGAATATTTGACTGTTGGATATTTGTCTATAAGAGGGGAATCAACCCAAGGAGCATCCCCATCTATCTGATATCCGTTATATGCCTGTGGAATGATCCGGGTAACCACATTTCTTAGGTCAACCTCCTCTTTCATTCCGTTCTCAGCAATGTTTTTTCCGTAAAGGATCTCAACACCTCTGTCGCTGCCAGCATGACGATTTATTATCGCTTTGTAATTATCATATACGATTTCACCGCCCCATCTCTTAACAAAAGAATTCTCATCGTCACCATTGATTGCTTCGATGAGATTTTTATTTTGGTAATATGCAGTTCCAGTCGATGTAATATCTGTTTCGGCTGTATACTTTTTATTCGGTGCAGTCATGATATCAAGAGCCTGCTGCCCTGTTTTGTCAGTTGGACGGACATCCAAAAGGAAACAATCATCTGCCGCATCCATAAATATAGGCTGCAGATCAGCAGATATTCCTGAATCACTTTTTTCCTTATGAGTTATTCTGAAAAGCTGCTCTCCATTAAAGGAAGGCATCTTAACAACTGCTCCCTCTTTAATATACTTCCAGCGGTCTTCTGAATCCTTTGGATGTTCAAGCGTTACCTCCCATATTCCATTCAATACGGCATGAACGGATGCACTTGAAGGAAATAATGACATATCTCCGTTCTGATCAAAGTTTGTATTTTCAATGTTATATATCTGGATCATAAGCACCTCCAATTAGGTATCACTTTCAGATTTCCTCCGTAAAATTCAATCTTGTTGTTTCCCGGCTGTAGATACATATCTTCATAATTTCCTGACACTTTGGTATTATTCAAAGTACCATCCTCGCGATACGCGATCATCCGATCTGTATCTATGGTCAGATTTTGACCAACATTAGCAGTCATCGTTTTTCCATTGATCTTAAGCGTACACATACCTTCTGCTGCGATCTTATATGTCGGATGACACTCTATATAAGAATTCCAGCAAACATCTTCTATGTCATATTCCATTGCACCATCTACGGAATATTGGAGCCCATCCAGTGTGTGAAATATCGCTGTAAAATTGCCTATCCGCTCAGATGTCCTCTCATTATCATCTAATTCAACATAGGTTATTTTATAAAAAAAGCCTGCATCATCAGATATAATAAGTTTTGCATTTCTTTCTGACAGCCACTGTTTTGCCATTCTCCAGCGATCATTCCACCTGTCTACTGCTCCGATATAATTAAATGGTATCTTTATTGGTGTTGCTGCATATGTACCATTAAACTTGTATATGGTTCCATCCCGCCCTGATAGTTTTACCTCTTCCATATTCGGCTGAGCGGCAGGAATAGATATCAACTCCCGGGCAAAAATCTGAAGCGAAGAGCCTCTTATGTCATTGTATTGTATGTCCTGCATTATTTTCCTTTCGCCCCCTGTGTTGCTAATGTCTTATTTGCCATCTGCTTAAGAACGAGATTTGTAAGTAATGTGATCGACTTCTTATCTCCAATATAAATGTTATTCTCCGCAGTCATTGATATTGATTTGAATGCTTCAACGATCATTGCGGCCAATGTTGCATTATTTGCATCATTTTCTTCTCTGATGTAGTCCTTTAACAGTTTAATTGGAAGTACCGCCTCTTTTCCAGCCTCTCCCCCTCCCATCAGGGAATCTCCATTTGCATACCAATCTACAGAAATTTTAGGTACCTTAAGTGGGGAAAGTGACCACTCTCCACTCGCTTTAAAATGAGGCAACTTTATTTTTGGTAATTTCCAATCAAAATCGAAGAATCCTTTAATCTTATCAATAGCTCCCTTGATAAAATCGGCTACAGCTCCGAATATGGCATTTACACCATCCCTGAACCATTCGCACTTATTATAAAGTGTCACAAAAATAGCTATAAGTGCTGCAACTGCCGCAATAATTATAAGTATTGGATTAGCGGCCATGACTGCATTTACTGCTGCAAAACCAGTTTTTATAGGTCCCAATACAGGTGCAATTTTAGATATAATGCCAATTAGTGATGAAACCCCTCCTGCTACCTTGCTTATGATAGAAAACACAGGGCCAACTGCTGCCACTACCAATACGCATCCGGCAATCAATCTCTGTCCTTCCGGGGAGAGCTGATTAAACTCTTCAATCAATCCGGCAACCAATTCTGTAATTTTGGTAATCAGCGGTGCAACTGTATCCGCAAGCTCAGCTGTTGCCTGTTGGAAATCTGCTGTTGCCTTATTTCCGTCTACCAAATTCTTATTGTTTTCCTGCCATTTTTTTCCTGCATCTACGAGACCCTGATTCGCCATTTCCTGCATGACCAGGTTTACTCTCTCACTTTCGCTTCCGCAAGCTGCAAGCTTTTCATTAAATGCATCCTCTGAAGTTCCCGCCCAATTGAGCATATCCGCAAAAGTCCCCGTAACAGTACTTGTTTTCACAGTCTCATTGATTGATTCTGCAAGTCCATCAATGGGAATACTATCCCCGTAAGTTGCCCATGCACCAATCGTCCCCTCAATTACCGTGCTTAATTCTTCTTGTGACAAACCTAACGCCTGAAGATTGGCCGTAGTTGTTGCAGCTGTCTGATCATCTGCAAGCACACCATATAAGGTTCTATAACTTTCCGCTGTTTGTTCTGCTGTGTACCCTGCATTTTGGCTCGACACCTCAAGCGATCCCATAATTTTACGATATTCTGCTGTTGCAGGTACTGTAGCTGCTGTTGCCGCTACTATGCCTGCTGCCGCCGTTGATATTCCACTAAACTTATCCCCTGTCTCTTTTGCTTTATTTCCAAAAGCCTGTACTTTTTCAGCATAACCTTCCGTTACAGCTGCTCCGCTTTTCAGCTTTTGCTCAACATCTTCCAGCTTACTTTTGTAACCATTAAGTTTTGTAGTAGTTTCATTTATCTCGTTCTTTTTGTCCTGAATTGCTTTTTCATCTTTATTTTCAGCAGATTTAAGAATATCCAATTGTTTTTTTAATGATTCAAGTATTCTTTCGTAATTCTCTGTTTGATTTGAAAGATACTTCTGTTCATCTTTATATTTTACAATCGACTTTATATGATCGTCATATTTCGATTTAAGAGCTTCGATTTCAATCTCATTCGCCTTAATTTTATCTGTAGACTCTGCAATTTTATCAGATAATTTCCTAATTTGTTCCTTACTTTCTGCTGCCCCGCTCTCAAGTTCTTCTGTTACTTCAGCAAGGCCTTTCTGATATTTTGTTAAACTAATCTGTGCGCTTGTAAGCTGGTTCTGCTTCTTTCGGATTGCATCCTCATTTCTGTTTTCTGCAGATTTCATTTCTTCAAGCTCACGCTTCAGAATTTCCACCTTATCAGAATAAACGTCCGTCTGTTTTGCCAGATATTCCTGACGGTCTTTTAACTTTTCAACTGCAGTAGTGCTGTCATCCCATGCCGCTTTTGCAAGTTTAAACGAATTACTATTTTCCTGAACGGCTGTATTTACCTGCTGCATCGTCTTTTGAAAGTCTGCTGCACCATCTGCCTTAAACACTAATCCAACTCTCTTCAGTTCATCCGCCATATAACGTTCTCACCATCCTCGCTTTCTTCTCACAGAATATCTCGTATTGTTCGCAAAAAAAGACGGGACATGAATGGAAGAACTCGTCCTCTGTCATTCCCATCTCTCTCGCATCAACCATATATTCAGCCCAATTTATCTCGAGCTGAATGCTTTCATCTGTGCTTTCGATTCCTCTTTTTTTTTAATTTTGTCAACTTCTTTCTGATAAACCTCTACAACTTCAAGAAGTTCTGTTGGATCCGGTGGCACAAGCTGAAGTGCTTCATCAAATGTCACTTTTCTCCCATTGCTTCTTACCATTGCATAGATAAGCTTCGCTGCAAAATTCATCTTGTCGCTGTCTGTTGCTTTTCCAATCTTTTCAAGTTTGTCTATTCTCCGTCCAAGCTTTGAACCACCTATCTGATCAAGATAATAAATAGTTCCAAAATTCATTTTGGCCTCTATTACCGTTCCATCAGTCAATCTTATCATCTTACCTTTATTCATCTAATCAGACCTTTCCACTCACTTTCCCAACTGCTACCACAAGATCATCTTTTGTAAGTACCGGCTTACTAAAGAATTTTTCCTCTGTGAGTCCTTCCGGTGCAGATGCACTCTCTACCCTTGCAACAATGTCTCCATCCTCATTGAATGGATATGCTTTGATTTTGATTGTATCTGTCTGCTCGTTTGCCTTCTCCTCAGATGTTGATATATCATCAGAGTTCTCACTTAGCTTGCACTTTGGATACCAGTCGTATCTATATCCGCCTTTTCTTAATTTGACCACCTTACCATAAGCAAAATATGGTCGTGGTCTGTTTCCACCTGAAAGAATAAGACCATCCGCATCAACATTGTCACCACGTAATTTTGCAAGTGTATCAGCTGGGAAAGCAACGACCTCAACTTCAATATCCGTTGATGTCGTGGAGATATCGCTGTCATATACTGTACCTGAAGCATATGTATCAGAAGCCTCTCCATTTTCCGTGACTTTTACACTTTTAACTACTTCTGTCTTCTCCACCTCTTCCGCAAATGTGGATGTCCACCTGCCATCTGTATCCATTGTATTGAAGCACAGATACTGAGCTCCTACAGTCTCCTTCATTGGTGGTCTTTTAGTTTTAATTGCCATAATTGCCTCCTGTTCTATAAATCCAATGCTGCTATCATCTTTTTATAGTATCTTTCTTTGTTCTGTTCAAATAATGGTTTCAAGTGAGCTTTTGCGCTCATTTTTTTCGTGCCGTGCTCAAGCATCGGTCCGTAATACTTGCCCCATCCCACATCTATTCCTGTCTTATCACGCTTATAGCTAAATGAGTCAACCAGATGTGTATATCCCGGAGCTGTGACCTTTCTTCTTGGCTTCGGCAAGCGCAGCAGGTCGTTAACAAACTCCTTTGCTCCCTCCTCTATTGCATCCAGAGCGCTTTTTTCGTCCACTTTTGAAAGATAGCTTCCAAGCATATCCTGAAATTCTTCCATTCCGGAATCTTCAAATGTAATATCATTCATTCATTGTCTCCAGCGAGAAATACGAATGCCAAATTTTATCGTCTGTAATAAATTCATGCAGGATAGTTGGGTGTAGTCCCTTTTTGCGCATCATATCTCTCAGCATTATCAGCTTTTCATTTCTTGGTGTGCGAGAATAAAAGCTCACCTGCCATGTGATTTTATCTTCATAGTTGTCACCTGATGCCATCACATCATCCCATGCTATTTCCCAATAATCAATTCTCGGAAACTTCTTTCCATTATCAAGATCAGATATTCCTTCATTGACCGGACAGCCAGTGGCATGTAACATCTCACTGAGTTCCTGTTTCGTCATCATATACCTCCCTGTCATATGCCGGAGTCTTAAGTGTCAGTTCTGTTTCTTTGAAACCGTCTTTAGTGGTCACGTGAGCCACATTGTATATCTCATGCTGTGCGCCATCTATTACACAGATACACTTGCTGTTGACCTGCTTATACTGTGGAATACTGATTTTCATTGTAACCTCTATTCCATCTGCCGACAGCTTAGCTCGTGTTGTATCAAATACAGAAAGCTCCCTGTACCAGATATGCATCCCGGTAGATCTTACTTTTTCCACCGGAAAGTCTTGTGAACAATCCTCCTCTATCCTGAGAAGTTCCAGCACACCATCTGTATATTCAGGCATTGCCATCCGCTTCCACCTCCGTTTCCATCTGCCACGTTAAAATCATACTTGAATAATTATCCATAAACTCACTGACTCTATGATGATATGCATAATACATGTAATTTTTAAGCAGCATCCTGTATGTCAGATCTGTTGTGATATTGCAGCCGGGATTTAAGCTCCCGACTGTACATTCACCCTCTCTTGCAAGATTTGCAAGCTGACTGTCTTCGTAATATGGCGGAATCTGGAATTCTGCCCTCATCTCTGATACCAGTGCTGTCAGTTCTGTGTTCTCCATATTACTGCCTCTCTTTTATTATTCCTGTCCAGCCTGAACGATTGTAGCCTGTGTTACAGGGAGCACATACTCCTCCAGCTTAGTTACATCAAAGATAACTGCAACATTGTCATCTACGGCACGGCCGTTTGCATAACATGATGCGATAATGAGATCTGCATTTTCCATAGCCTTTGTCTGGTCATACTCATTGACTCTCACACCTGTTGTTCCCATAGTGTAGTATCCTGCAATTGTAAATGCAGCCTTACCCTTCGGACAATTTGCATCTACGATTTTCTCGATGTCAATGAATGACTTGTTGACATAGCCGCCTGTCAGAGCCTCTCCATACATGCATGGATCCACATATTCTGCCTCGTCTGACGGATTACAGATAAGATACAGCTTGTCTACAACACGCTTACCATTATTGGTAAGAGTCTTTCTCACATCTGAAAGTCCTTTAGGGCTGAATTTTGTTATGTTTGTCACAACCGTCTTAGCCTTGTTGGTACCGTCACTGTTGGATGTTCCAATCTGACGGAAAATACCAATCGGTCCTGTCTTTCCATCTCCATCAAGATATCCCTTTACAAGACCATCCTGCATAGCTTCAGACAGAATTGCCATAAAATAACGGTCAACAAACTCAAGCGAAAGCTCTCTGATTGCCTTTGGAATAACTAAGTAAGCGGTGAGCATGTGGAGGTCAATGTTAAGTGCTGAAATCTCTGTGCTCAGCTCACCCTTAACCGAGTCTGTAAGAGCTCCCCATACTGCTGCACCTGTATGTGATGCGACGATCCACTTCTTGACATTGGCAGGTGCCATGTTGACAAGATTAAGGATTGGTGATGCTTTCTTGACATCATCAAGTGTTCTGTCAATGATTTCAGTCGGAATGATATCAATCTGATTGGCCGTGATTGACTGCTTGATATCCTTGAAGCCTTCATAGAATTTCTTTTCTTCCTGTGAAAGGTTACGGAGACCGAGCTGCTTCTTGAAGTCGGCATCATGGCTGGCTCTTTCTGCCTCAGCAACAACCTGATTTACAAGGTCCTCATGCGCTGCCTCCTGGATCATCTCAATAGACTGCATGATAGCTTCAGCTTTCTTCTCTGCCGGAGCCTCATTGAGTAACTGCATTACTTTTTCCTGAACTTCTTTGTTAATAGATTCGATCTTCATTGTTTTCCTCCTTAATTGAAAAATGAGCCCCAATCGTTGCTCTTAGGTTTATCTGCTTCTTTATGTGTCAACTGATAAAATTCAGCTAACTGCCTCTCATGTTCGCTCTTGTTACAGAGCTGTTTCTTTAGTGCCTCATTCTCTTTAAGCACCTGCTGCAAAGTGGAATCATCCGGCTTTTCCGGTGTGTCAAGATTTTCCAATCCTATTTCATCGATGAAGCCATACTCTAATGCCTTCTGTGGTGACAATGTGGTCTCCTTGTGCATCATTTCACGGACTTCATCCTCTGAAATCTTTGCACGCTGCATAAATAAAGCTATGCAGCTCTCCATTGCAACATCCAGATTATCTGCCTCTGCCCTTAAATCTGCTGCATTTCCTGTTACTGTTTCCCACATATCATGAATAATGGCCGTGGTGCCCTGTCCCATTATTCGTTTGTCACACGCCTGTAAAATTGTGAATGCAATAGAATGACACACTCCCATTACTATTCCGGTCTTGTATGAACCATGCTGCTTGAGCATATTATAAATCGCAGTGCCCTGATCAACGCTTCCGCCGTTCGAATTAAAGTAAATCTTAATCTCATCTGTCTCCGGAATGGCGTCCAAAAGTTCTTTGAAATGCTTTGCAGATGTTTCAGAATCTTCATACTGCCATGTTTCCCAGTTGAAAGGACCTGTCTTTTTGATTTCGTCATATATGTAAATTTCATGAACATTGTCCTGCTGCTGGAATCTGTAAATTACATTTTCGTTCTTCATAATTCTGTTCCTTTCTCTTGATTACTGTTTAACGGACAGCTCCGAGATATCCGGATCACCTCCATCTAATCACTTTTAATTGATGTGCCATTGTCACCCTCCTCTCCATAATTTTTAGTCAATGCTCTTGCATTAGAGAACTCAGTGTTAAGCAAAGGATATCCCACCATTGCTCTGATTTCGTCATACGAGAAGCCAATTCCACGAAGCTTATCAAGATTAACAGCACTATCCACCACATCAACATGTTTAAAGCGTGCCAGCCATACCATTACCTTTTCATTTTTCCTGCTGTAATCATCTTCACCGACTATGTAGGCAGTCAGCGTATCATTTATGACTTCCGCAACCGGGCCGACAGCATAAGTGATAAATTCATTGGTGGCATCTGACTGCTCTGTGATATTGCCATTAAATACTGCTTCCGGTATATCAAAGGCATTAGCTGCTTCGTTGTTTATGGCCAAGGCAACCTTGGCAAGCTCCTCCGCTTTTGCGCTCGCATTTATCTGTATATTTTCAAGTGATACACCTTCCGACTCTGTCATTACCGTTATATCTTCGCTCTCAAGCAGTCTCTTGATTTTCTCTGCATACATGTCCTTGGTGACTATCTTGTCAGTTCCATCAGCCTGCTTTTCCCTGAAGGACTGTGCTGTACCCAGCTTCAGTTTAAATTTGGGCTGATTGGATAGACGAATCATGTAATTAATTGCATTGAGCGTATTGTTGTATTGATTCACAACGGACTCCAGATACACTCTTATCTTTGCATTGTCGTACCGTAAATGAATCACCTCTGATGACATGAATTTTTTGTATAAACCATACTGTTCCCCTGCACATTCGAGCGTTATGTTGCCGTATATGCGCTCTGACAGCACACTGTTTGACACCTGCCATGCAGACGCTTTGTAATATTTGCCATTCATTGGGATGATAAGCGCTTCCTGTGCCCATAGCAGTTCTCTTATAATCCTTGTCCAGAAATAAGTTCCACACTCATGGTCATTTGGCATTACATTGAGTCTGTACTCTATACTGCTTTTCTGTTTGCTGTCTGTCTGGACTATTATGTCAGACTTTGCAATTGCCCTTGCAATCATCATCACAGCTTTTTCAATTGCCAGCTTTGACAGATTAAGCTTTTCCAAGTCAAGCGCAATAATCTCTGCCATAGACTGCATCTCTTTATTCTTTTTTTGAAACAGGAAATCAAACATTGCTGCCTCCTAAATGTATATTATTTGAACCTCCAGTTCATCTTTGCAGAACATTGCAACATCAAAAGCCATGAACCCATCATTTTTCCTGAGCTTCGGTTCTACCTTTCCAAACATCTTATTGCCATATTTATCTTCGGTAACACTTGTGTTGTTGGTGTACCAACGCATTATTGCTGATGCCCCAAAATTAATCATGCCCTGACTGAACATTGACTGGATAAATGGTGCAATTATTCCAGTTGCTGATGTAATCTTCCGGATCAACCGGACTACACCGTTCGGATTCTTACGATCCTCAATCGTAAGGCCCCGTTCCTCGAATGCCATCTTAAACAGAGTGTAACGGTATGTATCCATTGCTATCTTCTTGACATCATATTCAGCACATCTTTCCATACACCAATCAACTATGCTATTCACATCGATTACAGGTCCCGGTACCACCTCGAAATCATTAAATTCGGTCTGCCCTATGTTCTTAAGCGGGAACTTGATGGAGTCTAAAAAAGGCGATTCAGCACAAATCCATGTGTGCTGTCGCCATATATATTCTCCTGATTCGGTTTTTGTCAAAACTCCCGCCGATGCAAAGTCCCTTATATCGGCATAATCGATTCCAATTACAGCCGGCTGCCCTTTTGTATCGATTGTCATTCTTGGCTTTTTCAGTTCTAATTCCTCTGTCGTACTGCCCTCATAACATGCACGCAGTACATTCAGCCATGTTGTGACCGTTTCCTCTTCCTTTCGTGCCGATCTGTCCATTCGTTTTGTAATAAATTCCGGTCTCTTTGACGGTATCTTTTTCATTTCAAGATAATCGTGCATTATCTGATTGGCCAGAATCGGCATATACTCCATTGATGGGTTGGCTTTGTGCCATGCATCAGGAATATCAACTTCTTTCATGCTGTCAATTTCGCAGATGAATGGATAATATCCCAGTGGATTTTCACCGGTCTCAAGGATTTCAGCGCACATTGATGAAATCTCATCCAACGGACCGTCTCTGACGTAGCCGTCTGTGGTAATGATGAACTCTCTCGAATGCTTGACCTTACCAAAAGAGGATTCAAATACATTGATCTGGTCATAGTTCTCGTAGGCATGGATTTCGTTCAGGACAAGACATCCTGTTCGCTTACCATCCTTGGTCTTTGCGTTCGAAGTGTTGTATTTCATCTCCGATCCTGTTGCCAGGTTCGTGATAAGTTCCTTTGTGACCGAAAACTTTCCCTTGAATTTTGCATTTTCGTGTAGCTTGTCATAGGCAACCTTAAAAGTGTCCTTGACCTGATCTTCTGAGTTGGCCACAATCTCAACATGATAATTTCTGACACCATACAGAGGTGTCTGCATAAAATTTACCAAGGGAACAATGAAGCCGTCCTTTCCGTTTCCACGTCCTTCTTTGATGAAAAACTTTGGGAATACCGGAATATCGTCTTTGTACATGAATACAAACGCGTATATGAACTTCTGGTATGGAAAAAGCTCATAATAATTTACTTTGCAGTATTCGAGACAATTCTCATAGGTCTCTTTATCGAAAAAAATATCATTCCGCTTAAATAATGGCTTTACAATGTTCTTGATAAGCTGTTTTCGCTTTTTATTTATCCACTTCGGATGTTCTTTGACATATTTGAGATAATCATCAATTTCCTTACAGATAACCATCTGTTGCTTTTTCCGGTTCAGGTACCGGATCCTTAAGTCTCAGATCAGCTAAAATCTTGAGCATAGTTGCTGTTGTTTTTTGCAGATTGACAACAGAATCATTTGTTTTCTCGACTTCAACTCCGTTTCCGTTAATAGTCTTGTATCTGAGCCCTTTGGACTTGATATCACTAATCAGCTTCTTTTTCAGTGACCAGTAATATACATAATCGTCAATCATGTCTTTGTAAAACTCTGCATTCATTCCCCGAAGCTCCAACTGCTTGACCAGAGAATCTCTTATTTCCGTTTTTGTCAATCCGCTCACCTCCCTTTTTCTCAAAATATGTCTGTTTTTTGTGTATAATTTGCATATTTTTTAACGGTTTTCATTAAAAAAATAACTGTATTTTTGTGTTCTTCAAAAAAAATCTTCTTAAAGTAATTTTTGAAATTGGTACCCCTTGCCCTTTTCACGCGAGATTTCAAAATTTTTCCAGAGTCATGGGCCACACGGGGTTCGCCATTCAAGATAATTTCGCAAAAATTGACCGGGGGGTATTACCAACGTTCCCGGCTCACAAGTTTCTTTTTTCTTTTGAACTTGTGAGGCACTCTGCCATGTCTGATGTTGTGGCAACGAACGCACAGACTAATAAGATTGTCATTGTCCAGTGCAAGCTCCGGATGCTCCTTCAGTTCCTGTATGTGATGTACCTGATTCGCCCTTGCTATCTTCTTTTCTTTCTCCGGCAGCCATTTTCCTTCTGCCACAGCCTTTTGGATTCTTGCCCTGCAGTCCTGACACTCAAAGCGATCCCGCTTTAATATCTCTATTCTTTTGATTTGCCATGCCTTACTGTCATAAAACTTCTTTGCTTCTGTATCTGTCATAGTTCTAAAAGAAAAAGGACTGGCTCATCACCAATCCTTTACACCTATACTATATCACATATCAAGCGGACAAAACGGACAACTTTAAAAATTTTATTTTTATTTAAATTCACAAAAAAAGACTGTCACATTAACATCATATTAGTCAATGCAACAGTCTCTATATCTCTTTCTCTTTCGTCTAGGTGTATTAATCATTTTTCGAAGAACCAACTCTCGTTCCTTTTATAAAGCCAACAATTATTGATGCAATACCTGTTATTCCAACCATCGCACTTGAAATTGCCCCAGTCTTCTCAGGTACATAAATTACAATAATAGCTGATGCTATCAAACAGCCAATCCCCAATAAAAAAGCAAAGCAAACTCCAAGCAAACTATCTCTTGCTTCCGCATTTACCATAACTCTTTCCATTTCCTGACGATGTGCCGATTGTCTTTCTGCCATAGAAATTATTCTTTCTGCTGCGCCTGGCAAAATATCTTCATAGCCCTTAATAATATTCGGCGGAGGAATCGGTCCACTAAATTCACTTTGAATCACTTTTGCGACTACCCTCTCCACTGTTTTTTCAGATATATTTTTTATTTCATCCTCGGAATCATTTGTTATTTCATCCATTTTATCTTGCGCAGAAACTTCTTTCACCAATTGCTTTTCCACATTTATCGGTGCTTTCTCTGATGTATTTTCCGACATTTGCCCAATCACCTCTTAGTGCATTATAGTCTTTTGTTTCACAACCATAAATGTCTGGCCACTCTTTAATTCCACCTAGATTTAGAGCCTTTCCGAATCCCTTAACGAAACTCCAACTTATCATTACGCTCATATTTTCTACTCCTTTGGCCAAGTCAACATTTGTTACATATATACCATAAACGAAAATACTTCTCATTTCAATAGTTTTTTCATAATTTCTTGAATAATTCTAGACATTTATATATATTTTTTTACTAATTTATGCATATTTTCCCTTTTATCGATAATTTTTTTATACATTTTTCATAACATTCACACTTTGTAGTTCATTTCTTTT
>OAVS01000618.1_pt1 | contig 20059 bp, 19 predicted proteins | sample 1550601 | NCBI WGS metagenome assembly OAVS01 (sample SAMEA2580093, study PRJEB22360) | human gut metagenome | biome: human gut; feature: human-associated habitat; material: faeces | place: Denmark | collected 2008/2010
AATACTCTGATCATGCAGTCAAGCTCCAAAAGAAGATTAATCCTTTAGCTAAAGAGATGGATGATATGTATGATGAATGATAATGTTGAAGGTTTGTCTTTTTCACGAGAGGCTCTTTCAAATAGATCTTTATTTTTGGCCCAGCTTAATGACATCAATATTTATGTTGAAGATGTGGGAAAAGAATATGAATATGAAGAAATATTTGAAAGACTCTTTGAAAACAATTTAAATATTTTTAGTATTTTCCCTCTTGGCGGAAAAGAGGCTGTTATAAAAGGTCATCAGTCAAAAGGCTTGCGTGATTCCAATGGAAAACTAAATATATTTATCGTGGATGGAGATTTTGATAATCTATGGGATGATCAAAAAATAATATCTCCTAATCTGATTTATTTAACTCGTTATAATATTGAAAGCTACTATTGTTCCAAAGAAGCTGTCATCAAGTTCATCCGTAGTTTTCTAAAATGTACTCGTAACGAGGCCGAAGCCAAGATACATTTTGATGCATGGCAGCAAAGCGTTAGAGATGGATTGGGAAGGCTGTTCGTATTATTTGCAATAGTCAAGCGGCATCGTCCAGAGCTGCCAAATGTAAAACTTGGAACAGGGAAGTTTTTAGACGAAAATGGGTGCCTAATAGCTGAAGAATATGAAAACTATTATCAAATGGTCTCTCAAGAGATTGGCTCAACAGACACGCACATTGAACAAATACGCGAGAGAATACATACGCAATTCAACGGAAATGAAGATGACAAAGTCCTTTCTGTAATTTGTGGAAAATATCAATTCGAAAGTCTTTGTCGTCAATTGAGAGGTTGTTGCCGAAAAAATATAAATCGCGAGATTTTCCGCACGGTGCTAATATCCAACTTTGACATACAGCACCTCAGTTTTCTAAAAGATAAGATACTTCAGTTGATGGCAGATAATTTATTAGAAAGCAATAGCGCCTAAGCAAGAATATTTTAAATTTGAAATTTGTAGGGTTTTAATCATTCGCATCAAAATACTGATTTGAACGCCCCCGCCTAATCTGAACAGTTTGTATGAGACTGACGGATTAGGTGGGGTTGTTTTATGGCTGAAAACCTTGACACAGCAGGGGTTTCAGCCATTTTCATATCTGTAATAGAAATGGGACATGAAAACACCAAAAACTTGAAATCGATTTACAAAACAGAAGATTTCCGAAATCTGAACCCCTATATGCCAACCCCTTGGAATTGGCACCACTACGTTTGGTAGTCTTCCTCCATCTGGCATGGAGTCCAATTTTTTAATGTGCAATAAGGCCATGTTGTATTGTGGAATTCAATATGTGAGTCGATCCTTCTCTTGAACTCTGATTCAGAAGCATAGTCCCTCCGATTTTGAAGTACTTCGGACACAGATCAACCCCATCTCACGCACAGATATCAGCCACAAATCTTGTGCTGACCTTGTGCTCCCTCTGCATGAGAATCATGTGGATTTTCTCAGCGCCAAGCAGAGTCTGTCTGCAGACATTGAATTTCAATCGTCGCTCCCCGTGAGGGGAGCGACTCAGGAGTTCCAGTTTGACCTTCGCGTCATCCTCATTTCAATCCACGCTCCCCGTGAGGGGAGCGACAAAACCAGCTATCCAAGGGCAACAACGGCCTGGTATTTCAATCCGCGCTCCCCGGAAGGGGAGCGACGGCCAAATCCGCCCGTAGGGGTTGCCCGCTTAATATTTCAATCCACGCTCCCCGTAAGGGGAGCGACAGTGCGGACGCGGGGCTGTGCGGATGGCGGATGATATTTCAATCCACGCTCCCCGTAAGGGGAGCGACAATGCCACGTACAAAGACGTCTCTCATGGGATAGAATTTCAATCCACGCTCCCCGTAAGGGGAGCGACGCCTGCTTTTGGACCTGATTGAGCTGATCTTGGATTTCAATCCACGCTCCCCGTAAGGGGAGCGACCCATGGACGTGTCTGAGGTGGAAGACCTGCTGCAATTTCAATCCACGCTCCCCGTAAGGGGAGCGACCGCTTACTGCTATGTGAGCGGGGCGGAGGCTGTGATTTCAATCCACGCTCCCCGTAAGGGGAGCGACCCACCAGCGACGTTACCGCGAAGATCATGGAGCTATTTCAATCCACGCTCCCCGTAAGGGGAGCGACTCTTGTGGTGGATGCCCCTTCCGGAGCCGCCGGGATTTCAATCCACGCTCCCCGTAAGGGGAGCGACTCTCCGCTCTGGTGCACCGTCTGGAGACGGAGCTATTTCAATCCACGCTCCCCTCGCGGAGAGCGACCGCCCGCCTGATGGGCTATGAGGTGGTGGAGGATATTTCAATCCACGCTCCCCTCGCGGAGAGCGACGGCGTCAGGATGATGGGATAGGCTTGTTTCATGAATTTCAATCCACGCTCCCCTCGCGGAGAGCGACGTCAAAGTCGTGGACGGTGTGGCCGTCCGCTTTATTTCAATCCACGCTCCCCTCGCGGAGAGCGACACATGCTGGAGGGGACGGCGGTGCTGTGGGAGGAATTTCAATCCACGCTCCCCGTGAGGGGAGCGACCAAGCCAGGGATACAACGGATCCGGATTAAGGGTATTTCAATCCACGCTCCCCGTGAGGGGAGCGACATTGCCTACCGGATGGGGGTAGAGGTAGACCCTAATTTCAATCCACGCTCCCCGTGAGGGGAGCGACTGCCCACCGCTGCGCGGGACGCTATTGGATCAAATTTCAATCCACGCTCCCCGTGAGGGGAGCGACAGCGAAACAGCACAAAGGCACAGGTATGTTTTGTGACAAATGTGCAATTTCGTAAACTGGAATGGCCAGGAGCCGTGTCTGTGTCACAGTTCGCACGCTTAAATTTACGGAAATCTCCTGTCCATTTGATGATATTTGAGTGCGAACCTGCCGGGAAAACGATGTTCGCTTCCCCTTCGCACTCAGAGGATCAGAGGGGCCTCCGGTTGGTAGCTGCGCTGATTGCCGAAGTGCTCGATCTTGTTTTCATAGCGCTTTCCCAGATAGTAAAACCGCAGACTATCTCTTTCCGGGTCCATGATGGAGAGCAGTTTGGCCTGCAGCACCTTGCACTGGGCAGTGTCCAGCATACACTCAAAGACGGAGTTCTGGACCCGCTGGCCGTAGTTGACGCACTGCCTGGCGATCTGCCGCAGGCGTTTGCGGCCGGCGGGGTCCTCCGTGTTCACATCATAGGTAATCAGTACCAGCATTCGGACGCCTCACTTCCACAAAAAGGGCGGGTATTCCTCCAGGTCGTCCCGCAGAGTCCGGGCCAACAGCAGCGCCTGTACATAGGGGACCAGGCCCCAGGGGATCTTCTCTCCCAGATAGGGGTGCGTCAGTTCAGCTTTTTTCCGCTCCTGCCAGTGGGTCAAAAAGACCTTGCGCCCGGAGTCCGTCAGATAGACCGCTCCATTTTCCCGGAACTGGAAGTCGTCCCTGTGTACGATACGATTGTTGATTAGAGTCAGGACGAAGCGGTCCGCAAGGCAGGGACGCAGTTCCTCCATCAAGTCCAGGGCAAAAGAGGTTCGCCCGGGGCGGTCCCGGTGGAGAAATCCCACATAGGCGTCCAGCCCCACGCTCTCCAGAGCGGAGGCACAGTCATGAGTCAGCAGGCTGTATGCGAAGGACAACAGGGCGTTGACCGGGTCCAGCGGCGGCCGGCGGTTTCGGTTCGAAAAGGCAAACAGCGGTTTCTTCCCTAAGATCATCTGGTCAAACACGCTGAAGTAGATCGCGGCCCCGGCGCCCTCCAGGCCCCGCAGCTGCTCCAGGGAGGTTTCGGCGGCGATCTGGGGCAGCAGCGCCCGCAGCTGGGCGGAGGCGTTGGAAAACGCGCTTTCATCTATCCGGAGGCCGTGGTCCCGCCGGGTACGCTCAACGCTCCACCGGGTGTTGTACACCTTTCCAAAGATCATGTTGCGGGCGATCCGGCAGCAGGGGCCGGGATCATCTGCTGTCCGGTACTGTGTCCGCCGCAGCAGCACATTCCCGGAGGATTCCCCGGATACCCGGGCGAGAAACCGTCCCCGGGGCGTGCAGAACGCCAGAGACACATCCCTCTGGACACAGGCCCCCATCAGCGCCGGAGAGGCGCCGGCGTAGGAGAAGGAGACGATACCGGAGAGAATGTGGAGGGGATAGCGAGCCATCTCCTGCTTGCCGCGGCTGGCCACCACATTCTCCCCGTCCAGAGACAGGTAGATGTCCTCACTGTTGACAAACAGCGTATTCAGAAGATGTCTCATGGCGATTCCTCCATGGCGCGGCGCAGATACGTCTGGACGCTCTCCCGCCGGACCAGCTGGGGCAGGCACAGCTCCTTGAGAGAGCAGGCGCTGCAGGATTTGGAGGGCTTGGCCTTGGGCGTATGGCCTCGATGGTACAGCTGGTGCATTTCGTCGGAGTCCCTGCGCACCGTCTCCCGTAGCTCCGGGGTGAAGAACACCACCGTGCGGCGGCGTGGCTCCCCATAGAACAGAACGCCTTCTGGAATAGAGCAGCAGAGCATCTCCTCCAGGCACATGGCCTGGGCGCACAGCTGCAGTTCATCCGCCTGATGGGATTTGGGCTTTCCCCGTTTATACTCCACGGGATACGGCTGCCAAAGCCCCTCCTCCCCCTGAAGCGGTACGCCTTTGGGGGTGGCGTGGAATTCCACCACGTCGCACTGGCCGGAAAGCCCCAGTTGATGGGAGACCACCTGCAATCCCCGGAGGATCAGCGTATCGCTCCGCCGCTCCCGGGCCGCCTCGTCGTGGGCTCTGCGGTGGAGAAGGCCGCCCTCCACAGTCCGCAGGTTCTCCTGCCATTGCTGCTCCAGATGGATCAGTGCCCACTGCCGCCGGCAGAACGCGAAGTGTTGCAGACCGGAGAGGGGGAGGAGGTCCTCAGAAAAATCAATCACCCCATGCGGGTACAGGTGATGCCGGCGGGCAGCGCGGACTCGTCCACTGAGACAGTGTAGTCTCCAAAGGAGCGGGCGGGGGAGGCGTCCGCCGGGTCCTTTCGGGCGATCTTTACCGTGTCGAACAGCTTCCAGGCGGGGGCGCAGCCCAGCTCGCTGTCGTGCTTGAAGACGATCAGCTCCCGGACTGCCATCTTGCCGCGGGCGGCGGAGTGGTCGTTCTCGAACATGTTGAGGATGGCCTCCCACAGCAGGGACAGGTCCTCCTCGGAGAAACCGGTGGTCTTGCGGGCCAGATTGGCGGAGATATAGCCCTCGCACCGATAGAGCCCATAGGGGACGATGTACTTGCGGCCCATCTCCGTCCCCTTTTTCTCCGCGTCCGCCTCGGTAGTGATGGCCACCCGTGTAATGGTGATTTCCTGGGGGATAACGGGCTCCACGCTGCGGGCAAAGCCCAGCTGCACTGGACCACGGACTTGGCCGCAGTTCAGGGCGGCCTTCATAAACGTGGTCATCACCGCGCCGAAGGCGCGGATGTCGTAGAAGTTGGCGCACATCCAGTCCCGGATTTTTCGGTCCAGTTCCGGATCGGCTTTTTTCTTCTCCTTGGCGTTTTTTTCATCGACATCCAGCGCCTTGTAGGCCTCGGCATCGCTGCGGTTGAGAGGGACCCCGTCCTTCACATAGATGCGGTAGCCGGCGGCGTCTTCCTTGACCGTCTCCACATAATTGCGGATTTTTCTCTTCAGGCACACGTCCGTGACAAGGCCCAGGCCGGTTTCGGGATCTACCCGGGGCATATTCCCCGCATCCGGGTCTCCATTGGGGTTGCCATTTTCCACGTCAAAGAGAATGACAAATTCATAGCGGTTCTTGATGGGTTCAGACATCTTTCGCTTCCTCCTTTTTCTGATAGCGGGCCTGGGTCTGGCAGTAGTAGCCCAGCTGGAACGAGCCCTGCTGGGGCAGATTCATGTGGGCGGGATACGCTTTCCCAATGCGGCTGCAAAGCTCTGTCAGCTGTTTTTCATAGAAGACCACCAGCCCTGCGTTGGAGCCGCGCAGCTTTTTCAGATGCTTCTGCGCCAGATTGATGAGAACGGGGAAGATCACGGCCGGCGTGGCAGCAGCGGAGTTGAAATACTTGTCCTTGATGGTGGCGTTGATGCCGGGATTTGCAGAGGCCTGAATGGCTTCTAACACGGAAAAGAGCCGGCCCAGCGTATAGGGCACGTTCGATGCATCCGGATTCAGGGACACTTGCAAGACCTCCTCTGGTATGTCTGGATTTTCGTGTTTGGTAGTTTCTGCAAGCTTTTGGTAGTAGGCTTTTACGATGGCTGCCCGCCCCCGAGTGACCTCCCGCTCCGCCCGGATCCGGAGGGCCACGCCATTCAGCAGCGTGGCGGGATACCGGGGATTGGTCAGGACTGCCCGCAGGACTTCACCGGCCAGGTCGGGAGCAGGGGATTTGTCCCTGGCATTTTGGTTGACGGTCTCACTGAGCAGCTTCCAGAGGGGCAGCGTCTCAAATTTGTCGTAGGCCGGGCGGACGATCTCCAGCCGGTCATAATGGGCCTGGACATTCCGAAGGAACCCACCGAACGTATTGTGGAGGAAAAACCGCACCGACAGGCGGGCGGAATTGGGAGACAGGCCCAGGATGTAAAAGTCCATGCTGGGGTCCAGTTTTGTCTCGTCGTAGACCACCGGATTGCCCTGATACAAGGCGCCGACCAGCCCTTTCAGGTCCGTTTCGTCATAGAAATCGGAGAAAAACATCTGAAAGACGTCCTGATATCCCCGCTCTCCGCTTCTGGCCCAGCAGACGACGGTAGCATCGCCCACGCGAAAGACGTGTTCCCGGTCGGCCAGGAGCGCGTTCAATGCGGAGGTATATGCAAATGCCGCATACTTGCCGGTGGGAGCGTTGAGGTTCTGCTCCTTTCCGTAGGAGCAGAAGGCCGGGGCGTTGAAGGACACCAGGGCCGCTCCGCTGGACTGGGCACCCGCCACATTTTTGATGGCGGGGTGGACGCTTTCCACCGGTCCCGGCTGCCCGGTGACCAAGCAGATCCCCTGAGGACCATCCCCCTCGGCCTGATAAAACGCGTCCCAGGCCCTCCGGACGGAGGGATCCCTGTGGACATAGCCGTCCAGGGTGCGGAAGATCAGGTTGCCGCCGGAGAGGATGTCCTCCAGATGCTCCGCCAGAGCGGGGTGTTCCCGGGCTGTCTCGGGGTCCCAAGAGCGGAAAAAGGCGGCGACTGCCCGGGCGGCGGGGGAGTCTACACCCGCCAGCAGCTGTTCGTGCAGCGATCTGCTGGCTTCAAAGCACTCCCGCGTCCGCTGGGGCTTGCCCTTGCTGTCGATCCCCAGCAGATAACCGGCGTTGTCGCAGAGGAAGTTGGCGGCCACTCCCACCGTTCGTTTCACAGGCGCGGGGAGGGAGAGGATCTGCGGCGCGGAAGCCATCTTCTTTCCCCGCGGCTGTTCCGTCTGAATGTCAATCACCTGCTCCAGCGTGCCGTTTTCCGAGAGCAGCAGCGCATAGGACACCTTCACCGGCGCCCAGCCGGGGGCGTCGATCTTCCCGGCCTGTTCCAGTACCCGGTAGTAGTCGGTCAGCGCCTGTAAGATCATCCCCGCACCTCCCTGCTGTTCCGCCCAGGGACCCGCAGGACGCCGTCTTCCAGGGACGCCCGGAAGAACAGGGGGCGGATATCCTCCGGGTTCGTGTAATCCATGTCATACAGCATCCAGCCCAGATCCCTTGGCCCTTTCAGCTCCTCCGGACAGGGCGGCGGCTCCTCGCACCAACGGAACTGGGCGGGAAATTCCCGGCAGCCGAAGCAGGGCTGATGATAGAACTGCCCCCGCTGGATGCGGCGCTTGACAATGTCCTGGAACTTGCCCGGGTTATCCCCGGGAGCGGCTTTGTCCGTCACATCAAAATGGGCCTCAATGACATAGTGCACATCCCGCAGCAGCAGCGCCGCCCGCTGCTGGATGTCGTTGGCAGTACAGAGATACAGCTCTCCGGTCCCGCGTTCCATGACGGTGCGGACAGACCGGGCGGAGAGAGTGGACTTCACCTCATTGCGCCGCAGATTGGTGAACCGGATCGGCGCGCACACGTGGATGCAGTCGATCACCCACCGCAGCCCCGGATGCCAGTAAATTGCCTCGATCAGCCCCCGGGCTGCCGAAGGGGTCATGACATCATAGCTGACCCGTTCCACCTTCATCTCCGGTCTGGTGAAGAGGGCGTAGTCCCCCCAGACCTCCAAAGAGATGGGCATCAGCATGCACTCCTTTCTTTCGTTTGTGGAAGGGTGGAGCAGCGTACCGCTCCATAGACAGATTTTGGTATAGGTATTTCAATGGATTCTCCGGCCTATCCGATGAACAGGGCATTTCCACCGCTGGGCTCCAGAGTCAGCCCGGTAGTCTGTGTATACAGCCCAATATCCCGCAGGACCACGGAGCCGTCCTCCAGATGCTCCAGCGCCCCTGCCTGCTCCAATGCCGCTAAATGCTGCGGATAGACCGACACGCCGTATTGCCCCAGGCGGCGGTACAGTGTGCGGCTGTATTGACCGCTCCGCAGCAATTCCACAAGTCCGGCGCCCTCCTCCAGAGGAAGGTACACGGTTGTGGTGGGGCTTTCAATCAGATGGAACCGCTCCGCCACAGTGCGGAAGGGGAAGAACTCCGATTCCATCAGCGGCAGGATGTGGTGGGCATCCTGAGCTTCCGCGCCTTTCAAATCCAGCAACGTGGAGAAATAGGTGTGTATGGCCGCTCGGGAACTGACGTCCTGGCAGTGATCCAGGACGATCTTCCCGGCGCCGATGGAGGTCTCAAACAGACGGGGAGGTGGATCTTCTCCCTGAAAGATGGTGACGATGCTGTCCTCCGGAGGGCGCTTGCCCTCCCGGTTGCACCGCCCAGCGGCCTGGAGGATGGAGTCCAGACCGGACAGCTCCCGATAGACGGCTGGGAAATCCACATCGACACCGGCCTCGATGAGAGAGGTGGAGACCACCCGGCAGGGCAGCCCATCCCGCAGGCGCCGGCGGATCTCATCCAGAATTCTCTTGCGGTGCGCGGGGTACATCAGGGTGGAGAGATGGAAATTGCCTGAGCCGGACAGTTGGTGGAAGACCTCCCGCGCGGCCCGGCGGGTGTTGACGACGCACAGAACCTGCTCCTGCTGCTGCAGGCGGGCGGCCAGGTCCATCCAGGACAGCGTTCCTGCCTGCTGGAAGGAAACCCGGCGGAAGGACTCCCAGTGCGCTTCGGCCATGGGGCAAATCTCCCGGATGGGGATCTCCGGAGCGAATTCCTGAAAAATGGGGTCCAAAGCGGGCTGAGTGGCGGTACACAAAACAGCGGAAGCGCCGTAGTGCCGGACCAGCTGGGCAATCGCCCAGACACAGGGGCGCAGATAGGGGAGGGGGAGCATCTGGGCCTCGTCAAAGATCAGGACGCTCTGGGCCAGGTTGTGGAGCTTCCGGCATTTGGAAGGCCGGCAGGCATAAAGGGATTCAAAGAATTGGACTGCTGTGGTGACGATTACAGGAACATCCCACGTCTCCACAGACCGGGTCAGCGGAGCAGTCTCCGGACTGGACGCATCGTCCTCCTGCTGGTCGAACTGCACGCCGGAGTGGAATTCCAGAACGTTTTCATCACCCAAAATCTCCCGAAAGATCTGGGCAGTCTGCTCGATAATCGATGTGTAGGGGATCACATAAACGATTCGCTTCATCCTGCGGGCTTTGGCCTGCGCCAGCGCAAAGGACAGGGAGGCCACCGTTTTTCCGCCGCCGGTGGGCACTGTCAGCGTGAAGAGGCCCGGCCCATACTGTGCCCCCGCCGACATGCACTGTTCCAAAATCGCACATCGCTGCATGTTCAGAGCGCCTTTTGGGGGAAACCAGCCGGAGACATAGGTTTCCAGGCGGCGCCACAATTCCTCCATAGAGGAGGACGATGCTGGCAGATACGGGCTGTTGTCCATAAACGCGCCCGTATCTGTGTAGTCTGCATCTACCAGGCAGGAAAAGAGCATCCGCGTGAAAAACATTCCCTCCAGCCTTGTTCCCGCAAATGCGGGGGTATTTGCATGAGGCAGGGAGAATTCACTCTGCCAGGCATGATAACCCTCCAGATTCCCCTGGCTTGCCCGATTGATGCGCCCCCAAAAGGTGCCGGCGCCAGCGGCGTCTCCCCGGCTGGCGCCGTCGGGGAGGCCGCCGTGGTGTCCGGAGATCGCAAAAGCAGCCGCCAGCTGTTGAGCTTTCAGACACTCGAAAGCCCCGGCAGAGGCGTGATCCACTTTCGGCCCGCCATGGAGCCGCCGCTGAAAGGCAGCGGAGTATTTTCCGATGTCGTGAGCCATACCGGCCAGATGTCCCTGCGCCTCTGCGTCAAAAGCAGCTGCGAAAGCGGAACACAGAGACGCGGTGCCTTTGAGATGTTCCAGAATTGTCTGGGTCCGGCCGTCTTCTGTGAGATGGGCCAGATAGGCGTAAGTATCCATCCTGCAACCACATCCTGAAATTATATAAAATGCACAATTTATAGATTTATTATATGATTTTCTTGGTTGTATTGCAAGGGGGATATCTGATTCTGGCAGCATCCATGAAACAGGGGGAGTAGATAGAGACATCTTGCATGGAGGCTCAGGCAAGAATACGTGAAAATTGGATGACATTGGGTGACGAAACTGCTATTTCGCAGAGCAGTTTAACACGTGATCTATCTCTGCAAGCTCGCTAGAAGCGGGCTTGCTTTTATGTGTTTTGCGACAAAATCCGATGTTTTTCTGTTGCTCTATCCAACAAGAACTATAGGTCCGTCCAAATTTTTATAGTTCATGGTTAAAATCCTCTATATAAGGAGGGATTTTCCCATGACAAAAATAACTTTACGACGAATCTTTTTAAAGCACGTCCTTCTCAAACGTACGCAATTTCGACTGACACAGGCTCAACTTGCAGAGGCGGTTGGGACCTCCCATGGATGGATTCAGAAAATTGAATCTGGTAAGAAGATACCTGGCTTTTTTCTCGCAATCAAACTTGCAGTCTTTCTCGAAATTGATATGAATAGCTTTCTGAAAGATCTGATAGAAGCCTCTGGCACTCCAATAACTGCATCTAAACGTCAGAAGTCTCTTGTTCATACCGATGAAGCAAAAGAATCCGGGGATACTGAGGTGACTGGTCATGTACAAGTATGAGGTATTTAAGATACATTCTTTATCTTCCAGATCTTACGGCATTCTTGCTAAAGAAAAAATAGGCCGAAGTTGGATTACAGTAGCAGTTACTGCCCCTTTTTCCAACGATTACGGAACCGCCCATCAACTAGCTGAATCCTGTTCTGCCCGCCAGCTTTCTCCCCCGCATCTCGTGGATGTTGTTTCTGATTTTATCTCTTAGAAAACGGTTATATCTTGAAGTTTTTAGCCTTTTCTACAGGAGCGATTCCATCGAAATGGCTCCTACCAGTTTTCTCCTATTTGGACGCTACTACAACGGGTGAAGCACACCCGTCAGACGTGCTTCATTCGTTCCCAAGCTTCAGTCACAATGGGGCAATATACAGACAGCGAACGATCACTGCTTCGCGGGCTGCCCGGCAAGCCCCGTGCTGTAATGGAGTCTACGGGTAATTATCATTTACCGGAAGCCTGACTGCTGAATGCCTCCGGATTCTATGCTTCGGCAGTCAGTGCAGCGCTGGTGCCAATTTGCGCCGTGCCAAGACCGACAAGAAGGATGCCATTAAACCGGCAAACGACGGTCTTGGCCACTGGCTTACCTTGGCGAGGTATAGATACCCGATTGATGCGCAGAAACTGCTACCAGGCAATCCCAGCCGTATTCAAAAGTTGAAGAACAACCTGATCTCTCTGTTAGACACGGCTTTTCCGGGCGCAAATCGCCTGTTTTCAAGCCCTCCGCGTACCGATGGCAGCGAGAAATGGTGGACTTCGCAGCGACATTTTGGAACTGTGAGTGCGTTTGCGTTTTATGTGAAAAAGCATTTATTTCCAAATACCAAAGGTGGTGTAAGAAATATAGCTACAACTTCAGCGAAGATAGGGCATTGGATATTTATGCTTCTGCCCGTAGTCACTTTGATGTTATGCCGAAAACTGATACTGCCAGACTTCTGGCAGAACGGGCTGTCTCTCAACTCCGGACGGCCTGTGCAGCATTGGCCGCCCTGAAACTGCAAAACTGCAAATGCGATCTTGGGCATCTTCACGCCCGGAATATCCCGTGGTGATGAGGATATTTGGTGTTGGTCCATCGCTCGGCTCACAACTTATGGCGGAGATTGGCGATGTCCGCCGTTTCCACTCCAAGACGGCGTCGGTGGCTTTTGCCGGTATTGATGCATCGCCTTACCAGTCTGGTCAAATAGATATTTACATCCGCAATTCCGCTTCGTTACAGAACTTTTCCTGCTGATGGGTGGATATCTCCCCAATGCCCCTGTAAACGAGGCTGCGCATCAATTCATAGAGAAAAAGTGCTCTGAGGGCAAGCATGACAAGGGTTACATGACGATCCCTTTTACCACACAGTCATGGTTCGATCCGGCTCCCGGACCAGATCCAGTTGGCAGCTTGTAACAGAAATTGTATCCACAGGCAGGAAAATCGGGAGCTAGTCCTGCGGCGACAGATAGAGCTCTCCGTTAAGGACTGCTTTGACAACTATCTGCTCCACAACATGGGAGCATCCCGGTACCCCATGGCAGAGCGGCTGGCAGCTTCCGGTTTCCCCGTGAAATGCGAGACAAGGAGTTGGCGCAGCATATCAGTTGTTCTTTCCGAAGAGCTGCGGAGGCCCTGGAGAAGATCCCCCAAGACCATCCAGATAGTTGAGCTGGTGCAGCTTCAGCGCAACTGTCCGGACTGGGAGGGCTCCCAATCCCCAGTGCCGGAAGTGCGATGAGGTGGCCCGGAGATACGGGAAAGAGATTGCGGTCGTGGAGCCGGTGAAGGGAGGCGCTCTGATGAACTTACCGGAGGAGGCCGCTGTGCTGCTGTACCAAGCTGATGCGACCGCCGGACCGGCCTCCTCCTGGTCCATCCGGCTCATTGCGGGGCTGGACGGGGCTTTGACTGTTTTAAGCGGCATGAGAAATCCGGAGCGATTGGGGAACAACACGGGCTACACTGCCAACCAGGAGGCGTATTATGCGGCTCTGCCCCAGACTTACAGAAAGGCATCCGACTGCATCCGCTGTGGCCTGCGGGAGAAAATTGCCCGCAGAGGCTTCCGCCCGTGATCTGCTGGAAACGGTTGCAGAAGCGTTAGAAGCGGAAATATAAAATTTCCGGTGTCCTCAGACAAAACACATTCATAAACAATTGGCTCAGAAACATTAGAAATCTATCTCGGGGCTGTCATTTTGAAGAATATATTGGGACGCCGCACCAAAAGTCCATTGGTGCGGCGTCCGATCTTATTCAATACCTGTGTAAATATTCCTATGTCCAGCCAATTACTTGCTGTGTATTGCCCCCGTAAAATCCATATCCTGCGCCTGCCAGGAACTCCAGACGGGCTGAAGGATAGACCACTCTTTACGGAACAGGGCAGGGGGGACGATGCTGTCCGTATTTACGAGACTCGGAAGGACATCCTTATTCTGGGGGGCTATCGCCGCATAGATACCATAGCCCAGCAGAGTTCCCGCTTAGATGCGGCCAACGGTCATCCACAGGGAAAAGTAGCTGTCCGGAATACCCTCCACGCCAGAAAAAATCTCATTCATCATTCTTTTATAGAAGAAAATCTGAAAAAAATCCCGGGTATGGATGGGCAAGGATGGTCCAAGTTATACTCTGGATCAGCAGTTTCTGAATCTCCGCCTGGAGCAAGCAGGTTTTATGTAATAAAAGGCACAGGATGCGAGGCCGAGATGAGACTGGGCAGAGAAGTGTTTCGGAAGGGGAGATTTGAGGATGGAAGGAGGCTGCTCCATGTCGCTGTTTGCTCAGTATGTTGGAATATCCTCGTTAAAGACCATGGAACATTTTTTTCAGTTCTTCCACATAGGGAGCGGTCAAAGGGTGAGGCGTCTGCCCCTTCTTGGTGACATAATAATGGGCCAGGATACTATCTTCTCCCTTAAGCGGGACCGAGGAAAAATGGTAGTGCTGCGGATGCTGCCAGCGGGTAGAACTGATGAAAAAAGCATCGGATTGAGCCACAATATCCTGGCTGGCAGCACTGTCGTTAATAGAGATGATGCATTTTGGGGGAGACTGAAACAGTTGAGAGATGGACTCGGAATCATCATCGTAAAATCTGCCGAAATTCTCGTGGTTTTCTGCAATCACATAGGGATAGTCCGTCATACGGTCTTCCACCGGAACGGTCTCCTGAGCCTGCAGAATGGGGTGGTCCGCTCTCGTGACGATGCTGATATGGCTCTCCCCCAACAGATGGTAATCCAAGTCCTTTACGCTGCAAAGCCGCGTGATCCGATTACTGTGGGATTTCATCAGGAAGACGATCCCCAGGTCGGAGCGGCAGTGCTGCACATCATCCAGAACATCGTAAAAAGACTGTTTTTTCAGCCTGATATAGATAGAGCCGCCGTGGCCGTCTGAAATCTGCGGCCAAAGCCTTGTGATGGGCGTGCTGAGAAAGAAGGATCGCATGGAAGAGACACTGAAATACTGCTTGCGGAAGTGGCTCTTTGCATACAGATCTTCTACAAAAATTTTTTTGTCTATGATCTCGTTTGCATAGCTCAAGAACTCCCGCCCCTCTTCCGTGACGGAAACGCCCTTTTTGGTTCGAAGGAAGATCTGGATTCCCAATTCTTCCTCCAAGGCCTTGATGCTGTTGCTGACATTGCTCTGGGACGTATAGAGCCGCTCGGCGGCTTTGTTGATGGATTCGCAGTTGGCGACCTCTACCACGAAGCTGAGCTGTTGGAACGTCATGTTGGATCCTCCCTCCGTACATAATAATGCCCCCCTAGACAGCCTCGGCATTTTCCGCCCAGTTTGCTGAGGGGCCTTTGGGATTGCTCTCCAATGTCCTGTCACAGTCCGGAAAAACGCAGAAGTCGGACAGGGGATCCGGCGTGCGCCCGGGAGAGACAGTCTCCCTGAAGTGTGCCCGTAAAGATATGAAATTCATATATTTAGTACTAACAATACCATATAAACGGATTTCCTGTCAATGTGATAAAATTAAGACAAGCAAAACAGGACAGGATCAGACAAAAAACACAATGTTTGCAGAGAGGAGCAGTACGGACAGGAAAAGAGCTGACGAGATCACCTTCAATCAGGCACAGAAGCCGCGGTAATTTTGGAAATGGAAACAACACCTAAGGAGAAACGCCCTTGGGTATTTTTTCAAAGCAAAATACGTTTGTTCAAATTCCATAGGAAAATGAAATGTGGAGGGAATCAAGATGTTGAAATTTGCGATTATCGGAGCGGGCGCAGGCGGACAGAGCATGGCCGCCATTCTCACCAGCAAGGGCTATATCGCCAAGCTGTATGACATCGACAAGGAAAAAATCCATCGTCTGCAGGAACTCAAAACAATCAAGGTCACCGGCGTCATTGCCTGCGAGGCCGCACCGGCGGTTATTACGGACCGGATCGATGAAGTCATGGATGACGTGGACGTGATCATGGTCGTCTCTACTACGGATGCCCATAGAAGCATCGCCTATGCCTGCAAGCCCTATCTGAAGGATGGGCAGATCGTCATGCTGAATCCCGGCCACTGCGGAGGTGCTCTGGAGATCGCCAATATCCTGCGCGGCGAGGATGGCTGCGGCAAGGATCTTATCATTGCGGAGGCGGGGGACCTGATGTATGGCTGCCGCAGTTATGAGGTCGGCAATATCCTTCACACGGGCCTGAAGGTCCACGTGCCGGTGGCGACACTGCCCGCCAGTGATATCGACCGCCTGATGAAAGTGCTGGGACCCATCTTCCCCTGCCTGCAGCCTGCGGCCAATGTGCTGGAGACCGGCTTTGAGGGCGCCGGCGCCATGCTGCACCCCATCCCCAGCCTCATGAACATCAACAAGATGGATCTGGGGCAGAGCTACGACTATTACATGGAGGGAATCACCCCACATATTGCCGATATCATCTCCGCTTGCGACAAGGAGCGTGTCGCTGTATGCAGGGCGCTGGGCGTGGATGCGCTGGCGCTGGGGGATATGCTGGTCAAGACCTACAAGCTGGAGCCGAAGGACAGCCTGTATGATCTGATTCAGAGCATCGAATCCTATCGCGCTCTGCGCAACCCGACCAATACCAAGCACCGGTTCATCGTGGAGGATACCATGTCCGGCTTGGTACCTCTGGCTTCCGTGGGCCATGCATTGGGCATCCCCACCCCGATGATGGACGCCTTTGTCAATATCGCCAGTGCTGTCTGCGGTCGGGACTTCTGGAAAGAGGGACGCACCGCAGAAAAGCTGGGGATGGCCGGCAAGACGCTGGAGGAGATTCAGGAGATGGTCCGCTGACCAGCGGCTTTTGGAGGAAAAGGCATGGATGTCATAGGGGCCATGAAGGCTAGAAGAAGTGTGCGGAGCTATCTGCCCCGCAAGGTGGAACAGGAAAAACTCAATGCAGTTCTGGAGGCTGTCCGCCTGACGCCTTCCCGACATAACGATCAGAATATCCGGGTGATCGTGGTACGGGACAGTGCCTTGAAGCAGCAGATCCGCCAGCAGGCTGAGACACAGCCCATGGTGGAGGAAGCAGATGTACTTTTGGTGTTCTGCGCTACGGACCGCACAGATTTTGTAATGCCCTGCGGGCAATATGGCTATGTAGTGGACATGTCTCTGGCCACAGGATTTGCTCTGCTGGAAGCGGCAGAACAGGGGTTAGATACGTGTATCATCTGTGCATTTAGAGAAGATGCGGTCAAAGATTTGCTGCATGTTCCGGCATCTGCGCGGGTCGTATCTATGGTAGCGCTCGGATATGGTGCGGACAACAGCCCCCGGAAGACAAAAAAGAATATGGAAGAAATCGTCAGCTATGACCGGTTTTAAAGGGGGCAACAAAAATGGCAGTTTCCGGTGAAAACCGGTGATTGTAAAATATGAAAAAGGAGAAGAGATGTTATGAAAAAAAAGTTGCTGCGGATTTTTTCCTCCGTGCTGTGTCTCTGCATGTTGACAACTGCATGTGGCGGCGGCACAGAAGATGCCGGAAACGGCGATGATGGGGGAGAGGCGAAAGATACTCTGACTATTGCCGTTCAGGCAGATATGGCAGACAAGGACCCTATCAACGGAAGCAGCACCAATGATACTTTGAAGATCAAGGCAAATGTCTACGAGACCCTGATCGAGCGCACAGTGCCGGAAGGAGAGTACAAGCCGCTTCTGGCCGAATCCTGGGAATTCAACGATGATGCCACTGAGCTGACAATGACTCTTCGGGAAGGCGTCATGTGCCATAACGGCGAGCCTTTGACGGCCGAGGATTGCCTCTTCTCTCTGCGCTGCCTGCGGGAGAGCTCCAACACCTCTGTTACCGACCATATGGATCTGGAAAACAGCTATGCGGTGGATGAGAGGACTTTTGTCATCGTGATGGACGAACCCTATATGCCTGTAATCGCCAACCTCTCATTCCCTACCTGCGTGATGTTCAGCCAGAAGGGATATGAGGAAGGAAACGGGGATTGGGCCAATATGGACATCGGTACCGGTCCTTATACCTGGGGCGAATGGTCTATCGGCAGCAGCGTGAGTCTGGTGGGCTTCGACGACTACTATGTGGAGGGCCAGCCTGCCATCAAGAATGTGGAATTCAGAGTGATTTCCGAAGATGGCAACCGCTACATCGAGGTGGAGACCGGCGGCGCAGATATGTGCTACAATCTTTCCGGCGTGGATATCGAGGCTGCCGAGGCCAATTCTGATGTTGTGGTATTCCGTGAGTATACGACGGACAACTGCTATCTGAGCTTCAATCTGCGGAATTCTCCCTTTGACGATGTCCGTGTCCGCCAGGCTATCGCTTATGCACTGGATATTGACGGTGCATGGGAGGTCTGCATGGACGGCGTCGGTCAGCCCGCGGAAGGCCTGCTGCCCAGCAATATTCCTGATTCCATCGCGGATGTGGACTCTCCCTATCATGTGGATTATCCGGTCTATGAATATAATCTTGAGAAGGCCAAAGAACTGCTGGCAGAGGCCGGTTACCCCGACGGGTTCTCCTGCAGATATCACGTGGGCCACATGGCTGTGCGTCAGGCCTATGGTGAGTTCTTTGCCAATGCACTGGGGCAGATCGGTATTGATGTGGAGATCGTTGCTTTGGACGCTGCCACAAACTCTCAGGCTTTGAAGGTGGAGCACAACTTCGATATTTATACCTGGGGCATCTCTGCCACCAACGGCGATATTGACTATGCGAACCGATTCTTCTACACCGATAACGCCAACAACATCTTCGGATACAGCGATCCTGAGATGGATGCCCTGATTGATGCTGCTGCTATGGAGGCGGACTCTGCAAAGCGCAGCGAACTGAATGCAGAAATCCAGCAGAAGGTGCTGGATGAATGTGTCATCGTTCCCATCTATCAGCAGGAGGATATCCACTGCTACACCAGCGATCTGCAGGGCTTCCGCAATGGCGCATTCCAGGCTCCGCTGCTGAAGTATTGCTACTTCGCGTAAAATGATTCTCCGGATTAAGGGTTTGATTTGATCCAAGGGATGGGTGGATAATACAACAATTATTCACCCATCCTATTTTTTTACATGACAGTACAAAAAAGCGGTGGCCTCCGGGGCGCCGCGCTGGTTGAGTGAGGAAAACGAACCATGCTGAAATACATTATCAAGCGAATCTTATGGATCATTCCCATATTGATCGGTGTAACCATTGTTGTTTTTACAATTCTCTATTTTTCTCCTGGTGATCCTGCTTATCTGGCCTTGGGAGATAACGCCACGCCGGAAGCTGTTGAGGCATACCGCATTGAGATGGGGATCAACGGGACCTACTGGGAGCGGCTGGGAAGGACACTGCTGGGCCTGTTTCAGGGGGACCTTGGAATCTCCTACCGCTCCAGAACTCCGGTTTTGAACGAACTTCTCGTGCGCTTCTCTGTAACATTCAATATCTCCGCATGGAGCATTGTTCTGGGCATTATACTTGGAATATTCTTCGGAATCGTAGCTGCTCTGAAACAGAACACCATTCTGGACTCTCTGTGCACAGGGTGCGCTTTATTTGGAATTTCCATGCCGATGTTCTGGCAGGGCCTGATGCTGATTCTGATTTTCTCCGTTGGACTGGGCTGGCTTCCGGCTTCGGGCTACGGGAATAGCTGGACGCAGATGATCATGCCGGTGGTTGCGCTGGGCGTGAATTCCTCTGCCACTATCATGCGGACAACCCGCAGCTCCATGCTGGAGGTTATGCGGCAGGACTATATCCGCACGGCCAAGGCAAAGGGCCAGACTTATTGGATGGTAATCCTGAGCCATGCATTGAAAAATGCTATGATCCCCATTGTCACCGTAATCGGGCTGCAGCTAGGTGTTCTGCTGGCCGGCTCCATTGTCACAGAGGTGATTTTCTCCATCAATGGCGTGGGAAAGTACCTGGTGGATTCCATGAATGCCCGAGACTATGCTGCCGTGCAGGGATGTGTGCTGCTGATCGCGTTTGTCTCGGCCATTTTGAACCTGATTGTAGATATCATCTACACGTTTATTGACCCCCGCATGAAGACCATGTATGAGAGCTCCAAGAGCGGGTTCTTCCGTTTCAAGAAGAGAGGAGAGAAGAAGGCGGCATGAAAAATCACAGTATGCTCTCCGAAATCTGGAGACGTTTTAAAAAGAACAAGCAGGCGCTGGTGGGACTGATCGTTTTGATCCTTTTCGTTCTCATCGCAATTTTCGCCGATCAGATCGCACCATACGGATATGATGATCAGGATGCCAGCCGTGCCATGATCGCGCCCTGCGCAGAGCATATTTTCGGCACAGACAACCTTGGCCGGGACCAGTTGAGCCGCCTGATCTATGGCAGCCGCCACTCTCCCGCCACCTGCCTTCGCCGCCTCGA
>OAVS01000642.1_pt1 | contig 19474 bp, 10 predicted proteins | sample 1550601 | NCBI WGS metagenome assembly OAVS01 (sample SAMEA2580093, study PRJEB22360) | human gut metagenome | biome: human gut; feature: human-associated habitat; material: faeces | place: Denmark | collected 2008/2010
TAAAGTAGTATTAGGATGAAATAGTAAGTCAAAAAATCAATTATTTATGAGACTTAAATAAAAAAACAGTGAGGCATAAAATGGGCAAGGTTATAGGTATAGATTTAGGAACAACAAACAGCTGTGTGGCAGTATTGGAGAACAATCAGCCGGTAGTCATAACTAACAGCGAGGGTCAGAGAACAACTCCGTCTGTAGTGGCTTTTACAAAGAATGGAGAGCGACTGGTTGGCGAGGCTGCAAAGAGGCAGGCAGCAGTCAATGTGGATAGAACATTTTTCTCAATAAAGAGACAGATGGGAAGCGATTTCAGGGCAAAGGTGGACGGAAAGCTGTATTCAGCTCCTGAGATTTCTTCTATGATTCTCAGAAAGCTGAAAAAGGATGCAGAGGACTATATTGGTGAGGCAGTGACAGACGCTGTAATCACAGTTCCTGCATATTTTTCGGATGCGCAGAGGCAGGCAACTAAGGATGCAGGAAGGATTGCTGGGCTTAATGTGCTTCGAATCATAAATGAGCCAACCTCTGCGGCACTCGCATACGGACTGGACCACGGACAGCAGCAGAAAATTCTTGTCTACGACCTCGGAGGAGGAACCTTCGATGTGTCTGTTATCGAAATAGGGGACAATCTGATAGAGGTGCTTGCCACAGCCGGTGATAATCATCTTGGTGGAGATGATTTTGATGAGAGAATCACCAATTATCTTGTTACAGAGTTTTACAGACAGCAGAATGTGGATCTGAGAAAGGATAATACTGCTATGCAGCGTGTCAGGGAGGAGGCTGAGAAGGCAAAAAAGGTGCTTTCATCATCATCCTCAACCACTATCAACCTGCCATTTATCACCACTGTAAAGGGACAGCCGGTCCACATGGAGATGAACCTCACAAGGGCTGAGTTTAATGAGATAACAAAGGATCTGGTGGAGAGAACTGCTATTCCTGTCAATCAGGCACTTTCAGATGCGGGTATTTCCGCAGCAGAGCTTGGAATGGTGCTGTTGGTAGGAGGCTCGACACGTGTGCCGGCTGTTGTTGAGGAGGTCAGAAGAATTACAGGAAAAGAGCCTTCACACAACCTAAATCCTGACGAGTGCGTGGCACTCGGTGCAGCAGTACAGGGTGGCAAGCTCGGTGGAGCAATTGTCGCAGGCAGCAGTGCGGCAGAGATTATACTGATGGATGTCACACCGCTTTCACTCGGAATTGAGACGGTCGGTGGTGTCTCAACCAAAATTATTGACAGAAATACGACTATTCCTACGAGATACAGCCAGATTTTTACAACTGCAGGAAGCTTCCAGACCTCTGTGGATATAAAGGTACTGCAGGGTGAGAGGCAGTTTGCAAGGGACAATAAGCTGATTGGAAACTTCAGGCTAAAGGGCATCAAGCCGGCTCCGGCAGGTGTGCCGCAGATAGAGGTGACGTTTGATATAGATGCAAACGGCATTGTGCAGGTTTCTGCAAAGGACCTGGGCACAGGAAAGCATCAGGAGATTACGATTACCGCAAGCTCAAATTTGTCTGATTCTGAGATTGAGCAGGCAATCCGCGAGGCACAGGAGTATGAGGCAACAGACGGACAGAGAAAGGCTTATATTGATGCAAGAAGTGAGGCTGATACGCTTGTGCGACAGGTGGAAAATGTCATGGCTGACAAGGAAAAAAGAAAGGCTATGGACAGCGCACAGAAAAAGAGTGTGAAATCGTCACTTTCATATGTGAAGAAGCTTATTTCAAGGACAAAGCCCGGAAATGTGAGCGAAGAGCAGGCTGCCGAGATAAAGCATGCGGCAGATGAACTGAGAAATGCGGCAGCGGGATTGATTTAATTATAGTAACTATTATTATTCATTTGGCTATTTACGAGAAGCGGATTTTCATATAAAATATGGGTAAGTGGTGAGTATTCATAACCACCCTGAATAGTTATAATGTTAATTTAAATCCGAGGAAATAGAAAATGAATGCGAACGATAAAACAGAAAAGGTACTAAGAGAAATTCATATCATGCTCTCAAAGGCGGAGCCGTATAAGCCGGAGCCGAGCAGGGTGATCATAAACAAGCAGCAAATGATAGATTTACTTGCTGAGCTGAATAAGTGTATATATGCAATGCAGGATGAGTATGAGCTTACTGAGCAGAGTCGCAATCACGCAGAGAGAGAGTTCAGAAAGAAGGGGGATCAGATAGTCTGGGATGCAAGCAGAAAGGCTGAGGATGTGTATGCAGCATCGGTTATCTATACGGATGAGGCGCTTTCAAGAGTGCGTGATATCATCAATGATACCAACGAGTCACTTGAAAAGCTGTGCAAGAATATGAAGGATAAGATTGCAGAGCAGGAGAATATAGTTAAAACTAACCAGTATGAGCTCAAGGGACAGCTTCAGGATTTGTCCGATACGGAGAAGTATCTTAAGATTATCGATGATAGAAATAAGGAGATAGAACGTCAGAAAAATGCAGGTAAGCCTGTAGAGGAGCGTACTATTGACAAGGAAGAGAAGTCTATCTATGCAAACAGACAGACTGAAATCAAGGTAAATATGGATTATATCAGAAAACTGGGACTTGCTGAGGGCGAGGACCTGGGAGATGGTGTAGTGGGTGAAGTGAAGCTTGCAGACGATACACCTGATGCCGGATTAAATCATAGCAATGATAAGGATGAAGCCAAGGCTGCCGGCTCAAAATCGTCTGTTGATGAGGATTATAAGGCAATAAGCAGAAAAGCCGGCAATCCACCTGTTATCAACACAAAGGAAGGGAAGGAGCTCACAGACGGTATCCACAGAATGTGGCAGAGCATCACCGGAAATAAAGGGAAATGAAACACACCTATGTAATATAAAGCAGCAGTTCAAAACAGAACGGCTGCTTTTTGGCTTATATTTAAAAGTGGGTAATATTAAGCAGATTTTAAGAAAAACAAAGTGGATAATCTGATAAAATATAGCTGACTAACGGCAGGAGAAGGTTTCTGTTAAAAATTCATAGAAGGAGGATAATATGACAATATTAGTTTGTGATGACGACAAGGAAATAGTTGAGGCAATTGAGATTTACCTGATGCAGGAGGGCTACGACGTGGAGAAGGCTTACGACGGCATACAGGCGGTTGAAATTATGAAGAATAAAAAAATAGACCTTATGATAATAGATGTCATGATGCCAAAGCTCGACGGAATAAGAGCCACTTTGCAGATACGAAAGGAAAGCAGGGTGCCGATAATCATTCTATCGGCAAAGACAGAGGATGCTGACAAGATTTTAGGCCTCAATGTGGGAGCTGATGATTATGTCACAAAGCCTTTTAATCCGCTTGAGCTTGTGGCAAGGGTAAAGTCACAGCTTCGCAGATATACCACTCTGTCAAGCAATGATGCAGCCGGAGACAAGGTTTATGAAGCCGGAGGTCTTTTGGTAAATGATGATTTAAAAAAGGTGACTGTGGATGGTGAGGAGGTAAAGCTCACACCGATTGAATACAATATACTGCTTTTACTCCTTAAAAATAAGGGAAAGGTCTACTCAATAAACGAAATATATGAGAGCATATGGAACGAGGAGGCGATAGGCGCCGACAATACAGTTGCTGTGCACATCAGACATATCAGGGAAAAAATAGAGATAAATCCTAAGGAGCCACGCTATCTGAAGGTGGTCTGGGGAGTAGGCTATAAGATAGAGGACAACAAATGAAGCAGTATACGATAGGAAAAAAAGCGGCGGTCATAGTCTTACATCAGCTATGCATGATACTTATGGTGACAGGAGTGTTTGCCACAGGCTATGCATTCAGGCACGATGCGCATGAAAATATTGATATATATACACTAATATCGCTTGCGGGTCTGGTAGGCAGCTTTGTGAGCCTTGCATATATGGCAAACGTGGCCGGCAGAAAATCAGAGGATGATTACACAATATACTATTTACCGATTGACAAGGTATACTCTGATGTGATGCTGGTGATATTTACACTGCTCATGGTATTTATGGGAAAAGTGATTTCAGGCGTAAAAAACCAGCATTTTGACTATGCATCACTCATTATGACGGCCGGCACATTTACTTTTTTGTTTGATCTGGCTTTTATTATTTTATACCAGAGCATTGTAAGGAAGATAAAAGGCAATATACTTTACACACACAGCCTGATGTACAAGGGCTATGAGCTTTTGAAAAGAGTTATTGAGAAAAAGGATATCCACACACAAAAAAACAAAGAGATAATGCGCATACAGGAGGCACTTGAAGCTATCTCGGAAGGAGCGCTTGACACTACACTCAATGTCAATGAGTTTCATGGGCAGCAGAAAAAGGTGGCGGAGGCTGTCAACCATATACGCCAGGGTCTTATGAGCTCGGTAAATGAGAGTCTTAAAAATGAAAAACTAAAGGCAGACCTAATAACAAACGTATCACATGATATAAAGACACCTCTGACTTCAATAGTCAACTATGTTGACCTGCTTAAGAGGGAAAATCTGGAAAATGAAAATGCCAAATACTATATACATGTGCTGGAGGAAAAGTCACAGCGCTTAAAGCAGCTTACAGAGGATTTGGTAGAGACATCAAAGATTACCTCGGGAAATGTGAAGCTCAATATGCAAAAGCTTGATCTGGTTGAGCTTTTATACCAGACCGGAGGTGAATTCAATGAGCGCTTTGAGTCGAGAAATCTGACAATAGTTACAAAAATTCCATCAGAACAGATATTTATATATGCGGATGGGCGTCAGCTTTACCGCTCTATTGAAAATCTGTATACTAATGCCGCAAAATATGCACTGGAAAATACCAGAGTATATGTAGAGCTTGAAAAGGCAGATAAAAAGGCAGTTTTTACAATAAAGAATGTGTCTAAGAACGAGCTTGACATAGTAAGCAACGGAAATGTAGACCTGACAGAGCGTTTTGTGAGGGGAGAGAGGTCGAGAACTACTGAAGGAAGTGGACTTGGACTTTCGATTGCAAAGAATCTGACCCATTTGATGGGAGGAAAATTCGAAATTAAGGTAGATGGTGATTTATTTATTGCCACAATTACCTATAATATTATATAATAGTAAATAAAAGAATTTTGAAATACACATACGGAGGTAGAATAAGTGAAATTATATGAAAATGGTGCTTACCTTTTAAACGGTAAGGAAGTAATAATTGATGGACCGGAGGCTCAGGCAGCTGTCAAAAGCAAGACCGGCATGGACATCGATAAACAGACAGCTAAGCAGGAGACAATTGCTTACGGTATTTTAAAGGAGCACAATACATCCGGCAATATGGACAAGCTTCAGATTAAGTTTGATAAGCTTACATCGCATGATATTACATTTGTAGGTATCATTCAGACAGCACGAGCTTCAGGACTTGAGAAATTCCCTATCCCGTATGTACTTACAAACTGTCACAACAGCCTTTGTGCAGTTGGTGGAACAATCAATGAGGATGATCACATGTTTGGTCTCACATGTGCAAAGAAGTACGGCGGAATCTATGTACCACCTCATCAGGCAGTTATCCATCAGTTTGCACGAGAGATGCTTGCCGGCGGCGGAAAAATGATACTTGGTTCTGATTCACATACACGCTATGGTGCACTTGGTACTATGGCAGTCGGCGAGGGTGGACCTGAGCTTGTTAAGCAGCTTCTTGAACAGACATATGATATTGATATGCCTGAGGTAGTAGGCATTTACCTGACAGGAGAGCCAATCAAGGGCGTTGGACCACAGGATGTCGCACTTGCAATTATCGGAGAGGTATTCGGAAACGGATTTGTAAAGAACAAAGTTATGGAGTTTGTAGGACCGGGTGTGTCTAATCTGAGCGTTGACTTCCGTATAGGTGTCGATGTTATGACAACAGAGACTACATGTCTTTCTTCTATCTGGAGAACAGATGACAAGGTTAAGGAATTCTTTGAGATTCACGGTAGGGCTGAGGACCACAAGGAGCTTAATCCGGGTGAGGTGGCTTACTACGACAGATTTATTGAGATTGATTTAAGCCAGATCCGCCCAATGATAGCTATGCCATTCCATCCAAGCAATACCTATACTATCGATGAGCTCAATGCAAACCTCATGGATATTCTTGATGACTGTGAGAAGAGAGCTGAGGTAAGCTTTGACGGCAAGGTGAAGCTTGATTTAAAGAGTAAGGTAAGAGACGGAAAACTGTATGTAGACCAGGGAATCATCGCAGGCTGTGCAGGCGGTGGATTTGAGAATATCTGCGATGCGGCTGACATATTAAACGGACATTCAATCGGAGCAGACGAGTTTACACTGAGTGTTTACCCGGCATCTACTCCAATATACATGGAGCTTGTGAAAAACGGAGCTGTAGCAAAGCTTCTTGAGACAGGTGCAATCGTAAAGACTGCTTTCTGCGGACCTTGCTTTGGTGCAGGAGATACACCTGCCAACAACGCATTCTCTATCCGTCATTCAACAAGAAACTTCCCTAACAGAGAGGGTTCTAAGGTACAGAACGGACAGATCAGCTCAGTGGCACTCATGGATGCACGTTCAATCGCTGCAACAGCAGCAAACAAGGGCTTCCTTACATCAGCAGCGGATATTGATGTCAACTTTACAAAGCCAAAATATTTCTTTGACAAGACTATATATGAGAACCGTGTATTTGACAGCCATGGAGTGGCAGATCCTTCAGTTGAAATCCAGTTCGGACCAAACATTAAGGACTGGCCGGCAATGAGTGCGCTTCCGGAGAATATGCTCCTTAAGGTGGTTTCAGAGATTCATGATCCTGTTACTACAACAGATGAGCTCATTCCTTCAGGAGAGACATCTTCATATCGTTCAAACCCTCTTGGACTTGCAGAGTTCGCACTTTCAAGAAAGGATCCTGAGTATGTAGGCAGAGCAAAGGAAATCCAGAAGGCCCAGAAGGCTATAGAGAGTGGTGAGTGCGCAGGAAAGGCTGTTCCTGAGGTTGCTGAAATCATGGGAGTAGTAAAGAAAAAATTCCCTGAGGCAAGCCATGAGAATATGGGCTTCGGAAGCACAATTTTTGCTGTTAAGCCGGGTGACGGCTCAGCAAGAGAGCAGGCTGCCAGCTGCCAGAAGGTACTCGGAGGCTGGGCAAATATCGCAAACGAGTATGCCACAAAGAGATACCGTTCAAACCTTATCAACTGGGGAATGCTTCCATTCATCATCGATGAGGGAGAGCTTCCGTTCCACAACCTCGACTATATCTTCCTTCCGGGAATCAAGAAGGAAATCGAGGATGCAAAGACGGAGTTTGAGGCATATGTTGTCAAGGATGGTGAATTAAAGCCATTTACACTGAAGATGGGTGAGCTCACAGATGATGAAAGAGAGATAATATTAAAGGGATGTCTCATCAACTATAATCGTAAATAAGGAGAGTTTAATCCGATGGAAGAAACCAGAAAAGCTGGTAAAAAATCAAACATTGAGATAAATGAAGATAAGGGTGCGAAGCAGAATTCGCACCCAGGGCGTGAGGAATGGCCACATCTGATCAGAATAGGTGTCATGGTATTTGTCACGTTTGCAGTCAGTATACTGTTTTTCTTTGCACTGTACAGATTTGAGGGCTTTGCAGGCATATGGAGCAAGCTGCTTGCGGCAGCAATGCCCATTATAATGGGACTTGTGCTTGCATACCTGATGAATCCTGTCATGCTGTGTCTGGAAAGATGCTTTAAAAAGCTTCTTTCCAAAAAGATGAAAAGCGAAAGCAAGCTGCGAAAGGTTTCAAGAGCTCTTGCAATCACAGGCTCGGTTATTATTCTTGTAGCGATTATTTCGCTCCTCATTGCGGCTATTGTGCCTTCTGTCATAGCAAGTATATCAGGACTTATTAAGACACTGCCAAATGACGTTGCGGCATTCATCAACATGATAAAGAACGGCAATTTCGGAGGCAGCAAAATAGCTGAGCTCGCGAGCACATGTTTACAGAATACAACCGACTACATTGAGAATTATGCCACAGAAAAGATAATTCCTGAGGCACAGAAGTATGTTGCACAGATTACAACCGGTGTGATTTCGGTAGTCAGAGGTTTACTCAATTTCATTATCGGAATAATCGTGATGGTCTATGTGATGAGTATTCAGGAGACTCTCGCAGGACAGAGTAAAAAGATAATATATGCTGTCTGCAAGCCAAAGACAGGCAATATCATCATTGAGACGATCAGAAAGACAAATGAGATTTTTGGAGGCTTCATAAGCGGTAAGATTATAGATTCACTGATTATAGGTGTGATTGCATATTTCGGATGTCTGATTTTAAGGATTCCATCATCGGTGCTCGTTGCAGTGATTATCGGCGTCACAAATGTGATTCCGGTATTCGGACCGTTTATCGGTGCAATTCCATCGTTACTCATAGTAGTAATTCAGAGTCCGTGGCATGCACTTTATCTTCTGATATTTATTGTCGTGCTGCAGCAGGTGGATGGCAATATAATAGGGCCTAAGATACTTGGCTCATCTACCGGTCTTTCGACCTTCTGGGTTATGTTTGCCATACTAATCGGCGGAGGAATGTTTGGTTTTCTTGGAATGTTACTTGGTGTTCCGACCTTTGCTGTGATATACTATATTGTGAGAAGAGTTGTTAATTATGCTCTCAGGAAAAAGAAGCTTCCTGAGGACACAATGGATTATACAAAGACAACAGGCGTAGATACAAAAAATAATAAGCTTAAATACGAGTAGGTGAAATAAGTGGATAAATACGAATACAATCTCAAGCTGGATCAGATAAAAGCCCTAAGCGCCGAGGAGGGCTATATGAGCGCAGCAGAGATTGCAGATAGCATAAATTGGAACAAAATTAAAAATGTAAATACACTCGTTAAAATCGGTGAAATCTACGAGAAGGCCGAAAGATACCAGGATGCAAGGGATATACTTTTAATGGCCTATGACCGTTCACCAATCGGCAGGATGATTATATACAGACTGGCTGAGGTTGCCATCAAGATGGGTGATTATGATGCTGCTACAGAGTATTATGATGAGTTTGTTGAGATAGCGCCTCATGATGATATGAAGTATGTATTAAGATATGCCATCAAAAAAGGGCAGGGGGCTTCATTTGATGAGCTTATCACTATTCTTGAAGAGTACAAGGATGAAGAATACACTGAGGAGTGGGCATACGAGCTTGCATATCTATACCACAAGGCCGGAAAAGCCGATAAGTGTATAGATGCCTGCGATGAGCTCATTCTGTGGTTCGGAGACGGACCATATGTGGAGCGTGCGCTGGAGCTTAAGATGCTTTATCAGCCACTTACCAAGGCTCAGGAGGAAAAGTACAGACGATTCAAGGCAGAGAAGGAAAAGCCGGCTAAGATAAAGGATGAGGCTGAGGTCACTGAGATAGGTGCCATGGAGATGGTAAAGGGCGGAGAGATAGTGCATGATGACGTAACTATTCCGAAGATTACTGTAAATCAGGAGAAGTTCAATACTGTAAATTTACAGCAGGAGATTGCCAAGGGTATGCAGCAGATCATGGAGGCCAAGGGCAAGAATGAAGTTGCTGATACGATGGATACCATCAAAAAAATAGTTGAGGATATTCCTTATCTCAAGCTCGAAAAGGAGCAGGAAGAGTATGTACAGCAGCCGGAAGAGACAGAGCATATCGCTACAGATGAAGAGATAGATGGTTCACTTAAGTTGAATTTCAAAGAGCTTTTGGGTGAAGACGCTGACGGACAGATGTCTATTGTCATGAGTGAAAAGACTCAGCTTGAGCATCAGATTACAGGACAGATGTCTATACAGGATGTGCTTGAAGAATGGGAAAAGACCAGACATGCGGCTGAAATTGCACTTAAAGAGGCTGAGCAGCAGAAACTTGAGTCAGCTAAGGCAAGAGCACTTCAGGAGGCAGGAGACATCATGGAGAGACTAAATGATGTCATTCCAAAGCTGGATGCAGGTGTCACTCCGAAGGAACTTCTTGAGGAGGAGTATTTGAAGGTCCCGGTTGATATTATAGAGCAGAAAGCTGCCGTGAAGGAGCCTGAAGAAGAGCAGAAACCGGATATGCAGGAGCTTTATGCAGATGAGACTGTGGATGAAGTACAGGAGCCGCAGGAAGCACCGGAAGATACTATAGACGAAGTACAGGAGTCGCAGGAAGCACCGGAAGAGGCTACAGATGAAGTCAAGGAACCGGTTGGAGAGCCGGAGGATATAATTATGGCAGAGGAGTCTGAGAAAGACGAGATACTCATGCAGCCGACTACCATGATGCCTGAAATAACAGATGATATGTTAAATGTCGATGATGATACATCAGATGATGAGGCTTCACAGGAGAAAGAAAACGTTTCTGAGAAGAGAGATTTTGATCATGTGACATCATTTATCGAGCAGGAAATAGCCAAGATGACAGCAAAAAATCCGGGACTGGAGAAGAAGCTGGATATGGCTAAGACAAGAAAAATGCCGGATATTTCATTGCCGGAGGATTTAGACAGCGAAGAAGATGACTCGAAATTGAAAGAAACAAAACATATAAAAGAGCTTACAAGCGAACAGAAAGCTATATTTTCATATTTCATACCGGTAAAGGGTATGGAGGATCAGATCTGCAAGGCATATAATGCAGTGCTTGATCATTTCAACAGGAAAGAAAACGCATCCACAGGCAACCTCATTATACAGGGAGAGCAGGGTTGCGGAAAGACAATGCTTGCTACAAGCTTTATAAAGGTATTACAAAAAGATGGTGAACAGCTCACAGGAAAGATGGGAAAGATTGATGCTGCTGCACTCAATAAAAAGGATGTGCAGCAGGTAGTCAGAAAGATAACAGGAGGCTGTCTCATCATAGAAAGAGCCGGTGATATCGACCGCAGCATAGCTGCCCAGCTATCATTTTTGATGGAGCATGATATTACAGGAACACTCTATATACTTGAGGATACATCAAAGGGTATAAAGAAGGCTCTCTCAATGGATGAGGGCTTTGCATCCAAGTTCACGGAAAAGATATCGGTTCCTATTTTTACAAATGATGAACTCGTATTGTTTGCCAAATCGTACTCTGCAGAGCTTGGGTACAAGATAGATGAGATGGCTATTCTGGCATTGCATAACAGAATCAGCAATATTGAGAGGATAGACCAGGCTACCACTCTGACAGAGGTCAAGGATATAATTGACGAGGCCATAGACAGGGAGGCTCACAGCGGACTTAAGAAGGCTATAAGTATTCTGACAGCCAGGCGATATACAGATGATGACCGAATTGTACTCAAAGAGGATCATTTCAGGGAAAAATAAATACTTATGGGGGGTATATATATGTGTAATTTTACAGCAATGGATTGTTACCTGTTTGGTCAGGCAACACACTATGATATCTACAAGAAGATGGGTGCTCACTTAGCTGAGCGTAAAGGAAAAAAAGGAGTGTGCTTTGACGTCTGGGCGCCACATGCGAGGGAAGTATACGTGTTTGGTGAGTTTAACGACTGGAATGAGACCAGTCATGAGATGAAGCGTGTAGAGCCGGAAACCATGGGAGTGTATGAGCTTTTTGTACCGGGAGCGCAAAAGGGTCAGATGTATAAGTTTATTATAGTCACTGAACAGGGTGATAAGCTGTACAAGGCGGATCCATACGCAAACTACGCAGAGCTTCGTCCGGGAACAGCGTCAATCATCACAGATATCGAGCACTTCACATGGACTGACAAAGAGTGGATGGATAAGAGAGCAGCAAAGTCAGATGCTGATGTATATTCTTCACCTATGGCTATATATGAGTGCCATCCGGGCTCATGGATGAGACATCCGGGCAGGGATGATGAGGGCTTTTATACATACAGGGAGCTTGCAAAATCACTCGTATCCTATGTGAAAACTATGGGATATACACATATTGAGCTTATGGGTATTTCAGAGTATCCGTTTGATGGCTCATGGGGATATCAGGTGACAGGCTACTATGCACCTACATCGAGGTATGGAGAGCCTGAGGATTTTGCATACTTTGTTGATCAGTGCCATAAAAATAATATCGGAGTAATCCTCGACTGGGTACCTGCACATTTCCCAAAGGATGCGCATGGACTTGCCAATTTCGATGGAACAGCCACATATGAGTATGCAGACCCAAGAAAGGGAGAGCATCCCGACTGGGGCACAAAGATATTTGACTACGGTAAGAATGAAGTAAAGAACTTCCTTATCGGAAGTGCACTTATGTGGATAGAAAATTACCACGTAGACGGACTCCGTGTGGATGCAGTTGCGTCAATGCTTTATCTTGACTATGGAAAGAACGACGGACAGTGGGTGCCAAACAAGTTTGGAGGAAATAAGAACCTCGAGGCAGTAGAGTTTTTCAAGCATATCAATACACTCATACTTGGAAGAAATCACGGAACTGTAATGATAGCCGAAGAGTCTACCGCATGGCCAAAGGTAACAGGCAAGGTAGAGGAAGACGGACTGAACTTCAGCTACAAATGGAACATGGGATGGATGCATGACTTCCTTGATTATATGAAGCTGGATCCATATTTCCGTAAAAATAACCACAACAAGATGACATTTGCGATGAGCTATAATGAGAGTGAGAAATATATTCTGGTACTGTCACATGATGAGGTGGTACATCTGAAGTGTTCTATGCTCAACAAAATGCCGGGCTTAGAAGGGGATAAATTCAAGAACCTCATGGCAGGATATGCATTTATGATGGGACACTGTGGAAAGAAGCTTCTTTTCATGGGACAGGAGTTTGCACAGAAGCAGGAGTGGAGTGAGGAAAGAGAACTCGACTGGTATCTGCTTGAGAATCCGGAGCATAAAAAGATCCAGAACTGGGTAAAGGAGCTGCTTCACCTCTATAGGAGAAACCGCTGTCTGTATGAGCTGGATTCAAGCTGGGAAGGCTTTGAATGGATAAATGCAAACGATGCAGACAGAAGCATCTTCAGCTTTATCAGAAAGAGTAAGGATGGCAAGAATAATATGCTCTTTGTCATCAATTTCACACCGGTAGAGAGACCTGATTACAGAGTCGGAGTGCCAAAGCACAAGACATATCAGCTCGTTTTAGATAGTGAGGATCCTAAGTTTACCGGCAAAACGGTACAAGCGCCTGTAAAGAAGGCTGCAAAGGGCAGAGGCAAGGCAGCAAAACAGTCATATAAGAAGCTGGACTATAAGGCAGTCAAATCAGAGTGTGACGGCAGACCATTTTCATTTGCTTATCCACTTGCGCCTTACGGAGTTGCTGTATTTAAATACTAATATACCGGTAAACAGCAGGGTAAAGGACCGTGCCAATTTAAGGCGCGGTCTTTATTTTTGCGTATTATATGTCGATATATAGTAAAAAGATAACTATTCAGAACCACCCCCTCACATATGAGCAAAAAATATCCATAAATAAAGGCTGCAGAGATGGTATATATGCAGGGCACGGAGCAGGAAATATGCAGATAGAGAATTTGATTAATAAAAGCACAGATACGAAAAATACGGACACAAAAACCATAAATGACATGGCAGCGGGTATGCGTGTGTCAGACTACATAAAGACAGACAGCAGTGACAATATGTCAAAAAAGGCGGCTGTTGTCGGTTCGTCAAACTCTGTTGATATGTCGGATACGATATATGCAAGACCACAGGCTAAAAACGAAGCCGGGAACAACGATGGCACAGATATGGCAGAAAATCTGCTAAATGATATGAATCAGACCTCAGAAAACAGGCGAAATGATATGATTGTCACTGCAAGCACCACAACGAGTGATGATTACAAAGCTGCAAAGGATGACGGATATGATGTCATTGTCACTGAGACCGACAAGATAAAAGCAGTGCTGGCAAAGGCTGGTGTAGATATATCCATATATGGAGATGATCTGAGCATGGAGCAGCTCACAGACATCACGGGAAGCCAGACTGAAGCGGCCATGCTTGTCAATCAGATGAAAGCATATGATATTCCTGCTACAGATGACAATATAAAGGCAGGTACAGATGCCATAGACCGGGCAAAGAGCCTTACAAATATATCCAATGAGACAAAGGCATATCTGGTCAGAAATAACATGAATCCGACGGTTTCCAATGTATACAAGGCTACGTACAGCAGCAGTCAGGTACAAGATTACAGGCAGAAAACCAAAATGACGGAGATATCAGATGAGCTGTTTGAGGAGCTTAAGCCACAGCTTAAACAGATATTAGAGGAAGCTCATATAGACAGTAGTGATGAGAATCTGAATCAGTGCAGATGGCTGATAGATGAAGATATAGCCGTTACACCTGACAATGTGCTGCTTGCGAATCAGGTAGACTCCATCAATGCAGCAGGAGAAAATGTGAGCAGTGATTTTTATGCAAGGGCAGTGACAGAAGCACTGGCAATGGGAAAAAAGGCTACAGATGCCACTATGTCACAAGATGGTCTGACATTTGACATGGCAAAGAAAGCCTGTGATGTATTAGGTGAGGCGACCGCAGATGACATTGTCACATTAGAGTCAGATAACATACCTGTCACGATAGAGAATCTGTCAAAGCTTATAGCTGCAAGAGGCAAGGATAGTGCAGCATCGCAAGCCTCAGCGAATAAAGCTGCGGATAATCAGATTACAGACAGCCGGGAAGCAAGGCTTGTGACAGCTCAAAGAAAGCTTGAGGAAGCGAGACTTTCCATGACAGCAGAAGCCAACCTTTCACTCATAAAAAAAGGAGTTTCAATAGACACAGAGCCTATTGAACGTGTAGTGGAGCTGCTTAAGCAGCAGGAAAATAAATACTACGGAGCGCTGTTTGGTGAGAGCAGTGTAGAGGCATCTGATGATAGGGTACGTATGTACAATAATGTCTGTGATATTTTCAATCAGATGAAGCAGCAGCCGGCGTATGTACTGACCCTGGAATCCGCTGATGACACTGTGTATGAGCTGTATACAGCAGGCAAAGCAATGAAGCAGTCATTAGAAGCAGCAGCCTCAGGATATGAGACTCTTATGACATCACCGCGGGCAGATATGGGAGATAGTATGTCAAAAGCATTTCAGAATGTGGATGATATACTTAAAGAGCTTCAGATAGATACATCTGAAAGCAATCGCAGGGCTGTGCGGATACTTGCGTACAACAGTACCGACATCACAGAGGACAATATAAAGCAGATAAAGTCTGTAGATGAGCAGGTGCAGAGAGCATTCAGCGATATGACACCGGCGGTGACGATTGAGATGATAAAAAGAGGCATATCACCGCTTGATATGAGCATGAGTGACATAAGTGACACTGCCAGACGGATAAAATCAGAAAATCCTGACGAAAGGGATGAGAAATTCAGCGAGTTTCTCTGGAAGCTTGAAAAGAAAAATGAAATCTCAGAGGAGGAAAGAGACTCATATATAGGCATATACAGGCTTATTTCACAGGTGGAGCAGTCAGATGGTGCTGTGATAGGCTCACTTGTTAATCAGGGAGCAGATATTACAATGAAAAATCTGCTTACAGCGGTCCGGGTACGAGGAAAGAGTGCCATGGACTATAAGGTGGACGATACCTTTGCCGGAGTGGACAGTGTAAGCAGGGGCATTAAAATTGACTCACAGATAGAAAGCGCATATCATACAAACTGCCTAAGGGATGTGCTTGATACACTTTCACCTGAGAAAATGGAGTTTGTGCAGTATGACAGCTGGCTTGATATGACTCCGGAGCAGTTAAGGCAGGCTGTATATGAGGCAGACGAGGATAACGCACTGTCAGAGCAATATGCCACAGAACAGCTAAGACAGTTCAATCAGGCAGTTTCGGTGCCTGAGAACGTATATGCTTTTCTAGAGAAATATGATGTAAAAACAACCGCGGTAAATCTCATGGCTGCGTCACGGCTAATGAAAAATCCGTCAGAGGCAGTAAGAAATCTCTGGGAGCGTGGAGACAGTGCTACGGCAAGGGCTCTTTTGGATGAGACTCTCAGACGGTTTTCTGAGTCGGTCAAAAATCCAAAGGAGCTTGCGCAGGCGCAGGAAACGCTGGCTGATACAGCAGAGCATGTTATGGATTCGATGATTATAGAGGATAGGCACATCGGTTCAATAGACCTCAGACAGATGAAGCTATTGTGCAGTCAGCTAAGGATAGCTTCAAATATGTCGAGACAGGAAAACTATATTGTACCAATAGAGACTGCAGACGGGGTCACAGGTATGAAGCTTAGTATAGTAAGAGGCGAGGATAAAAAGGGCATGGTTGACATATTCCTTGAGGATAAAAAATGCGGCAGAGTAGCTGCATATTTTGAGGCAAAGGAAAACTCAGTATCTGCTATGATAGTCACAGACGATGAGCAGACTAAAAAGCTGTTTGAAGATAATATCACTATGTTTGAGGCAGGAATAAGTGATGGTGAACAGCGTGTGCGCATAGATGTGGCACTGGAGCATGATATATCTGCAAAAGAGTCTAAGATGTCAGATATGAAATCGAATACTGAGTCAGATAATGAGACTAAAAAGCAGCTTGATGGCAGTGAAAGTGTCCAGACAACCAGACTATATCACATCGCAGAGCAGTTTATTGTAAATGTCCAGAGGGTGATTGCGCAAGATAGTCTGTAACACCGATATATATTGCATGTGCCAGGTCATCCTGATAGTTTTTGTCAGTAAGAAGAAGTGTCTCAGCAGGATTACTCAAGAATCCACATTCTACGATTACGGTCGGGGATGTGGATTTTTTTAGTATAAAGTATTCTTTATTGGGCTTAATGCTTCGTGGCTTTGCGACACAAAGAGAAGTGTTTAAAGCTCCAAGAACAGAGGATGCGAGATCTTTTCCTGCATCAGAGGCTTCATAATAGAATACCTGTGGACCGCTGCTTGAATTGTCCTCAAAGCTGTTTTGATGGATACTGATGCTGACTGCCACATTGCTTCTAGACATCAGGGCAGTTCTCTTTGTCAGATCATCTGTCTTTGGATGCTTGGAATTATCCGGGGCGAGGTCGCAGTCGGTGGTTCTGGTCATGACAACAGTAAAGCCTCTGTTTTCAAACAGCTGTTTAAGAGCCATTGCAATACTCAGGTTGACATCCTTTTCCATGACGCCGGAGGTGGAAATCTTACCGGGATCACTTCCACCATGGCCCGGGTCTATTACAATAACAGTTGAATTAGTGTTTTTGCCGGTGTTTTTTGCAAGAGCACAGACACCTCTTCCGAGGTAGAAGGACAGAATAAAGAGAGCTAAAATAAGACAGTATTTGTTTTTCTTAATAATGTACATATATTTTTTCATATAAGATACCTATAAAAAACCCGATGCACATAGAAGGCATCGGGTGTGTTTGTATATTATATGATTGGCTGATATCATTTATAACCTATAAAAGGTACAGAGTTAGACTGTAGCTGTAAAGGTACGGCCTCTTTCAGTAAGCCTTAAGCAATCAGTTCAGATATTTGATAACAGTATCCCAGACAGATGAATTTTCAAAGCCAAGCTTCCAGAATGCTGCACCGGCGAGCTTATTGTCGTCGACGAGCTTGAGCCTTTTCTCTAAAGATGTAGTGTCCTCGAGCCATACCTTGTACAGCTTGTTGGATACAGACCACTCAGCGTAGTTCTGACCGGATTCTTCATCAAGAGCAGCAGTGGCATTGTTTGTGGCAAGCTGTGCTGCAGCTGCGTCCATACTATATACCTGTGAGGCAACAGTGTACTTTGACTGATCCTCGGTATCGGTTACGGCATCATCGTCCTCCTTTGGAGTGAGCTCCCATATTCTGGTATAAAAAGGCATGCCGAGAATAATCTGGTCAGCGGGAACCTCCTTCAGAGTGGATTCAACACCCTCAGTTACCCACGGAATGGAAGAAACTGAGCCGGCATCAGAGCCCTTATAGTGTTCATCGTATCCCATAATCACAATATAATCGGCAAAGTTTGCCATATCAGAGCGATTGAAGAACTTGTTGAAGCTGGCAGGTACTGTGACATCAACTGAAAGTGATATACCGTTATTGTGACACTTTATGGCGAGCTCTCTGATAAACTCGATGTAAGAGTCTCCATATGCTGCTTCTGTGATATTTTCAAAGTCAATATTTACACCATCAAGCTCATAGTTAAATGCAGCCGACATAATCTGATTGATCAGGGTAGTTCTCGTGGATGTATGTGTGAGCACATATGCTGCATCTACATCAGTATTTTCAAAGTTGCTGAACAGTCCCCATACCTCGATGCCCTGGGAATGGCAGTAGCTGACATAATCCTTGCTTGCTATATCTGCCAGATTACCATTGTTGTCATTTAAATAAAACCAAGTTGGTGACATTACATTTATGCCCTTGGTTGATGAAATTACCTGGGGCACTTTACTGTTTGCTGACTGGCTTGTTACCTGATTCCAGGCAAGACAGATATCCTTATCCTTCTTGATATGCGTAAAGGTCTCTTCTTCATAGTCAGGATTCGTAAGCTTAGTTTTTTTGCTCTCGGACAGAGCCTTGCCCTTTATATATCCAATAACACCATCCTCAGTGGCAATCTTATCCCATTTGTCACCGGAATCAAGAATAGTAATCTTGTCATCCTTTTTCACCTCTTTTAGAATAGGGCTCTTTATGCCGCCCTTTACGCGGACCTGGGTAGACTTGTTTACAGTGGCACTGTCTATTTCATCCCATTTGCTTGTGATGACGATGCGTGCCGGGTCATCATATGACTTAAAGGTGATATTGGAGTACTGTTTTACATAGTCTAAAGCGATAAGCGCAGAGTCAGAGGTGGCTTTCACGATCGGATAGCCAAAGTCATTGGTCTGCTTGGTGACACTGTAGCTATTGCTGTCAGCCGCAGCTGAGATGATATCAGATGCGGTTGTGTAAAGAAGCACATTCTCATTTGCATCCCAGTAAAATCTGGAATTTAATGAGTCGTGAACAAATTTGTAATCAACGTATATTTTTTTATCTATTATTTTAGCCTTGTAATCGGATAGCTCATTATCTACAATGAGAGCAGCCTCATCATCAGAAGAGATATTGAAATACTCTTTAAGATCCTCTGTCTTTTTCGTAGGGGTGTATTTATTGATAAGAGCAGTTATACCCATTATTATTACAACGAGGATAATAAGTCCGGTTACTATAAGTGCAGGCAATAATTTCTTTTTCATGTGTAAAAATCCTTTCCTATTATTTGGTGTCGAAATTGCTTAAGCTAATTATACCATTGTGAAATAGCATATTCAAATAATATGAAATAAATTTGTAATAAATTAAGAAATTTGTTTATGCATTTTGGCGCGGAAGGAGCAAAAGCTTCCCCCGCGCACATAGCTTTTCTTTTTAAAATATGTCTTTTGGTTGTCTTTTTGCATTTAAACGGGGTAAAGGACCAAAAATATGCTGACATCGATTT
>OAVS01000643.1_pt1 | contig 19447 bp, 16 predicted proteins | sample 1550601 | NCBI WGS metagenome assembly OAVS01 (sample SAMEA2580093, study PRJEB22360) | human gut metagenome | biome: human gut; feature: human-associated habitat; material: faeces | place: Denmark | collected 2008/2010
AGTCCAACAAAACGGCACCAGCCCCAACACGAAACACCGACTTGACTAAAAACAGATCCAGCCGTTCTCGTAGACGATCTCCTCCACGATCGCGATGGGCAGGCCCTGTGCGCGCTGTACGGTGCGCACCCCATCAACGAGCTCTCCCCGACGCAAGCACACAAACTCATGGAAGAGCAAAGCGTGTCAGGTTCGACACAAACCATACTGCCCTCAGCCCTAACTTTGCTTGGATTCTGCGCCCCCTGACAGGATACAGCGCAATATTCTGAGCAATTAACTCATTGTGAATATTTGTAGCTTTTGAGGCCACTGGTTATTGTGCTTGGGGACCAGCATTATGGCGGGAGAAGGCCGGTGGCGGATTGGCTAGAAGCCGTCGGCCTTCGTGGCTAGTCGTCGAGCATGGCCTGCCCGTAGCGTTGCCTCATGTTGTACTCGCCTGTATTAATCCAGATCGCGTTGTGCACGATGCGGTCGAGAATCGCGTCGGCGATGGTGTCGCCGCCGAGCTGTCGGTGCCATTCCTTGGTCGCCAGCTGCGTGGCGAACGCCGTGCTGACGGTGTCGTACCGGAGCTCCATAAGCTCCAGGAGGAATCGTTTGAATGGTTCGTCGGGCTTGTCGACGAGCCATTCGTCGATCGCGAACAGGTTGTAGGTGGCGTATTCGCGCACGAGCTTGGGCACTCCTCCTGGCTTGTTCGACGCGACCGTCACCCGCTCGGCCAGGTCCGGCATTCGGACGTAGACTGCGCGGTACCGTGCCCGGCACGCGGATTTCACCAACGCGCATAGCAGGTGGGATTTTCCCGATCCCGTGGCTTCCTGGAACACGACGTTCAACCGTTGTTCCAGATAGTTCCCGGCGTCGAGGCCGGCGATCACGCTCCGGTCGGGCCTGCGTTCCTCCACCAGGTCGATGGTCCTCAGGTCCGCCTGGGGGGTAGCGCAGACCCGCGCGTTTGACGAGGCGTTGGATCTTGGCGTCCATGTGACCGGAGTGGGCGTTGTCGACCACAAGCCTGACGACCTCCGCGTGGCTCAGGGGCGCGCATGTCTGCTCGTCGAGGCGTTCGAGCGCGTCGAGCAGATCGGATGCGTTCGTCTCACGCAATTTGCGTTTGGTCTCGGTGTCGATGATCATCGCGCGTCACCTTCCCATGTCCGCGTAGTAATCGCCGCCGCGCACCCATCCGGCGTCGTCAACGGCGCCGCCGGTGATCCCGCCCGTGGCGTCCTGGCCGGATTCGAGGATCGGTCTGATGCGCGAATACCGCGGGAGAGGCGATCGACCGCAGCGACGGCGAACACGCGTTCTCCAAACGTTGGGCGGAATAGCGTTTCGACAGGCGCAGGATCGCCAGCGCGGGCTCCACGCCCTGCTCGTCGAGGCGTTCCATGGCGAACAGCCTGCCGATCACGGCGGCGCGGCCGGGGCCTATTCGCCGGGCCCATTGCTCGCAACGTTTCCTGTCCCATGGCCTCCACGCGGCTTTGCCGGGCAGGTCGGACTCGTTCGTGGACCACTGGTTGGATGCCATCGCCGGCAGGAGCCGGTGCGAGCACAGCCGCGTGTTCCCATGCCAGACCTCGAGCATGCTCGCGCCGATCCGCAGGTCCACCGTGGAACCGATGTACGCGTACGGGACGGAATACCAGTTGCGCGCATACGCGACGTGGCTGTTGGCCTGCACCCTGCGGCCGTATACCCAGTCCGCCACCTCGTAAGGCATCGGCGGCAACGCGATCAGCAGCGGTTTCTCCTCCGATCCGAACACCGACCACCGGGATCCGTCGCGCTTCTGGAACGCGCGGGAATTGTATTCCGCCAGCCGGGCGCGTATCGCGGCCCGCAGTTCGTCAAGCGATCCGAACTCGCGGTCGCGCGTCGCGCCGACCAGCGCCATCGTGGCGTGCCACACGGTGTTCTCCGCAGACGGCTTTTCCTTTGGCTTCCTCACCCGTCCGGGCAGCACGGCGGCCGAATAGTGTTCGGCCATGCCCCGGTACGCGTCGTTCAACACGATCTTGCCCTCACGCGGATGCTTGATCACGCCGGTCTCCAGGTTGTCGCGCACCAGGCGCGGCGTGGAGCCGCCGGACCATTCGTACATCGCCACATGGGCCCGCAGCCACGAATTCTGCCCCATATCCAGGGTGGGTTCCACGAACGCGTACCGGCTGAACGGCAATACCGCCACGAACAGGTACACGGTCGACGAATCACCGGTGACCGGATCAACGATGCGCATGGTCTTGCCGGCCCAGTCGACCTCGATGGCGCGACCGGCCTTATGCTCCACCCTGCTTGTCACGCCGAGTCTCGCCACGTACGCGGCGTACAGCTTGCAGAACCTGTCATAACCCATATGGGGCCTACCCGGCTGCCGGCATTCGTCCACATACTCGCCGTGCGGAATCCTCAACGTCACGCCGGCACGGGCCAACTCCCGGTGGGCCTTGCCCAGCCGGGTTGCTCGTACACGCTCTCACGTTCCCCGCGCCCGGGGAACAGCAGCGCGTATACCCCCGTCGTCCGGCCTGTTGGCGACGTCATCCCAGCCGACGCCGGCGGCCTTCGCCGCGTCCAGCACGTCGGCCACGCTCCGGCGCGACATGCCTTGGAACCTTGCGACCGTGTGTCCCGATAACCCTGGCCATGCAAACGCAGGACCAGTTTCGCCTGTATTTTCCGTACCATTGCCGGCAGCTCCTTTCACCACACGTCCCTCGCATGGCGAAAGGAGCTGCCAGCAATGGCCTCAAAGCGCAATAACCATGGCCCTGAAACGCAATAACCGTCAAAACCCATAATATGCCCCCCAGCCGCAATAGCAACGGACCACAACGAATCAAATATTCATTTTGGGGCTTTTGCCGCATGCGACTGCCATATATAAGCGAGATACCTCCGGTCAGACCTCCGAATCTGCCATATATAAGCGAGATATGGGCAAAATACAGGCAAGGCACGCTCCATAACAAAACAACGCGTGCAAAGACGAACGAGGCTCAATTATTAATTGCTGATTGGTTTTGCAGTAAATCAATCTTCTCATTAAGCTTTTCTACAGAAGAAAAGGCCACGGTATATTTGGTAAATCCATCTTTCTTCTGAGGATTTCTCCATATGTCTTCTGAAGTAATACCACTTCGTCTAGCGTATTGATTCAGTTTTGTAATCAGCGAGACAAAGTTTTCATCATCAGTATTCAAGGTACGATTTTTTTCATTGAACAACTGACTATAGGGCACATCGAGAGACTGGATGATGACTCGTACCACGCCAATATTGACATTGTCAATACCTTGTTCGTTAAGCGCTCGATTAATCATTCTTACACATAGATTCGATTCGAGTCCGAGTTCCCACAATTCCTTTACTCCATGTAGTCGTTCATCCTTGGTGGCCAGCTCGTCGAACAATTCGGTTCTATCCTTGTTTACAGTTTTGCCGGAATGACTCATCCACGCCTTTGCCGCTTCCAAAAGATAATCGAAGTCTGCATCTTGAATATAAACAGACATATCCTCGACTATCTTCTGCAGCACAGGTTCAAGACGAGTGTCTTCATCGGCAATGATCCTACATGCCTCATTCGGTCCAAGAAGATTCGGCGATAAGTAAGTAATAAATTTTGCAGATCGCAGCATCCACGTTCGACGTGCTTCCCAACAAATATTAGGAATCATTCCAAAGGCGGTTTCAGTGTCGCCAATAATCGATTTATCATCCAACAATCGCGCATAGACATCGGGCTCACGTTTAAGATCGAATACTCTGGAATCACCCACTTTAATATTGGAAACCTGCTCATCCGAAAGTGGTGATTCGAGCTGCAACGAACGAACCAGCGATTCCTTTTTCTTCGCATTGCAAACATCAAGAGGCAGGTTCAACAGTTTGACCGCAAGATTTCCCCTGTCAAATTCTGGGTCTTCCTTAGTTGATTCAAAGGAAGAATGCAGCTTTAGCCACTCACCGCACGCATCCGCTTCCTCGGCATCCCCAACAGACTCCAACACGGTCTGCAGATTCATCGGAGTAAACCAAATCGCATCATACCGCAGTAACTCATTGACACAAGAGATGCTGATTCGCTTCCGTGTTTCATCGTCAATCCCCGAAGAAAGTCTGTTCTTTAATTCGTCCGACTCAAAATGAAGAATTCGAGCAGTATGTGAATGCTTCTTGATTATTCCGTTAATAACTTGCTCAACTTCCTTCCCTCTATCCTCTGGTTCATGATTGTCAAATACCGATTGCACGGAGTCCCCCAACACCGCAACGATAGCTGAATCGACATCCGAGGCAGCAGTCCCATCATCGAAATCGAGCGCGTATTCAGATGCTTTCAAGAAGGCAAGATATCTGTCGATATTCTTAATGATATATTGGTAGATGGGTGTGGAGATGCTTTTGATTTGGCTCAACGGTAGCATTCTACGTTCCGTAAAAGCGCTTTGGGAGTCACCAATCGCGCACAATAGATTGTCTCTAGTGAAGTCATACCCATCATGTTCAACGAGGAGTCTGCGCAATGGTTCACTTAAGCAAGACAGGTCCGGAGCAGAATAGCGTGAGTCAAGCAGCACCTTGTCGAGTTGCTTTGTCGCTTCTTCATCTAAAGAATCATCTTTGAATACGGCAATGGATTCCCAATGTTGTTGAATGAAATTATTGAGGGTATCGGAAGTTTCGTATTGAACATTTTTATTCAAATGACGCAGTACAACGTCTAGGAAATCACACAAAGTTATAGTGTCAACTAACGGAGCAACATCGCCTGCCAAGAACTCTAGTATCTCCGAACATGGGTCTGCTGCAAGCAGTTCAAGAACTTCAGCTGCTTTGTTTCCTTCATCGCAGAGAAATGCAAGCAAGAAATACTTTGCTATACCCTTCAAGTTAGATAGATACGAGATAACCATGCGTAGCGTCTTTTTATCTTCATCTGCTTTTGACCTCACCAGGTAGTTGAGAATACTGATATTTAGCATCCACGCTTGTCCGAAGAGAGAATTATCTCGATGTCGCACGCGTTTCAGCACATTCTGTACATCCGCATCGTTGAGATGGAAAGAGAAATCAGATTTGTTCTCGTTAATATTGTGTATTACAAAATTTAGGGCATTCCTCGACATGCCTTCATCTGAATAAATCGTGGAATACAGCTTGTAATCTTGAGCGATCCAACCACCGGCAATCAAACTTGATAGCAACGTACCCTGTTCATGCAGATCGTCTTGGATAAATTGAGACAATGTCTGGCGGTCTGAATCATCGGACATGTCGGGACCCTCGAAATCTATCTCGCAGGCTTTATCATTCAGAAGATATTTCCAATCACCTGTCCTCAGATTTTCAATGCGGTTTTCAATTTTACAGATCCTCTGATTGACAGCATTCAATGTCAGCTGACTGATGTCAATTGTCGTGTCAAGATATTTTTCAAGAGTTTGTCTTGTAGGTTTGATTTCAATCGAACGCCAACCAGATTCGCCATAGCAAGAAGCGGTAATCTCAATTGTAGAATCCTTTCGCTTTGCTGAAAGCTCTTCCCAAGTGTGTGCTTCGCTCAATTTAGAGTCGCTATGCCCAGAGATATTAATGTTATTAACGACTTCTCCACCGCTGAGTTCCGCGATCCACGCTTTCGTCCGCTGTGTCAACTGGGAGGCAATTCTATCCGCATCCATAGAGTCTAAAGCCATTTCCAAATCTTTTTGCGCGCCTTTGCGCCGTTGAGATAGCCTATAAATACTATCTGTGGAAATGCTCCGTGCAGTCGAATATATTTTGTCGATCTTGCTGTTGCCTTCTCTCATCTTTTCCGCATCCGCAAGATAACAGTTCTTGTAAATCAAAAATGCGAGAAGATGCGCGGCGGATAGTCCAAGAGCATTCTCCTCATCTTTCTTCTCATCCAGGTTAACATGCAGTCTTCTGCTGTACATGATGAAATCGTTGCGAATCGTTATCCAAGTACGCTGGTCTGGAACAAAACCGGCGACGTCTTCAAGCAGATCTCCGACTTTGTCTATTCGAGTGATTTCATCGCCTAGAGCGTTTCGTGCCGTCTGATGGGAATTATTTGAACTGACAAATGGAACTACTGAAATAATGAGATCGAAGAATTTCGCACGAGAGAAAGCTCCTATTCGCCTTTCTTCACCTAACGTTTCTTCCGAGGCCTTGATACATTGATCCTCAAACACAGCGTCACTTATTGCATAAATAAAACGGATAGTTCTTCCATCTCGACAAGATCTTTCCCCAGTAATAACTGGATCGTCATTCAGAATCTGATTTAATTCACGTAATGAATCGAAGATTTCAGGGCTCTCGAATCGGTCGAGATCTTCGAAAATCACGGTTTCGATCTTTGATTTTTCGAATAGGTATACAATTTCGTCAAGATACTGGTCAAAGTATGAGTCAACTCCCTGATCCAATTTCAACGAGGCGCCGCTCACGTTAACTTGTCCGATTTTCAAATTGCTTTTTAGAAGATAAGAACAGATCATCCACGACGCCGCGAAAAGAAGCACTAGCAAGACTACATAGCCTAGCAAAAACTTCCCTGATGGATTTATCGACCATCTATCGATAAACGGCAGAGAAGACAACAACGATTGCCCGAATTTACCTAAATCATCACCGAAAAATGTCCCCAACAACATCGTCAGGAATACACTCGTCAGCAAGGAAAACCTTATCTTCTCCCATATGCTCTTCTCATGAATCCGATGAAATCTAGAGAGCGGGACATCTTTCGGATCGACACCATACAACAGTTGCTTCACAATCTCCCGCTGAATCCGATTCGTCTGAGCGTCTGTCGGAAAACCATCTGTATGGCCCTTAGAGCCATGCCCATCTTCAGAGCCATGCCCATCTTCATTATCATCAGATCGCCATTCAGCATTACCGCAACAGGATGCCAGTGGAGCAAGCGAAATGTTCTTTGTGCTACACGGTTTCACCCCTTCAAAGTCTTCGACCAATTTCTCGAGGATGCTGCTCTTTCCCGAACCATACGTTCCAGATATCGCTATATTTCTTAGCTTGCCCTTCTTATCACTTCCTATGGCACTTTTGAGAGCATCGACATATTCACTATGATGTTCCGCCTGATATTCCGGATACAGCGGATTCAGTTCAAGAGCATCCTGCTTTTCTGAGACATTCTTCACTTCTTGAAAATCCGTCATATCAGCGACACCTTTAACTTCGCACCCCTCCATGACCGATCCCTCTTTCTCCAAACCAGCCTCATTGCTCCGCTCGACATTCCACGACAGATCATACACCCTGGATTGGCAATGGTGTGTTGGACGGTTTCTTAGAGGACGAGTCCCTGTTCGGTGAATTCCTTCGGACTCCGGTATCCGAGGGTGGAGTGGAGCCGCTGGTCGTCGGACCACCACACGCAGTCGTCGGGGTCGCGCCCCGGCTGCTCGATCGTGGTGTAGTGGTTCCGGTACACGAGCTCCTTCTTCAGCAGCCTGTCCGTCGATTCGACCACGGCGTTGTCGTAGGGGCTGCCCTTGTGCGGCAGCGATCTTTTGATGTCGAACACGTCGAGCAGCTCGTCAATCCTCGTGTCGTCGAACCCGCCGCCCCGGTCGGTGTGGAACACCTGGACGTCCGTCAGAGGGAAGTCGAGGGTGGCGAACGCGCCCGGCACCAGGCCCGCGTCCCTGGTCCGCCCGGCGGAATGGCCGGCGATGCTCCTGTTCGCCAGGCCGGCCAGCAGGCACACGTACGCCCAATCCTCCGCCGACGCGGACAGAGGTAAGATCGCTCGCCGGACGCGTGCGTGGGGCATAGCCGTCGGGCCCGCGGGTCCGGCAGGGTCGCGAGCTCGGGCTCGTCGGCCTGCGTCTTGCGCGGTTTGAACCGTCTGCGCGCGTACGCGCTCGTCATGCCCTGTTCGCGCATGATGCCGCCGATGCGCCTCCTGGACGCAGTGACGCCCATCCTTTCCAAGGCGGCCTTGATCTTCCTGGCACCGCAGCATTCGCGGCTGTCGCGCCGGACCGCGCGCACGTCGCCGGCGATCGGATCCGCACGCTCCGTCCTGGGATGCCCGATTATCCAGTAGTAGGTGGAGCGGGGAACGCCCGGTATCCCGCATCGCGCTGATATCGGGCAGCGGGCGGCGTTGGCCCGTATCACGCCTGCTTTCGTGCGAATACCGGCGCCGCTTGTTCTGAAACGTCCGCAACCCCTTATCGAGCCCGGTCAGCCACAGTAAGTTGCGCCCCTTTTGGCCTGTTTATGCTCATACTTTCCCAACAGGTTCAGCAACGTTTTCCCGTAGTGTGGGCAACTGGTTTTCCACATGATTGGCAGGGCGGACTCAGCCAGCCCAGTCTTTTCGGATGAGTAGAATCCTCTCTTGAGAGGGATATTAGAAGACGATAAGAGAGCGAGAAAAGCGAAGGAGAAATGATTATGGGCTTAGAGACTACCCTCCATAAGACCGGACAGCCGACCAGAATTTCAAATAGGGGGGGGGCGTAATTCAAACGTCGAGGTGTTGCGCATCCTCGCAATGTTCCTTATCCTGATTAACCATTTCCCATGGAATCTTGAAAACATCGTCGGCCATGGCAGCTATTTGGAGCGTCTACCGCTCGACCTCGTGGTGGCATTGGCCACTAATTTCGGCGGTGTAGGCGACTGCCTGTTCTTCTTCATCAGCATCTGGTATCTATGCGAGGAGAGTCCCAGTCTGAAACGCTCATGCAAGCGCGCTTGGATTCTGGAACGTGAACTGCTGTTCTGGTCGCTGACGTTGTTCGCAGTGTTCCTGGCGGTCACGGCACTGCATGCGACCGAACCGGTTTCCGCCAAGACGTTCCTGAGATACGCGGCCCAGGCGTTCTTCCCGACAGCCACAAACCATTGGTGGTTTCCCACCAGCTACATCCTGTTCCTGCTGATTTGTCCTGCGCTCTGCGAGGGGCTGAGACGTATTGGACGTGATGTACACTACTCCCTAGCAATCATTTCCACAGTGGTGTTCGGACTGGTTCCGTTCGGCTGTATGAACCAGCTTTTCCATTCGTGGAATATGACTTACTCTGTTTGGCTGTTCGTCTACCAGTTCGTACTCGTCAGCTACTTGCGCTGGTACAAGAAAGATTGGCTGGATAATACGCGGATGATGACGGCTTCCGCTTGGATCGGCTTGGCTTTGGGTGTCTTTTCTCAGATTGCCATTGTTTCGGCAGCCCTCATGTTCAAAGAATCCACGACTCTTTGTGTTTTTTGGATGAACTGCCCGGCAGCCTTGCCCTCCATGATGGTCGCCATCGGCCTCATCGCGCTCGCTCAGCGGAAAGCTCCGCGGCACAACAGAATGGTCAACGAGATCGCGTCCTCGGTCTTCACGGTGTATCTGATTCTGACGGACGGCTTCGCGAACTCCGTGATCGACGATTTCATCAAAGGTCTCGATATGACCGGTTGGATGCTCCTGCTGATCTCGTTCCTGTTAGCGTGCGGCTTCTTCGTTCTCGCCGTCCACCTCGGCTTCATACGCCAAGGCCTGTTTGCTGTGACGGTTGATCGCAACCGTGGCCACTGGTTCGAACTGGTTTGGGACAAAGCAATGGAACGGATCGAACGGGGCGAACATAAGCGGAGTAACGCAAAGGCATAACCCTAAGCAAATGGTGGTGGGCAAACATCGCATGGAATGTTCGTCCACCACCATTTGCTTGATTCAAAACGACATTATCTCGGTTCAGCTTTTCGGACACCACCCTTAATGATATGCCATTCCAATTCTTCTCAGAATGATTCCATATAATCGGAGTACAAAGGAGACTATTAGTTATGTCGTTACAGTTATCTGACTGTAACGACATAACTAATAGTCACCTCTAAATATCAATTTGATAAATTCGGAGTAGCAAAATGCTCTCCGAATTCAATTAGGCATGACGGACTGAACCGAAATCGCCAATAGCCCACCGCATATGATGCTGAATAAAGATGTCAAGAACATAGCAGACAGCAATCGCAACGATAATTGTTAAGAATCCAACGAGAAGCTGTCCTCCCAACGGCAAAGAAGCCACAGGAATACCAACAGCGGAGAACAAAACAAACTTGACCATCTTAAGAGCAAGATCATTCAAGGCGTAAAAAACCAGACTGTCCCGACCGATTGTGGCGAAGCAACGCGCTTCTGGCAACAACAGGCTGAAAGCGATAGCCATCGCCATGCCAAAGAACGTGGTAAACAGTGCAAGCGTAGCAAGCATCGCACCTGTAGCTACAGGCTGTGATGCAAAGAAATGTTCCAAAATCAGAAACGCTACAGTGAAAACCAAAAATGCGCCAAGTTTGTGGCTGAAGTTCAGCCGATCCCATTTCCGAATGTCACATGCCTGAGCAATGAGATATCCAAATCCTACATACGCAGTGGCCTCAAAGATTTTCCCAAGCTGGAAAGGAAGCATTGCCACCACAGAAGTACCCTTGAGGAAGAAATCGATGATGAGATACACCAAAAGGACTGCAGCCAACACCAATTTATTGGATCGCACGACTCGCACTGTAAGCCATAGACAAGGTATGGCTACGAACAATGACCACAAGAACCATAATCCAGCATTGCCCTGTGCAAATACAATGGCGATAATCGCGCTCAGAGGATTGGAATCAGCAGATTTTCCAGCAGATTCATACAATGACGGTCGGAGTAATTTCACTATAGGAGATACCAATGCGAATACTGAGAATAAATAGTAAGGGATAAGCAAGGTCTTTGCTCGCTTAATGATCAAATTCAACAGATTGACAGTCGGTTTGAAGAACAATCCGCTCAGTAAGAAGAACAAGGGCATGTGGAAGGTATATATGGCAGTCAGCAATGGTTCCAACTGCGGAAACCAGCTCGCACCGAGATGCCCGGTAAAAACAAGCACCATGGCCACTGCGCGAGCAATATCAACCCATATAATACGCGATTTGCTTCGATCTGGTTCATACGACATGAATACTCACTCCTATAGTATCATTCAAGCTTTATTATAATAAGAAACAGGGAACTTAGCTGCAATAGCAGATTTTGTCGCAATGTTTTTATTATAAAAGCATTGCAATTAACGTCTACGTTAGCTAATATTATATAGCGAAATTATATGGTAGAACACCATTTCCATTAACCGCCAATGCGTGCAGGAACATGAAAAAACAAAAAGAGAAATATAATATCTTTACAAAGATTTTATTTTTTTCTGTAATATAGTATTCAAGATAGTACGGTATACTAAGAAAATTAAGCACATAAAACAATGCAGAAACTCTCTGACCTAGTGGTATAGAGAAACCAATCACAATAGCTATGGATCCTACGAAATGTAAATTTCTAAAAATATTGAACCAATGATCATCCTCTTTGGAGTCCGTAAACAAATAGACAAAGAAGAAACCTACAAACAATAAAGACGATAATGAAAATGCTTTGCTAGGATCCGCATAGTAGCCGGATATATAGTTCCCATACTTTGTCCCTTTGAGCAAGATACCAATAACTGCAACAAAGGTAGGTACAAGAACAGCCGAAGCGAAAAAAAAGAACAAATATATTTTTTTATCAAGCTTTAGGTAAAGGAGAGCGATAACAACAAAATAAATTAGAGCGGAATAATGAAAACCTACCGCTATCGCAATCAAGGAAAAAGCCACAAAAAGACTCTGTAATCGTTTTTTGCCCTCCATATTTCTTTCTACAAACAATAACGCACAACAGAATAATGCAGTAGCTATTGTCTGGCGAACCACATTAAATGAGAATAAGAAATACCCACCACACAAAAAAGAAACAGTCAGTAGAACTTTTGAACATGGCATATTATATATAACAATATATATTAAACCTATGAATATAAAGCTTGTAACAATAAATATAGACTGATACCAGCTACCCGCAAAATCAATACACAGCCCGTTAAGCCATTTAAATATGGGCTCCATTGGCGGAGGTGTGCCATTATATATCTGTTTATAAGTTGGAACATATGTAAAGAAATAATCTGTTCCAACTCCATAGCGGAATCCAGATATTGTGAATAAAATCAAAAAAGTAATAACAAAAGGTAAAATCCTTGCCCTTTTATTCAATTTATCTGCCACATACATCAAAAGTATGCAGCAGAAAACAGTCGTTATGTAAACAAACATTCTTTTCCTTATTTTGATGCATTATATTCACAAAAGGTATTTGTTCAAGAAAAATCATCTCATAGAACAAATACGTATATCCAGTTGATCAAATAAGACTAACGCTTCATAAACCATTTCCATGCGTGTCTGAAGACATCCGCCCTTGAGATAAAGCTGACAGACCAGATGCGAACAGAGCTCCGTAAACTGCAACCAATCCTCGGAATCGCTGCATCATCAGCAAGGTGTGATTCGGATGACGAAGAATCACATACACGCAAGCAGTAGATTCAAAGTTAAGAGTAAACCAACAATCTATGTCCCACTTAGGTAATGCTGTAGTGACATATAACACATCCATAAATACACTCCTAGCGATTTCAACTGACCTCAGCGGGGAGCAAAACCTGCTGACTTACCAGAACTTTTCGTTAAAAACTAAGTTCTTACCGAAGAGAGAGTTTCGCAACAACAGTTGGGCTGATAAACGTGAGAAGCGCAATGATCTTTCTTTTCATGGAGATATCAGCGGCAATCATAGGTAGGGCGAGACTCCTCCTATGATGAATGCACGTGCGCAATAGGTCACGATACACATGTTCCTGATGAGTAGCGATAATTTGGCGCAGGCAATAACCGTAGGTACTCCACAAACGCCAGTTATAAGCCTTGCGAACTTTTGGATTAGAAAGATCAAGGTGTTCACAAATATATTGCATTGTGGTAATGGCTCCAATACCCTGTCGTTCAACGTCAGGCTTGGTTGTGGCACTGGTCGCGTTATCCGTGCGATAGTGATAAACCTTTTTCTGTCCGACAGTCACACAGTTGGCTTTGCTTGCCGCTAGGGTGATAAATTGTAACCCCTCCCCTGCGCAAAAGTCGGTAATAAACTCAAGATTGTTGGCAGTAAGGAAGCTCCGCCTATACAGTTTATTCCACGCTCCAAGCTCGATTGTGGGATAGAAAAATAGCTCCATTGCCTCCTGAGGATTGATAGTAGACACTTCATCCTGCGTTCTCTGGTGGAAGTCCGTGCTGGTGAAGCAACACAGCGATGCAACGATATCAGCGTTCCTCTTAGCTTGAAGCTCCAACATGTACTCAACGAAGTCAGGTTCGACCCAATCATCGCCATCTACAAAACAGACATATTCCCCTTTAGCCGCATGAAGACCAGCATTTCTGCTCGCCGAGACGCCAGAATTAGTCTTATGCAACACATGAACACGTTCGTCCTTATGCTGCCATGCATCACAAATCGCTGGAGCATTGTCAGGAGAACCGTCATCGATAAGGAGTATCTCAATGTTGTGATGCGTCTGTTGTATCAGTGAGGCAACACACTGATCAAGATACTTCTCCACGTTGTATATCGGAACGATAATAGAAACCAACGGTTCAGTCACAGCATTCATCCCTTCATCGGTTTATTCTCTGAGACATAGCTAGCAACATTTGTTTGAAGGAAACCAAGCGAACGTTTCTTCGCTTCTGCAAGCAACTGGTTAGGTCTGTCATAGTCGATGTCATTGCTCAACAATTCTTCACCGACGACATGCCTGTCCTTCAATGTCAGGGAATCCAGCAGGTCAAGCATACGTGAGTTTGTAGTCTGCTTGACGGTAAAGAAATGGAATGGCTTGTTGTACACGATGGAGAACACGGTGCCATGGAAGGAATTCGTTACCACAGCCTTGGCATTACGAACCAAATTCACGAAGGTGTTAGGTGGAGCGTTCCAGAAGTATCGATCCTGATCCAACGTGTAATCTTCGATGGCGGTACCTATGGTATAAACCTTCACGCCTAATTTCTTGGCAAGTCGCCGCGCATAGGCATATACGTCCTTCTGGCGGTTATAGCCGTATACCAGCACATAGTCTTCAGTGGGGACGAAATCACTGGCATCGGCAATGACATCCCAATCGTTTCGTTCAAGCAGGAACACCGGGTCAATAACGGATTGCACATTGTCAATGCCAAGATCCTCAAGCATCGGTACCGACGATGGCTCACGTACCGACACAGCATCGAAATCGGAAATCAACCTACGATAGCGGGTCTTTTGGTTATTCGGAATTTCCGGCATGGCAATGCTGGCAGCATATGCCACTTTCCGAGCTTTCGCAGGCGCAAACGACAGGAAAAACGCATCGTCTTTACCGTTAAGCTTATTCTTACAGTTCCAAATCTGATCACTGCCGCAAATATAAACATCGGATTGAGGCACATCAGCCTCGATTTCAGCAAGAGTGCGATAAGTCTTGGCGCTCATGGGCACATAATCTTCCAGGAACTTACCGAACACTTTGCGTCCCTTGGTCAAGTCGGGGAAACGCACGACGGCACGGACCATACGAATAGGCAATGGCTGTGTGGATGTGTAGTAGTACTTGGGATTGTAATCCAGCACCTTAGCGTCCACACCCATCTTGCGTAGTGCGGTGTTCAAACCATAGGTTTGCAAAACAGCACCATAATTCGTCGGCCGGCTGCAGGTGATGGTGTAAGAGGTAGTCATAGGAAGTTCCTTTCCGATACTGCTCATTGTGGGTCCGATTCAACGTATTCAAGAAAAGCCTCATAGTCTTCGAACATAGGCTCACTGCGAATAAATGCCTGCTGCGACCGCTCTGCATTGTCATCGAGGCGAAATACATCCTGGAATGTTTCATTCAGCTGAGCATCACGAGATTCGAATAGCCAGAAGAATTCCCTGAGCAGCTCCTTAGACGGACGCTTATCGTACACTTCCTCATATTTACGCACTAATAGTGTCGCTTCCTCCAATTGAAGGTTACGCCGCTTGTCTACATATACGTCTAGAGAAGAAATCTTTTTCGCCGGTACGCCTGCATATACAGCGTTCCCCTCCAAATGACCGGTTACCACACTACCAGCTCCGATGATAGTGTTGTCTCCGATTTCGGCTCCCTTAAGAATCAATGACTTCTGTCCAATGAAAACATTATTACCAATACGCACCATTCCACATGAGCCCAACACTTCTCCGGTAAGATGCTGCATCACTGCCCAGCTATAGTCATGCTGCAAAATAGAACAGTCTGCAGTGATATGTACGTTATCGCCAATCTCAATCATCCAAGGTCTCTGAGTATCAATCTTGATAGACCATGGCGTATACAGATGCACATGCTGCCCTATATGCATCCCTTGGCTACGAAGCCACGATACATATTGCTCCGACGAGGACTTGTGCCCGTATACCAGTTGCAAGACAAGTTGTTTAAGGCCCATCTTCTTACTTGCTCCGTTCCGGATGGATACGTTTATAAATCAGGAAAGACACACTGTAGAGGACTGGAGATACCGCCATGAGCTTAAGCTGCATGCTGCGTCCCCGAGGAAGGTCCACCGACTCGGCAACAAGCCCTATGTTGCGCCTAACAAAGGCCTGCGTATCTTTTGCGAAACGTCGCCATTGTTGTTCTTTGGAACTCCTAGTGACAAGAGCCTGATCATAAAGGCTTATCATGCTCCGCATCAACCCGTACAAGGCAAAAGGAAGCTGCTCAGGGAACCTCCGACGTACCAGTTCTACCATCTGCTTAGTAGCTTCGTAACCTGCCCAATTATAGTTTGTGTATGTACGAGAAAGGCTTCCTTCAGTTATCCGATAATGGTAAAGAGGCACCGAATCAAAAGTAGTTCGTTTACTTGCCGCAAATACTTCATAAGTAAATCTCGTATCCTCACCATTAACGCACCCTTCCGGGAAACGTATATCCCCCAACACAGAGCGTTTGATAAGCTTGCTCCAAGCAGAAATCGTCGAGTAGCCCGGTAGGTTAACATACTTGAATGATTCTGAAGTGGTCATCACTAAATGGACATTAGGCTGGTAGTGACAGATTTGTCGTCCATCAGGATATTCCATAATGCTGGCGGTCATAGAAATATCGGCATCATTGTTTTTAAGAGAATTAAAAAGAGCCTCATACATGGTTGGTTCCAGCCAGTCATCGGAATCCACAAAGCCTATGAGCTCTCCCGTGCTACTTTCAATTCCACTGTTTCGAGCAGCTCCCAATCCCTGATTCTCTTGATGAATAACACGGATTCTATAATCTTTAGCTATCCAAGCATCGCACATGTCTGGGCAGGAGTCCGGAGAGCCGTCGTCAACCAAGATGATTTCCAAATTCCGGTACGTTTGGTCAACGATTGACTGCACACAGCGATCGAGATAACGCTCGACTTTATATACAGGGACAATTACCGAAATCAAGGGGAAGTCTTCTGGCGTGGCCCCCTCATGGAAGCTAGATGGATTGTCGCTCATGCTGTATATTTTCTCCTTCCAAACATCAAATTAATTAAAGGCTTGAGCTCATAACATTGAGCACCTGCAATGGATAACAGACAAATCAATGACAAAGACAGGTAATGGTCACATTGGATCAGAGTCACTACAGATTGAGCAGCGAGCAGCCCCATGGTAATGGCAGTGGGGAACGGCCTCATGTCGACACGCATTAAACGACGGATATCAATTACACGAATTACGAATATCGTCAAACTGCCCACAAGTACACCAAGCGCTGCAGCTAAAATACCCCAACTATGCACGAACATAGCAGTAAACGCAAGGCATGATACAGTTCCTACAATCGTTGCTATAAGCAATGGCTTTGTACGCATATAGGCCTGATAAATTGTGCCAAGAAAATTGTTGATGGCACCTAGATAGAAAGCTAATACAAGGATGGAAATTAGCGGCCATACCGAGTAAAACTGACGCTGCATCAGTACCTTGGCGATGAACGGAGATAACGCAATCACTAACGCGCTTCCTATCGACATCAAGGCATGATACACACGCCAGATTACATCATAGAAATGCTTGAGCCCAGAGCTCTTAAACTCTTGGAACGCAGAAAGCTGCCACGCCTGTTGAACAATCTGTTGAAGCACATTAAGCAAATTAGGAATCTTTGAAGCTGCAGCATACAAACCAGAAGCGGAAATACCCAGTACACCTGTAATAATGAAACGACTAACTGTCGTCTGAATCTGATTGCACAATGAATTCGGAGCCAATGGCAGTGAGTAGCGCCAAAGCTGCTTACGAAGAGACGCATTGTTTCGCCATACTGTAAAATCGATAAACTGATACTGCTTACCGGCGAAAAGATATACCAGGATCGCTGAACCATTGCCTACGATATAAGAGTAGAAATACCCCATAAGACCGAGATTCATTCCGGCAATCAACGCATAAGCAAGCACGCCCATAATAAGCGCAGACAATATTGAGGCGTAAGCAATGAGTTTCATCTGATCCATAGCCCTAGCGACAGTACCCATCACAGAGGGAAAACACAACGCCGCATAGGACAACAGGAACCAAATTTTATATCTACCTAGCCCACCAAAAATAGGCAAATCAAATACTGGCAGAAGAATTGCCAATAGCACACAGCTTGCCAACATGACCAGCATGGTTTCGGTAATATAAAACGCAGCTTTTGACTTATCATCAAGCGTAAAACGGAGCATGCCCTCGCTGATGAGCAAAGTTAGTACAGGGAATAATGTGGTCACCATGATGGTAGCCATGTCCATGATGCCGTATTCCTCTGTAGATAGGTACAGGGTATATAACGGCATCAGTATGAATGCCATCAGTTTAGTGGCTACTGCGCTGAGTCCGAAGATGCCGACATTGACTAGCAGATTCTTGTACTTACCCACGTAGTCACCTCAGACGAATGGCTAATTGTGCCATGTATGTTTCTTTATTGAATTCGGAACGTAATGCTGTTTTATGTGCGCCCATGGCATCACGTTCGTCGGAGTCTCGAGCAATCTTTGTCATAGCATCAGCAAGCTGGTCAACAAGTTGATCGCCACGTTCAAGGATGATGGCTGACTGCTCATCGGCGTATTCGGGGATGCCCCCGGAACGAGTGGTGATGAGCGGCTTGCCAGAAACCAAGCTTTCGATTACCGCGAGGGGTGCTGGATCATCCCAAATTGACGGCAGTACGCAAATATCAGACATGGCGTAGATGGCGGGCATATCCTCATAATTCACGAAACCAGTAAAGATAATTCGATTCTTTACAGTTGGATTCGACGCCAGATTGCGAAGTTTCTGTTCAAATGGACTTACGATATTCGAATTAAAGAAGAAAGCTCCGGCAATAACCAGCTTGGTATTGGGAACTTTTTGCGCTACTTCAGTAAACGCTTTCAATAGTTCTTCGGCGCCTTTTTCCGGAGTAAGGCGCCCGGAAAACAGGAAAACAATATCATCTTCAGCTATATTGAATTTCTGTCGGAATTCAATCGCCTTGCTATTAGCCTCTTCTGAACCAAACCGGTTTGTGTCGACGCCATTACGCCATACAGCTTTCTGATCTTCGCGCAGACCAGGCTCTCCATGCTCTTTTAAATACGTGTCAAGCGTGTCAACAATATATTTGGAAACTCCAAGTACTTTTTTGACTTTGGAAATCTCTTTAATGCAGCCGAAATCATTAAGAACTTCGTTATGCAGGTGGTAATACACTTTTCCCGCATATCGTTCGGAATTGCCGTGCTTCTGCATGGTCATGAACAGCGTGGCGTGGTTTTCGATCATTACCTTGTCGAAAGCCGGACTGCCATTCTTTGTGGGCTGTGCGAGTTTCTTGGAAACCTTGTTGATATACCACAGACGTTGCGCAATATATCGATAGCTCATGAGCTTCTTCTTGTGAAGTACATGCTTGGCTGCCCAATAAATGCAATGATCCGCTGCTCGGACCAGCAATGGCGTCTTGATAAAGCAGAAATCAGTATGCTTGAAATTACCTTTACACGCTATCTGATCTACGCCGGGTGCCCAAGAAGAAAAAATAGTGAAATCAAAATTAGGAGTTTTCTCATTCTCTTGAACCATCATCATGTCCAGCGCTTCGACAGCTCCGCCGAGAACGTTAGGCACTGGTAAATAACCTGAAGTGATTACAGCAACATGAGGATTCACAGTGTTTCCTCCCACCCATTCGAGCTTTCCGCACTGCTTACGTACAAGAAAGTCAGACGATTCGCACTGGCTGAAATGTCATATTTTTCAGCGCATGTATTTGATGTTTCAATCTGCCGATTCGCTGTTTGAGAGGAAATGTTGAGTACAGTTGAAATCCAAGAAGATTTATTTTCCAAGCTTATGAAAGATGTTTTTCTGGAAATATCGGCTTCGTGCGGAACCTGATCGCTGAGGACGCAGGGGCATCCGGCGACCTGG
>OAVS01000656.1_pt1 | contig 18969 bp, 12 predicted proteins | sample 1550601 | NCBI WGS metagenome assembly OAVS01 (sample SAMEA2580093, study PRJEB22360) | human gut metagenome | biome: human gut; feature: human-associated habitat; material: faeces | place: Denmark | collected 2008/2010
TTCTTTAAGCTGGACCTTGACGGATCTTCGGCGTCGCGCGGACTGATTGAAGCCATTGACGCAGCGCCGGCCGCGGCGATCCTAAGCGTATCGAGCGACCCGGGTCCGGCAATGGAGACCTTCCGCAGCAAGGGACAAACCGTCGTGGTAACGATTCCGCACGGCTATGCCGAGCATCTCGCCCGAGGCGAAAACACTACCCTCCATATTTTGGGCAGCGCTGCATATCCCGTGAAGACTCGCGCTATTCAGGCTGCCGTATCTGCCGCAGCAGCCGACGCAGAACTCAAAATCGATCAGGCCTCGTCGCAGACGCCGGGCATTCCGCCCGCCTCGCTCTTGGCATCGGCCAATACTGCGCCGCAGATGCAGTTCCAGTACCGCTTCAACGAAATTTCGGGCTACGGCAACTACACCGTGCCGGCTGTCGGCCCGATTATCCTTCAGGCCGTTATGCTCATGGGCATCGGTATGTCGCTCGGCGGCTGGCTCTGGCGTCATCCGCGGCGCAAATTTGTGTGCGATGCCGTCGACCGCCCCTGGAACGAAGGCCTCGGCATAGCCTTCGGACTTTGGATGATTGCTTTTGGCTGGTTCCTCTACATGGAAGGCTTCGGCTTCTGGTTTGGCCAATACGGCGCGATGGCAACACCCTGGGGTGTTATTCTGACCGGGGCGTGCTATGCCGCAGCCGTCGTCGGTTTCGGCTTCATGATTGTTACACTCATCCGTTCGAACTGCTGGACAGCGCCAGTTACCGTGGTCATGTCAGCCCCCGCACTCTTCATCTCCGGCGCAGTATGGCCAACGGCCAACCTTCATCCTGCCGTTGCCGCCCTTGCAGAACTGATTCCGTCAACTCACGCCATCCGTGCCTCCGTTGCCGCGGCTCAGGACGGAGCGCTCTTTGCCGATATTCTTCCGCACTGCCTGTTCCTCTTGGTGCTCTCAGTCGTATATGGTCTCTTTGGGCTCCTCAATCTGAAGGTCATTCCCGAGAATCCGCGCGAACTGGCTGCCAACGATGTCGTTTGACTTCCTTGCAACACTCATGACGCCTTTCATTGATTCGCACTGTCACCTTACCGATCCCGCATTTGCGCAAGATCTCGACGCGGTTATCGGCCGCATGAAAAATGCCGGCATGACGGCGGCTGTGACGATCGGCTGCGAAGACCGGGATATCGAACCGCTTCGCGCACTGCTGGATCGTTTCCCCGGCTTTCTCTTCGGCGCCTGGGCAGTTCATCCGGAATATCCGGATGCCCGCGAAGCCGATGCGGATGAAATCGCCGAACGTGCTTCAGAACCCGGCATGGTAGCGGTCGGTGAAACCGGGCTCGATTTTTATTGGTGCAAGGAACCCTTGGACTGGCAGCGCGATCGCTTTCGCCGTCACATTGAAGCTGCACGCCGCGCTCAAAAACCGCTTATCGTCCATGCCCGTGATGCTGAAGCCGCGGCGCTCGACATTCTCAAAAGCGAAGATGCCGGCGAAGTCGGCTTTGTAATGCACTGCTTCTGCGGAACACTTGAAACCGCTCGAGGCGTTGTCAACGCGGGCGGACATGTCAGTTTTACGGGGAACCTAACTTTCAAGAAGAATGCCGAGCTGCGCGCCATTGCCGCAGCCCTTCCGCTCGAGAGACTCATGATCGAAACCGATGCCCCCTACATGGCACCGGTGCCCTATCGCGGAAAGCGCTGTGAACCCTGGCACAGCATGGAAGTCGCCCGCGCCATTGCCCTCGCAAAGCACTTGGAGTTTGACGAAGTGCTCGCGCAGACCTGCTGCAATACGGTGAAGTTTTTCGGGCTGCCGGAAGCGGTTCTTTCATCTGCTCCGCAGTGAAATTGAGCGTGAACCGCTCTTTGAGGACGATGCGAACGCGCCTCGGCATGGCAATACTCGTGATGCGATGACCTGACCTCCAAGCATCGGCCGCAGCAGTACGACGCTATAAACGGGCAGTTAATTGCCAGAATTGTCTTGGCCGCTTTGCCTTAGCATTCAAGGAAGATTTGGAGTCTTTTCCAGAGCTTGTGATGAAATCTGGGCCTCCATTTCTTTCGGGATGTCTTTCTGACCGCCAAACAGCACTTTTCGGAGCGCCTTGATGAACCTGCGTCAACTCAAAGCCTTCCAAGCCGTCTGTCGAACCGGCAGCATTACGCGCGCCTCGGAACTCATTCATCTCTCTCAGCCTGCACTCACGCGTCAGATTCAGGACCTCGAGTCCTTTTGCGGATGCAAGCTTTTCGAGCGTACTCGCCACGGCATTGTTCTCACCGATGAAGGCGAACTGTTCCAAGTCCGTGCGGAAGAAATGCTTTCGCTTGCCGAGCGCACGCAGCGCGAACTCAAAGAAGCCGGCGGCTTCACCGGCGGCATCGTCCGGATCGGCTGCGTTGAATCTTCTGCTGCGCAGGAACTTTCACAGCTCCTCGCGAAGTGGCAGCAATCAACACCCGGCGTCAGGAAAGCGGAATTTGAGCTTTATTGCGCCGATGGCGACGATATTCGCAGCAGTCTCGATGAAGAGCGTCTGGACGTCGGCATTCTGCTTGAACCTGTCGAGACTGCCAAATACGATTCCTTGCCGCTCTCTTCAGTGGACCGATGGGGTGTCGTGGTTCGCAGTGATTCCCCAGAAGCCCAGCTTCCCGCGCTCACGCAAGATGAACTTGTGAAACTTCCGCTCATTCTGCCTCGGCGGCATATCGTCATCGATACACTGCATCAATGGTTTAACGGCGGGCCGGAACCACTCAAAATTGCGGGCTACCACAACCTTATGACAAACGCGCTCACACTGGTGAAAGCAGGACTGGGCAATTTGCTCTGCGTTGAAGGCTCATGGACCATTCGTGAAACACCCGGCTTTGTCTTCATCCCCGTTTCGCCCGTTCGGCTGGCTCGGCACCGGCTCGTGCGAAAGAAAAACCGTCTGCTTTCACGCACTGCGGAAAGTTTCTGGGCCTATGCTGCGGACCACTGGCGATCCGAAGAATCAGATACGCAGCTGTCGCCGAAGATGTCGGACAGCCAAAATCATTAAAGGATTTCGTTTGGCCAAACCGCCGCTCAAGTGAGCGGCTACCAGTCTTAACAGAAACCTGGAATCCCAATGACCAAGCGTCATCCGGTTCTAGTGTTATCCTTTGGGACGTTTTCTATCGTGAATCCGTCTGCGCTATGGCTCTTCGACAATTCGCCGCCACGCTTCTGTGCGGCTCGCTCCTTCTGGCTTCTTCGGCTTCTTCCCTTTTTACGGAGCCCGTTCTTGCGGCATCCGCAGCCGGCAGTTCCGGCCTTGGATGGGACGATATCGCCTCCAAGAATGAAGCGGAAAACCCTTTGACTTCGGCTCAGCTTGAGACCATCCGTCAGGCTGTCCGCAGCGCAAATACGAGAACATTGAAGCAGCTCCTGCAAAAGGGACTGTCACCCAACTTCCGCATGGAAAACGGTGACACGGGCTTTACTTATGCCGTTCGAGCGGAGAACTACGACGTCGCCGAAGCGCTTTTAAAGAGCGGCAGACTCAATGTCAACGACCTCAATAAGTTCGGCGAAACCCCGCTGATGCTCGCTGTTTTCAAGGGGCAGGATGAGCTCTTTGATGAGCTTATCGCTGCCGGAGCCGATCCTCAGCGCGGCGGCAACTGGACGCCGCTGCACTATGCCGCTACGGAAGGCCGCACGGAATTCATTGAACGGCTGCTGAAGGCGGGAGCCTCTGCGAATATCCAGACGTCGTCGGGGGTAACGCCGCTGATCATGGCGGCAAGAAAACCCTCCCGGGCTGCCGTCACGATGCTTTTGAAGGCGGGCGCCTATCGTGACTACTGTACGGATACCGGTCAGTCGCCGGCAGACTTTGCCCGCCGCGCAGGCGATAAAGAACTCGCCGAGTATCTGGCCATTCCGAAATGTGCCGTGAAGGGCCGCATCGCACAGGGAGCGGCCAAGTGACCCTTCACGCCGGCATCTGGACTGCTCCGGCGCCGACTGCGCTCGAGCTGCTTGCGCCTGCTCGCGACGCCGATGCCGGCATAGCCGCCATCGATCACGGCGCCGATGCGGTTTATATCGGCGGTCCGGCTTTTGGCGCTCGGGCAGCGGCAGGCAATTCACTCGACGATATTGCCCGACTGACCGCTTATGCCCACCGCTTCAACGCTCGGGTATTTCTTGCGCTCAACACGCTCTTTACGAATGAGGAGCTCCCGCTTGCGCGCAAACTAGCCTTCGAGCTCGCCGATGCCGGCGCTGACGTTCTCATTCTTCAAGACATGGGACTGCTCGAAGGCCCGCTTCCCGACATTGAACTGCATGCCTCAACGCAGTGTGACATTCGAACGCCCGAAAAAGCAGCGTTTCTTGAATCCGTCGGGTTCTCTCAGCTCGTGCTCGCGCGCGAACTTTCGCTCCCGGAAATTGCCGCCGTCCGCGCCAAGCTTCAGCACGCCCGCATTGAATTCTTCGTGCATGGGGCTCTCTGCGTGAGCTATTCGGGTCAATGCTGGATGAGTCAGGCGCTTACCGGGCGGTCGGCCAACCGCGGCGAATGCTCTCAGCTCTGCCGTCTGCCCTACGATGTTTATACCGAAGCCGGCACCGAGCTCGCCAAATCCAAGCACGTGCTCTCGCTCAAGGACAACGATCAGAGTGCGAATCTGGAAGCTTTGATCGATGCGGGCGTTTCCTCCTTCAAAATCGAAGGACGGCTTAAAGGTGCGGCTTACGTGAAAAACGTCACGGCGTTCTACCGCCGCAAGCTCGACGAAATCATTGCCCGCCGCCCGGAACTCTCCCGCACGTCGCAGGGCGACTCCGTCTTCACGTTTGAGCCCGCCCCCGAGAAAGTTTTCAACCGCGGGCAGACGGACTATTTCGTGCACGGCCGCCAATACGACCAGCCTTACGAGCTCGCCGAACTTGAAAGTCCTAAGCATGCGGGCGAACCCGCTGCAGTGGTCGAAGAGGTGCTGCCCGGGTGCATCATCGTCAAAAGCCTCCCAGGCGTCACCTTCGCCAACGGCGACGGTCTCACGTACCTGGCCGACGATGAAGAAATTCGAGGCATTGCGGTCAATCGTGCGGAACCCGTCCTCAATAAGGCCGGCAAGCCCATCCCCCATCTGTGGATGCTCCATACGCTCGAACGGCGCCGCATGGACGGCCTGCGTCCGGGCTTAGTATTGAAACGCAATCGAGATCATGCTTTTCTGCGCATGATGGAAGGCAAAACGGCCGAACGCAAAATCCCCATTGATCTCATCTTTACGACGCACGAAGACGGCCTGGATCTGGTCGCCTCGGACGGCGTCCGATGCGCCGCTGCAAGTGTTGCACTCGACCTGCAGACGCCCTCGGATTTGGTCAAAAACCGCGCCAATCTGCGCGCGCAGCTCTCACGTTTGGGCGATACGCCCTTTGCGGCCGCCAACATATTCATTCCAGAAGATCTGGATGTGTTTGTGCCGGCAAGCGTTGCCAATCAGCTGCGTCGCGCCGCTGCAGACGACCTGCTAGCGCTTCGGGAAGCGGAACGCGAAAAACCCCGCCGAGCTCCCTGGGATGATGCTTCGCCTTACCCCGAACGTATTCTGGGCTTCAAAGCCAATACTGCCAACGATCGGGCTGCAGCCTTTTATGCTGTTCACGGCGCTCGGGTAACCATGCCGGCCTTTGAAATCAAACCGGCGCCCAAAGCCGACCTGATGACCTGCCGGCACTGCGTGCGCGCTTCCCTGAAGCTTTGTCCCAAAATGCTCAAGGCGTTCCCCGAAATCCTTCAGACCACGGCCCGAGCGCTGCTTCGGCCTGAACCGCTCGTTCTGGTCAACTCGGCCGGCGAACGCTTTAAGGCGTATTTCCACTGCAAGGCCAATCCCTGCGAAATGACCATCACGCCCGAAGGCGACTTCGTTCGCGCCCGTGCGCCCCGAACGATGATAAAGACCGCTCCCCCCGCCGAAGCGGCCGGCCGCAGCGCAGACACACATCCTGACGAACGCCGCCGCAGCTCGGAGAAAAGGAGCGCCAGCAAGCGAAGCTTGCCTGAAAAGCGTTTTACCCGCGACAATCAGTCGTCAAGACGTTCAGGCGCTTTCGCCAAGTTTGACAACAAACACCGCAAGAGCGGACGCACGCGCGGACGATGATCGCTCTGACTTCTCCGTTTGCCCGCCGAAATCATCGCTCCCAAGCGCTTTATTTTCCTGCCTTGAGACTCTGAGACATGCAGTTTGAAGAAGAAACGCTCGAAATTCTCGAACCCAATGCAGCCATGTCGCCCATTCTCAAGGCGCTGGATGCCGCCCTTGCCGCGCATACCGGTCCGGATCCGCAGCCCCCGCGGGAATTTGCTTGGGAAGAGATCCCGTTTGCTGAAGTTGCGCGCACGGCCGCGGCATTTCCGCTGCTTTTTGAAGGCTGGGCCGAAGGCGCTATTCCCGCAACCGAATATTCCGCGGGCGATCTGCTGCATGAATTGTCCTCGGACCTTGACATCATGAGCGCCGAGGATCTGCACGAGCGGTTCTTGCTTTTGGTGGAAGGATCTCGCGCAAGCGCAGATTTCCGCCGCATCATGGCTGCATCGTCAGTGAAGCACCTCGTGCGCAACGAAGCCGGTCTCGGCTGGAGCGGCTTTGAAGTGGTGCCTAAAAATACTGAACTCCTCGAGCGCATGCGCCGCAAGCGGATGGCGGCTGACCATTTCCGCGGCAAACTCGACTGGACGGCGCTTCGCGGCTGGGATCTGGCGCTCGGTGCAGCGCTGATCACCAAAGCTCAGGCTGCGGATATGCTCACCGACGAAGAAGCGCTTGACTATTTCCGCCGAATCGCCGGAGAGCTGCTTTTACGCATGACTTCCCGACAAGCGCTCGCCCGCGCAATGCTGCTCGGCACCTTCTGGACAACGCTCGAAGTGGGCGAACAGCAGGCTGCCGAAGGACTCCGGCAGGCCGAGCAGGCGCTGCTCTCGCCCGAAGGCGTTTGGGGGAGAACGCCGTGGGTGCAGCAAAAAACGGATGCCGATCCGCCGACAGTTTACGTATAAGGCGCACAAGCCCTATCGCCTTTTTGGTCCTGTAATCGCGTAAAGACACATTCAAACTTTGAGGCGTCCCCAGACTCCTCATTAAGAGATACCTACAACGGATTAGACTGTGCGGGTTCATCACAAATCTAAAGCGTCCAAGGCTTGCCCTCGCGAAGCACTTGAGCCGCACCCGCCACCATGGAATCCGTTCTCACCTCCCCCACGTCGATCGCGCACATCGTCTTGGTGTACGCGCTCGTCATCTCCGTCGGGCTTGCACTCGGGAGAATAAAAGTCTTCGGCGTCTCTCTGGGCGTCACATTTGTGCTTTTTGTCGGACTTGCCGCCGGACACTTCGGCATGGCGATCGAACCGCACGTTTTAACCTTCCTGCGCGACTTCGGTCTGATACTTTTCATTTTCTTCATCGGCCTGCAGGTCGGCCCTTCGTTTTTTTCGAGTTTTAAGTCGGGCGGCATCATCCTCAATGGGCTTGCTGCCGGTGCCATTGTGCTCTCCATCTTGGTGACGATTTTGCTCTGGGCACTCACAGCGGGCCTGATTGACCTGCCGACGATGCTCGGCGTGCATTTTGGCGCCGTCACCAACACCCCTGGCTTAGGCGCCACGCAGGAGGCGCTCGCCGTTATGGGCTGGGAAGGAGCGGACATTGCGGTGGCTTATGCCTGCGCTTATCCGCTCGGCGTCGTCGGCATCATTGTTTCGGCCATCATTATCCGCATCATCTTCCGCGTGAATCTCGCCGAAGAAGACAAAGCCTGGGAAGCCGACGAGGCGGACAAAAATGAAGCCCCCAGCTCCTTTTATGTTGAAGTCGTCAACGACTTTCTCCACGGCCAGACGATTCAGTCGATTCGTCAGTTCATCAACCGTCCGTTTGTCTGCGCCCGCATTCAGTCTCCCGGCGGTCCAATCCGCAGTCCCGGCCCCGATACGGAAGTCTTTAAGGGCGACGTCCTCCGCATTGTCTCGGAGAGCGAACACAAGGCCGGCATCGTCGCTTTCTTCGGCAAAGAGGCGCTCGGCGTTGACCTGCAGATTCAGCACTCGCCGATCCACTCCGAAACCGTGCTCGTCACCGACCCCAAGGTGAACGGCCTCAAGATCAGCGATCTGCACCTGTCGCACTACGACGGCCTCAACATTACGCGCCTTTTCCGCGCCGGCATGGAACTCTTTCCCTACCGCAGCATCCATCTGCAGCTCGGCGACCGCCTGCGCGTTGTGGGGCCGGAGCGCGCCATCATGCGCTTTACGGCTCGCGTCGGCAACCAGTCGCACAAACTCGACCATCCGAACATCATCTCGATCTTCGTGGGCATCGCACTGGGCATTCTTGCCGGCGTCCTGCCGATTGCCATCCCCGGCATTCCGGTGCCGGTGAAGCTCGGCTTGGCGGGCGGTCCGCTGATCGTGGCCATTCTGCTAGGCCGTTACGGACCGAATCTGCGGCTCGCCACCTACACCACCAATTCGGCGAGCCTGATGCTCCGCGAACTCGGCATTGCATTCTTTCTGGCAAGCGTGGGGCTTGCCGCCGGCGACGGCTTCCTGCAGGCGTTTGCCTCCGGCGAGGGATTTGCCTACATGGCGCTTGGCCTCTGCATCACAATGCTTCCGCTGCTGGTCGTAGGCTATGTTGCACGCAAGTTCTTCTCGCTCAATTACCTCTCGATCGTCGGCATGATGGCCGGCACTACCACTGATCCTCCCGCACTCGCCTACGCGGCAACCCTTTCAGAAAAGAACAGCTCCGCTGTGGCGTACTCAACGGTCTATCCGCTCGCGATGTTCCTGCGCATTCTGACCGGTCAGGCACTGCTTCTGATCTTCTGGGCTGAGCTCTAAGAATTCCTATAAATCCCTCCCAAAACAAAACGGCGCTCCCTCAGAGCGCCGTTTTGTTGACTTGACCGCAGCGATGAGCTTCCCGAAGATGCTCAATCGCCGCAGAGCCGGATTTAAGGCTTCACTTCCGTTTTTTTCTGGTCAGCCGCCGCCTTGGCACGCGCCTCAAGCATCACCAGCGTTTCACGCGCCTGCATATATTCTCCGCTGTCGGGCGGAATTCGCGGGAGCATCGCACGAACCACGTCAACGGCCCATGCCCAATCCTCGGCAGCAATAGCCGCCATCACCGCGAGACGTTCTGCGCGCGGATCATCTGCCATCAGTCCGTACGCTTCCTTAACCACGCGGTTGGCGTCGGCATACCAATCGGACTCCTGAGCTGTGAGCACTGCAGCGCCGTATTCGAGCATCACGTCACGGTCACGAGCAATCTTCGGTTCGACTTCTCTGGCCGTGCGAAGCGCACGTGCCGCAGCACGGAAGTCGCCCGCCTCAATTTTCTTGTGTGCGAAGAGCACCCAGGCACGGCCGTCTTTGGGCGCAGTCTTCAGATACGCTTCGATGGACTCTGCTGAGGCGTTGCCCTCCATCACCTTTTGGGCATTCGTTAATTCGAGCATCTCGGGAGACCCGAGAAACGCGTAGGAGCCCCCCGCAACGACGGTGATGAGCACAGCTACCGAAACGGCCAGCTGCACGCGGGAAAGCCGCGTCGAGGGCTTGGCATTCGCTGAGGACGACGGCGCTCCGGTCGGATCCGCAGCGGGCTTTTGCTCCTCAATCACGCGGCGGCGCAGGTCTGTTAAAAGCGACTCGTACTCAGCCTCTGAGATGCGCCCGAGTGAGCGGTCAGCATCAAGCTTGGCTTTTTCTGCCTGCAGCGCTTTGGTGGCCAAAGCGGTCGCTTCGCGATCAAGCGCTTCGCCGTTCACATCGTTCTTAGCGCGCAGAACCGTTGGGAGCACCGCAACGATGGCGGCAAGCAGCATCAAAGCGCAGATAACGTAGAGAAGCCAGGTGGAGGTCATGGTGTTGGCGGAAAGATCAGTGGAAACGCTACTGTAGCGAAAAAAAGCGGCACCGGTGCGGTGCCGCTTTTCTTTCTCTAAGTGAGAGCGTCGTTTTCAATTGACACTCTCACTTGACTCAGCCTTCAAAGGCCTTATTACTTGCCGGCTTTGGCGGAAGCCTTGGCAGCGATGGCCTTGCGGAGCAGAGCGGTCGCATCAGAAGCGGCCTTGGCACTCTTGGCGAGGCTGCGCTGAGCTTCTTCGGGATTGTGGAAGTACGCACCGTTGACGGCCGTCCAGTATTCCCAATTGATGTGAGCTGAGGAGTGGAGCTTACGAGCTTCATCCAGCGTCTTTTCATCAACGCCCGAGGCAATCGCGAGTTCGAAGGCATTGAACATGTCGTTCATGCGGGCTTCAGCTTCGCGAACCTTGCCGTCATAGTGACCCTTCATGGCATCGATCGCCTTGTTCATCTGTTCGGCGGTCTTGTCCTTGTGGCAGGTCAAGCAGGTTTCCTGCATGTAGTGGCGCGGCGAGGTAGCCCAGTGAACCGTGTACATCTTGCCGGTCTTTTCGTCCTTGACCTTAGGCATATGGCAGGTAGCGCAGGTAGCGCCGGCCTTGTCGTGCGTAGAGCCGAAGTACGTTTCAGTGTCCGGATGCTGCATCTTCACGAGCGCTGCGCCCGTAAGGTTGTGCTTGAAGTCACGGAAACCGATCTTGTCGTAGTACTGCTCGATCTCGTCGGCATTGACAAACGGGAAGTGGTTGGTCAGGCGGCTGTCGAAGCCGATCTTGGCGCCCGTCTTGGCATCAAAGCCCGGGTTGCAGATGTATTCGACGTGGCACTGAGCGCACATGAGGTTGGAGTCCGCCTTGTCCATATAGGCGACCTTGCGGGTGAAGCCGCGAACGCCCACATCCTTCACATCGAGCTTCGTCGGATGTGCAGCAACATCGCGGTAGACGTTCGGCACGGACTTGTCGTCACGCGTCACGGCATCGATCAGCGCATCGCGGACAACACGCGGCTGAGCAGTATGCGGATCATGGCAGAAGTTGCAGTTGATGGCGTGATTGACCTTGCGGACCACATCAACCGGATTCGAAGAACGGCTGAACTGAGCGCCTTCCACCTTGTCGCCAAGGTAGGCCCAGTCCATCATGACGTCGGTGGACTTGCACGACCAGCAGACGGCATTGGCAGCGGCCGCGGTGCCGGGCTTGTGGACCTTCTGCGCGTTGTTGTCCGGATAGTTGTCCTTCAGAACATCCCAAACCTTGTAGGACTTGCCGCCGTCGAGCGTGGCATAGAGCCAGCCGTCCTTGGGTTCGAAGCGGCCGCCGAATGCACGGTCAACGATGAACTGGTCGATGGCCATCCAAACATGGGCGCGCGGCAGATCATGTTCTACCGTGAAGCCATGGGCGCCGAGCGCGCGGTCAAAGAACGGATCGGGAGCCGGGCCATTAGGCGCCTTCTTCGACTGACGAGCAGCACGGCCGTCATCCTTATAGAGGGACTTGTACTGCGCCTGATGGCAGCCGCCGCAGGTAGCCGGATCCATGTTGACCGTCGGACGATCCGTCACCTTCTTCAAGTGCTGATCAACGCCCGAGTGGCAGGACGTGCAGGCAATGTCCTTGTGCGCGGCGCCGGCGTGCGCCTTGGTGATATTGGAGTGGCAGGTCGTGCAGGTCGACAGATCAGCGGCCTGAGCGGAAACGCATGCGCCCAGCGAAAAGAGCGCGGCGGCAACAGCCGTCAACATAGGCTTCGTGTTCATAAGAGGTCTCCTCCCAGAGCATTGGAATGCTCTGCCGCCGCAGCCCTTCAACGGGTGTCTGATGAGCTTCCATCTCGGCGGAATTTTTTTTATTCGTATGAAATTGTAATTTTCCTTACAGCATCCTTAAAGACCTCTGATGGGAGAGGTCTAGTTCTAATTGAGAACCCCTCTCAACTCCGTTGTTAGCTACTGCCGCAGTGATATAGAAACGATAGGCGGTCCCTATTTACTAATAAATAGGTATATAGGGTGTTGTCTCGGGGGTTAACCCGACTCCCCCAATCGAGGGGGTGCAAACGCGCGGCCGCCGAATGCAAACACATTCGACGGCCGCAAAACATGAAAGTTGTGAAGCAAATATTACGAAATGCTTCCACCCAACTAATTCACTTCTTCAGCCTTCTTGCGAGGCCAGCAGACGATGCCGCGGGTGGCCGGCAGCACAGACGGATCAAACTCGGGGTTCTCCACCCCCTCTGAGCGCTGCTTGAAATAGTCCTTCATTGCCGCAAACGCATAGCGGCCAAGGAGAGCGATGGCTGCGAGGTTGAGCATCGCCATCAAGGCCATAAAGAGATCGGCCAGATTCCAAACAATATTGAGACTCGCGACGCTGCCGAAATACACCATCACCAGCACGCAGCCGCGGAAAATCCAGCTGGCTATCGGCCGACGGCTGATGAAGTCCATGTTCACCTCGCCGTAAAAGTAGTTGCCGATGATCGAACTGAAAGCAAAGAAGAGAACGATCACCGTCATAAAGGTGTTGGTCCAAGCACCGAGCTGCCCCGTAAGTACATGCTGGGTGAGTTCGATCCCAGTGAGCTGAGCGCCGTGCCAATCCGGCGAGAGGAGAACAATCATGGCCGAGGCCGTGCAGACGAACATGGTGTCGACAAAGACGCCCAAGGCCTGCACCAAACCCTGTTTGACGGGGTGGGACGCATCCGCCGTCGCCGCAGCATTAGGCACGGAACCCATACCGGCTTCGTTGGAAAAGAGACCGCGCTTAATACCCGTCATGAGCGCCATGCCGAAGGCCGCCCCGGTTACTGCGTCCACACCGAAAGCACTCTTGACGATCAAGAGCAGAACTTCCGGAACGAGCGTGATATTCATCACGGTGACCACCGCAGCAAGGAGCAGGTAAGCCCCTGCCATCAGCGGCACCATCCATCCCACCACTCGTGCGATGCGGTTCAAGCCGCCGAAAATCACCAGACCCGTCAGAACTGCGATGCCTAACCCCGTCCAAGCCGGATCCACATCGAAAGATGCCTTGAGCGAAAGCGCCATCGTGTTGGCCTGCACTGAATTAAAAATGAGGCCGTAAGTGACGGATATCAGCACGGCAAAGAGCCAGGCGCCCCACCGAGAGCCCAGGGCATTCCCGATGTAGTAAGCCGGACCGCCCACGAAGCCGCCGCCGCGGCGCGGAACTTTGTAGATCTGAGCAAGAGTCGACTCCACAAACCCCGTTGCCGCGCCTAAGAGCGCTATGACCCACATCCAGAAGACGGCACCCGGACCGCCGACCACAACAGCAATGGCAATGCCCGCAATATTGCCCACGCCGACACGCGACGCCGTGGAAACGCAGAAGGCCTGAAAGGTAGAGATATGCCCTTTCTTTGTCTTGGCTGTTGCGCCCTCCGCAACAAGACGCACCATCTCACGCAGATGGCGGATCTGCACAAAACCTGTGCGGAAAGAAAACCAAAGTCCCAATCCCACCAGCATGACGATCAGGACGTATGACCAGAGGACATTATTGACGGCAGAGACGAGCGTGTTGAGAAGTTCCACGGCGAGGATGTTCCTTATCGAATCATTTTTGTTGTTTTCAGCACCGTATCGGGCGCCTCGAACGGAATCGGTCATATTAACAAAACGACCCGGCCGCCGTCCGTCTTTGACCTTTTCCTTATGGCTTTTGATCCTGCCTATTTCCGATCCTCATCTTATCTGAGAGCCGATTCAACCGTGTTTGCATAATTAGGGTTTGTACCAATAAAGTCCAAATCCTGTAAATCAGTGCCTTAAGGACTAGTTCTTTTGTATAACATTGTATTCGCCCAGGACGTGAATTCACCTGCCGCTATTCGTTTATAGAATGTCGTCATTCTTTCCTGCGGGGAAGATTTTCTGCCGCGGTCTGCCGGGCTCTAAGCACCCGGCGACGCGTCCTTCCGAGAGGAAAGCCGGAAGGTTGTAAGCCTTCTCCTATTATTGGGGGAAGGCTTCCTTTTTGATCGGAACAGGACGCAAAACCGCTGCAGCTCCAAAAGAGGTGCAGCGGTCTGAAAAGGCTTAAAGTCAGCCGACGAACGGGAACGGTTTAGAAACCCGTACCGATCTGGAATTGGAAGCGCTGAGTATCGTCGCCTTCCTTGTCATTGAGCGGGAATGCAATGGAGAACTTGAGCGGGCCCAAGGGCGAAATCCAGGCAATGCCGAAGCCCGTCGAATAGCGCAGATCAGCAAAGTCGATCTTCTGACGAGCGTAGTTGCCGTGCTGATCACCTTCGTAACCCCACGCGTAGCCGGCATCCAGGAAGCCGAAGATTCGCAGCGTGCGGTCGCCGCCCGGGAGCGGAGCAAGGATTTCGATATTGCCGGTAATCATGCGGTCACCGCCAAGATTGTCGCCGTCCGAATTGGCCGAATAATCCTTCGGACCGAGCGTGCCCGAATCATAGCCGCGCACCGAGCCGATGCCGCCCACGTAGAAGTTTTTGAAGAAGGGGAACTGATCCGTACTGCCGTAGACGTCGCCCCAGCCGACCTCGCCGTTAAGAGCCAAAGTCCAGGTACGCGAGAGCGGAATGTAGTGCTGGTACTGGTAAGTGGCTTTGTAGTACTGAATGTCAAGACCGGGGAGCCCTAATTCACCGGACAGGCGCTGATAGACGCCGCGGGTCGGCGCGAGTGAATTGTCGCGGCTGTCGCGGGACCAGCCGAGCGTGAGCGCCACACTCACCGGATTATCACCGAACTTCTCAACGTAGTTTTGATATCGCCGCGGCGATCTGGGATTCGCATCAACGTGCGTCGACTCCACGCGGGTGCCGAGGAACACGCGGTCCAGTTCAGTGAAAGGAATGCCCCAAGACACGCCCGCACCGCGGGTTTCATACTTCACATCGGCAACGTCGAGCTCTTCCAAGTCGACTTTGCGGTCATAGAGGTCATAAGTGCGGCTGATGCCTTCGGGCGTCACATAGGGTTCCGTCACGGAAAGCGCATACGTACGCTGCGACTTAGACGTATTGACATCGACCGACACCGAATTGCCGGTGCCGAAAACGTTATTCTGCGCGAAGCCTGCCGACAAAATGATGCCTTCAGACGTGGAGTAGCCGGCGCCGAGTGAAATGGAGCCTGTCGGACGCTCCTTCACATTCACTTCAAGGTCGACCTGATCGCGCGTGCCCGGCACAGGCTTCGGTTCTGCAGTCACACTCTCGAAGTAGCCGAGACGGTCAATACGGTCGCGCGAGAGCTTGACTTTGTCGCTGTCGAACCAGGCGGATTCGTACTGACGGACTTCACGGCGGATGACTTCGTCATGCGTGCGGTTGTTGCCGGTGATATTCACGCGGCGGACATAAGCGCGGCGTCCCGGATCGATCGTATAAACGATATCGACCGTACGGTCTTCCGCATTGGAAATCGGATTGGCGTTGGCTGACGCAAAGGCATAACCGAGCGTTGAAAGCTTATCGGTCAGCGCGGTGGAAACGTCTTTCACCGCCTGCGCGTTGTAGACCTCACCGGCCTTGAGCGTAACGAGCGCGTTGAGCTGATCATCAAGCCCGAGCAGATCGCCCTGAAGCTTAGCGCTGCGGATTGTGTACTTTTCACCTTCCGTCAGGTTGATCGTAATGTAAACGTTTGACTTATCCGGCGCCACCGACACCTGCACGGAATCGATCTTGAAGTCCAGATAGCCCTGATTCATGTAGAACGAGCGGATGGTTTCAAGGTCGGCGGCGAGTTTTTCGCGCGAGTAGAGGTCGCGCTTGGTGTACCAAGAGAACCAGTTCGGCGTTCCGAGCTGCATCAGGTCGAGCAGATCATCCGAATCGTAAAGGTGGTTGCCGGTAATGCGGATCGAAGCAATGGACGAGGCACTGCCTTCGTCAACATTGACAGTAATGCGCACGCGGTTGCGTTCAAGCGGCGTCACCGTCGTTTTGGCAGAAGCTCCGTAATAGCCTCGGGCGAGGTACTGACGGCGCAGTTCCTGATCGGCGCGGGTGAGCGTCGCATTGTCGAAAATGCGGCCTTCGGCAAGCCCCACGTCACGAAGACTCTTTTCGACCGCTTCCTTGTCAAACGCCTTAATGCCGTGCGTTTCAATGGTTGCTACGGCCGGACGCTCCATCACGTGAACAACCACAACATCGCCGTCCTGAGTGAGCGACACATCGCGGAAAAGTCCGGACTGATAAAGGGAACGAATGGCGCGGACACCCTTTTCGGCCGTGTATTCATCACCGGCGCGGAAAGGAAGATGCGAAAAGACCGTACCGGGCTCCGTACGCGTGAGACCCTCGACGCGGATGTCGGAAATCGTGAACGCCGAAGCAGAGCCGGCAAGTACGAATGCGGCGGCAAGCGCGGCCGTCAGGCGGGTAATAGTGGGGAGCTGCAAGACGATTTCTCTCTCAACACTGAATTCTGTATCCGGCCGCTTGGGAGCACGGCTCCCCGGGCGCATCAACGACAAAAGCGTCAGCCGGCAGCGCCCGAAAAAAATTGTTGTAAGGTTAGCACAAGGAACGGACCGTTCGAGCCGCCGCGGCGTGCTGAAAACCTCCGAAACGCTTCTCCGTTTGCGCGGCCCATTCATCCGCCGAGTCGGCCGATATCATTCATAGTCACGTAAACAGCTAGAAGCAGAAGGAGCGCCATGCTGACGGCACCGAGTTTTTCCTTCAGTCCTCTGGCAAGACTCCGTCCCATCAGGCCCTCAATGCCCAAAATGACGAGCTGTCCGCCGTCCAAAGCCGGAATCGGAATAAGGTTCATGAAGCCGATGGCGATCGAAATAAGCGCCACAAATTCCAAAAAGGCGCTGACGCCCGCCGTCAGTGCGCTGCCGGCCATGCCGGCAATGCCGACAGGCCCCGAGAGATTCTCGGTGCTCACCTCACCCTTAGCCATGCCCCCAACGGCCGCCGCTTGGAAACGCGTGAGCCCCACCACCTTGTCAAACGCCGTTTCAAGCGACTGCAGCGGCGTGAGACGAACGGTCACAAACTCAATGCCGGGTCCGAACCGCAGTTCTGCACGGCCGACCGCAGACTGAGTCTTCTCGTCGAGGAGACGCTTTGGCACGAGCGAAATCTCAACCGGCGTTCCGGCACGATTGACTGAAAGCTGAACTGTTTTTTCGGGCGACGTTCGGATAGCGGCTGCAAATCCCTGCATGTCGGCGCGGCTGCCGTTGATCTTTTCAACGACGTCGCCCGACTTGAGGCCCGCAGCGGCGGCGGGTCCGTCAGCCTCAACCTTGAGAATCGTGACGCCGCGGCCGGCGAGGAGAAACCCCAGTTTCTGCAGCACAAACCCATTGGTCTTGGCCGCCTCGTCGAGCGACAAACCTGACAAATCAAAGTGCCGCACATAGGATTCGCCTGTCTTTGCCCGCGAGAACGTTACCGGCACATCAGCCTTACCCGTATGCTCGAGAAGCGCGGAATTGAAGTCCATGACGCCCACGATGCGTCGGCCGTCGACCGCCGTCACCAGATCCATCGCGCCCACCCCCTGCGTTTGGGCCTGCGAGGCCGGTGCCGGCTCCACATAAGGCGCAATGTCCCGCACGCCGATAGCACCCGAGGTGGCAAACAGCATGACAGCCAGCACGAAATTCATGAGCGGCCCTGCCGTCACAACGATCGCCTTTTTCCAGCGCGGCCCTGAATCAAACAACACGCCGGTCGGCTCGCGGCCCTGCTCGCGAAGCTCATCAGCCTCTTCAAAGGCCACATACCCGCCGATCGGCAGCAGCGACACGGCAAACTCCGTATCCCAGGCACGCCGACGCCAAAGGACGCGGCCCATGCCGATTGAAAAGCGCTTGACACCGAAGCCGAGCCACTTGGCGGCCAAATAGTGACCGCCCTCGTGAATCATGACCACGATGCCGATGGTGAGAAGAAAGCCCACAAGGCTCAGGAGTACAGAAAGCGTCATTCGGATGGCTGGCTACGACTAAAAAGGAAGTAACAAAAAACTCAGTTAAAGAATTCGGAGACCGACAGTATTTCAGCGGCACGTGTGCGCGCTTCTACATCAATTGCAAAAATTTCTTCAACGGACTGCGGCGCCGGCGCGCTGAAGCGTTCTGTCGTCATTTCAACCAGTTTCATGATGCCCGTGAATGAAATTCTTTCATCAAGAAATGCCGCGACAGCAACTTCATTGGCCGCATTCATCACAATAGAGGATCCGTCGCGGCGGCGAAGTGTTTCTCGGGCAAGTTCCAGGAGCGGAAATGTTTCAAGATCCGGCGCCTCAAAAGTGAGCCTCCCGACACGCGTTAAGTCGAGAGCACCCACGCCGGAACTCACGCGCTGCGGCCACGACAGCGCCGCAGCAATGGGCGTGCGCATGTCCGGGTCGCCTAACTCCGCCATCACCGCTCCATCCTCAAAGGCCACCATCGAGTGGATCACCGATTCCGGATGCACCACAACGTCAATGCGGTCTTCGGGAAAGTCAAAGAGCCACGAGGCTTCAATCACCTCAAGTCCCTTATTCATCAGAGTCGCGCTGTCAACACTGATCTTGCGGCCCATACTCCATTTCGGATGTTTGACCGCCATGGCAGGCGTGATGCCTTCGAGCGTCTTTCGCCCGCGAAACGGGCCGCCCGAAGCGGTGAGAATGATCCTTGCGCGGCTGCGCGCATTGGGGTCAGCTGCCGCAAGGCACTGAAAAACCGCACTGTGTTCGCTGTCAACCGGAAAGAGCTCTGCACCGCACTCGGCAACCGTCTTCATGAGCAGCGCCCCGCCGCAGACCACGCTTTCCTTATTGGCAAGCATCAGCCGTTTGCCCGTACGAGCAGCCGCAAAGGTGGGCGCCACCCCGGCAGCACCCACAATCGCCTGCAGTACGGCATCCGTCTCCGGATCCGCAGCGAGCGCTTCAACGGCATCTGCGCCGGCGAGCGCCTCGACGTCATGGCAGGCCCCCGCACCCAACGCTGCCCCGCGAAATCACCCG
>OAVS01000657.1_pt1 | contig 18940 bp, 9 predicted proteins | sample 1550601 | NCBI WGS metagenome assembly OAVS01 (sample SAMEA2580093, study PRJEB22360) | human gut metagenome | biome: human gut; feature: human-associated habitat; material: faeces | place: Denmark | collected 2008/2010
GTGTCATGGTCGCTGATCGAGGCCCCGTGCAGGCCGATATGGCGGCTCAGTTCGACCAGGGACGCCGGGGTCTGCGTCCCGTCCGAATACACCGTATGGCAGTGGATGTCCCAGCCCGACTTCGGCGGCGCGGCGGCAAGTGCTAAACGAGTCATGTATCCATCGTAAGCTGTGTGCTGTCGGTTATTGCACAAGGCGCGTCATAACCCCGCGAAAAATCAAGAACCACCGTGATATCGCCGCGTTGTCAGCCACCCTCATCACGGTCTCCTCGAACGTAAGGATGATGTATGACTCACAACAGCGATGCAGTCAAACAGGCTGACATCAGCGTCGACGCCGGGCTCACCGGCTGGCGTCATGGCGCGGTCTGGACGTATCTGGTCATGTTGGCCGCCTCCGCGGCGGCATTGTTCGTCTCCCTCATGCTGTCGGCGGAGACGCTGCAGCTCGCTCGCAATCCCGGCGTCAAGCTCGGCTGCGACGTGAATGCCGTGGTCTCCTGCTCGACCGTGGCGGAATCATGGCAGGCGGAGTTCATCAAATTCGCCGGATTGAGCTTCCCGAACGCCTTCTTCGGCATCGCCGCCGAATCCGTGTTCGTCACGATTGCGGTGATAGGCCTGTCCAAGGTCGTCGTGCCGCGCTGGTTCGCGCTTTGCACATGGCTGGGCGGGCTCGCGGCCTTGGCGTACGCCTACTGGCTGTTCATCCAATCGATGTTCGTGATCCGCGCCCTGTGCCCGTGGTGCCTGGGCCTGATGTTCGCCACGACGATCCAGTTCATGGCGCTGTCGCACGCTACGGTGAGCGTGCAGCGGATGCCGGCGAAATCCAACGGCCTGCGCAAGTACTACCGGCTGAATTTCGATCTGATGGTGGACGTGGTCTGGATCATTGCGCTGATCGTGCTGATTATCGTCGTGGATGGGCCGGCAATTTTCGCCTGATACGAAAACGAAGCTCTCAAAACTCGAAGATAGGGAACCGCCATTGTTGGAAAATGGCGGTTCCTTTTTTGTATCTTCGAGTTTTGAGAGCCTCGATCGATCAGATCAACGTCACGTCCGCGACCAGAGTGGCCGAACCGGTGAGCGCGACGGTCTCATCGGTGACGTCCACCCGCACCGTGCCTCCCCGCACGGTGATGTCCCAGTGATCTACGCCGGTTTTGGCGCGCAGCGTGATCGCGGTGGCGCACAGACCGGTGCCGCAGGACAGCGTCTCGCCGCAACCGCGCTCATTGACGCGCATGGTCGCCTCTCCCGTCCCTGCGGCAGCGTCGATCTCGTCGACGCGCACGAACTCCGCGTTCTGGTCGGATTCCAGCACCGGTGAGACCTCCGGTTTGGTCACAAGATCCAGATCCTCGACCCTTGGCAGCGTGGACATCGCGTCTTCGATCACGCAGACCACATGCGGATTGCCCATGTCCACGAACGTGCCGCGGGCGGCTCCCGGCGTGCCGGGAATGGTCACCGTGAAGGCGTCAAGGTCGCCGCGCCGCCATGAGCCCATGTCCACGCGGAACACATCCCTGCCGTATGGCGCCACGTCGCCGAGCGGGCGCAGCGTCTTGACACCGGCGCGCGTTCCCAGGCGGAACGGCTCCCCCACCTGCGTCGACGCCACGCCGCACCGCTGGGCGAACAGCGTGATCGCCCTCGTGCCGTTGCCGCACATCTCTGCGAGCGATCCGTCGGCGTTGCGATAGTCCATGAACCACTCGGCGTCTCCGTCATCGCACGCTGCGACCTGCGCCTCGCTCAGATCGGCGACGTACTGCGGTTTCGTGAGCCTGAGCAGGCCGTCGGCGCCGATGCCGAAATGCCTGTCGCACAATTGCCGCACCTCATCGGCGGTCGGCTCGAAACGGCCGTCGGAATCCAGATACGCGATGAAATCATTGCCGGTCGCATGCGCCTTGGTGACGCTTTTCGGGATACTCATGACTGCCAGAGTACTCCCAGCCCGCGAATGGGCTGGCCGTCCGATGCGTTGCTGTACAGCCGATGCATGGCTGCACGACTGCTGCGCTTGCGGCCGTGCGACGACATCGTGCGCTGCGGCCGCAAACGCATGCGCCGGATAACAGTGTGCGATAGTATGGGGGCGTTCGATGACACGGCCTCCCGGCAGGAAGGCTTGGCCGCTAGACGTTGGAAAGGCGATGGGACATGACTTCGACGGCACCGATCGGCATATTCGATTCCGGCTTGGGCGGTATTTCGGTGGTGCGACAGATCGTGCAGGACATGCCTCACGAGCGGGTCCTGTATTTCGGGGATTCCGCGAACGCGCCATACGGCACGAAGACCCCGCAGGAGGTGCGTCGGCTGAGCTTCGACATCATGGAGAGGTTCATGAGTCAGGGGGTCAAGACGGTGGTCATCGCCTGCAACACCGCCACGTCCGCGGCGGTGAACGCGTTGCGCGACCATTACGACATTCCGATCATCGGCATGGAGCCCGCGCTGAAGGTCGCCTGCGATCGGGGCGACACCGCCGCGGGAGACGGGCCCGCGCCCGCACGGCACATGCCGCAGCACGTCATCGTCGCGGCCACGCCGCTGACGCTGCGCGAGCACAAGTTCGCCGCACTGATGGACCGTTTCAAGGCGAACAACATGATTTCGCCCCAGCCGTGCCCCGATCTGGTGGAAATCGTCGAAAGCGGAAGGCTTTGCGACCATGACCTGGTGATGCGCACCCTGCACCGGTATTTTGACGGCTATGACCTTCCGTCCATCGACTCGGTGGTGCTCGGCTGCACGCATTTCGTGTTCTACCGCGACTACTTCCGTGAGCTGCTGCCGTCGACGACCGCGATTATCGACGGCAATCGCGGAACGGTCCGGCATCTGGGCATGGTTCTGGAATCGTTGGGGAAGCTTGCTCCCGAGGAGATGGACGGCGGCGTCGAGATCGCGAATTCCGATAGCGGCGAACGCATCGCCGCGCTGTCACGAGAACTGCTGCACAGCTAGATCGGGCGACCCTGGCAGACACCGTGATTGTCCGCATAACGGGCGTACACTTGGACGACACTACGAAAGGGGACGACGATGACGGTGAAGGCGACGGACAACGGTCACAAGGCCACGGCCCACGCGGATACGGGCGCACGGGACGCGGGTGCAGCCGAGACGGTCGAATCGCAACGCACCGACACACAGCGCAGTGATGTATCCGCACAATCGAAACCCTCGCACAGGACGGCGCTGATCGATGTCGGCGGAGGCTTCCGCGCGATATTCGGAGCCGGCGTGATGGACCGCTGCCAGGAGGAAGGCATCACGTTCGACCACTGCTATGGCGTCTCCGCAGGCAGCGCCAACATGGTGTCGTTCCTCGCCGGCCAGCACGGCCGCAACCACAAGTTCTACACCGAATACGCCTTCCGCAAGGAATACGCCAGCTTCGACAGCTATGTCAAGCACCACAATTTCGCGAATCTGGATTACGTATACGGCACGCTGAGCAATCACGACGGCGAATATCCGGTGGATTATGAGGCGTTCGCGGCGAACCCCACCGGGTTCACGGTGATCGCGTGCAATGCGTTGGACGGTTCCGCGAAGTATTTCGACAAGTCCGACGTGCATTACGATGATTTCAACATCATGAAGGCTTCGTCGGCCGTGCCCGTGGCCTGCGAGCCGTATGTGATCGACGGCGTCCCGTATTTCGACGGCGGCATCGTCGATCCGGTCCCCGTGCAGAAGGCCATTGACGACGGATATGACCGCATCGTGCTGGTGCTGACAAGGCCGAAGGACGTGCTGCGCGAGCAGAAGCGCGACATCGCGCCGGCGCGAATCCTTCGGCATTCCTATCCGGCCGCCGCTGAGCGACTGCTGAACCGATACGCCACCTACAACGACGAGGTTGCCTTGGCCAAGGAGTACGAGCGCGACGGCCGCGTGCTCATCCTCGCGCCCGATGACCTGTGCGGGCTTTCGACGCTGAGCAAGTCCTTCGAGGGACTGGAACTCATGTACCGCAAAGGCTACGCCGCCGCCGGCGCGATCGCCAACTACCTGGCAAACTGAGGCGTGGCGCACACCCCCAATTATCGTGCCGGGTAGGGAAGGCCACTCCTCCCCCACCCGACGAAAGTCCCATTCCGACATGTTCGGATGGGACTTTCGCGGATAATGCCAGCGACTGGAATATCAGCCACTAGCTGCGGAGCCGTTAAGCGGGAAGCCCGGTGGACTTCCCATAGGCGACGCCGAGGCACGACAGTGCCGAGGAAACATGACGGTCTGCCGAAGGCAGTCCTTGGCTACTCCAGTTCCACCGCGCCGGTATAGAGCTGGTAGTACTCCCCACGTTGCGCGATGAGGTCGTCGTGCGAGCCGCGTTCGATGATGTTGCCGTGGTCAAGCACCATGATCACATCGGAGTTGCGCACGGTGGACAGGCGGTGGGCAATGACGAAGACCGTGCGGCCCTTCATCAGGTTGTCCATGCCGGCCTGCACGACCTCCTCGGTGCGGGTGTCGATCGACGACGTGGCCTCGTCGAGGATCAGCGCGGGCGGATCGGCCACGGCGGCGCGGGCGATGGAGATTAGCTGGCGCTGACCCTGGGACAGGCCGGAGCCGTCGCCTTCGAGCACCGTCTGGTAGCCCTTGGGCAGCATGCGGATGAAGCCGTCCGCGTTCACCAGTCGCGCGGCCTCGATGCATTCCTCATCGGTGGCGTTCAGTCGGCCGTAGCGAATGTTGTCCATCACGGTGCCGGTGAACAGGTTCACGTCCTGCAGCACGATGCCCAGCGAACGGCGCAGATCCGGCTTCTTGATGCCGGCCACGGAGATACCGTCGTAGAGGATCTGGCCCTGCTGGATGTCGTAGAACCGGTTGATGAGGTTGGTCACCGTGGTCTTGCCGGCACCGGTGGCACCGACGAGCGCGATCTTCTGACCGGGCTTGGCGAACCAGGTGATGTCGTGCAACACCGGCTTATCGGGATTGTAGCCGAAGGTCACGTCGGTGAAGCGCACATCGCCGCGCAGCAACGTGTAGCGGCCGTCCGGCGAGGTAATCGCCTGCTCCTTGGCCTTGACGGCCACTTCGCGCGCGGATCCGTGCAGTTTCTCGGCGGCCTTGAGCGACCTCGTGCCGTCGTCGCCTTCCTCGCGCTTCCACGCCCAGTGGCCGGTCTCGTGGTCGACCTCCCGCATGGTACGGCCGCCCTCGCCGAGCTCGACGTTGACGAGCGTGACGGTGCCGTTGTCGGACTCCACGGGCTCGTCCATCAGCTTGAAGATTCGGGAGGCGCCGGCGAGCGCCATCATCACCATGGTCAGCTGCTGGGAGACCTGGCCGATCGGGTTGATGAACGAACGGGAGAGGGTGAGCAGCGAGACGAGGGTGCCGAGGGTGAGCGGCTTGACGCCGGTCAGGCCGAGATCGTTGACGCCGGCCAGCGAAACGGCTGCGCCGATGATGGCGAGCAGGATGTAGAGCAGGTATCCCATGTTGCCGACCACCGGCATGGTGACGTTGCCCCAGGTGTTCGCTTCGGCGGACGCCTCGAACAGCTCCTCGTTCTTCTCGTCGAAGGTCTTCTGCGTGGCGTCCTCGTGGTTGAAGACCTTGATGACCTTCTGGCCGTTGACGGACTCCTCCACGAAGGCGTTCACGTCGCCGATCCACATCTGCTGCTTGACGAAGTAGCGGCCGGAACGGCTCACGATCTTGCGCACGATGAAGTAGAGCAGCACGGTGAACACGATCACGAACGCGGTGAACGGAATCGAGAGCCACAGCATGGACAGCAGCGCCGCCAGCGCGGAGATGATCGAGGAGAACATCTGCGGGAACGACTGCGAGATCGCCTGACGCAGCGTATCGGTGTCGTTGGTGTAGTGGCTCATGATGTCGCCGTGTTCATGGCTGTCGAAGTAGCGGATCGGCAACTTCTGCTGGTGGGCGAACATGTCGTCGCGGATCTTCTTGAGCGTGCCCTGTTCGACGGTGACGATCAGCCACTGCCAGGCCCAGGACGCCACGATACCGGCCAGGTACAGGCAGCCCATAAGCGAGATGGCGCGCAGCAGCGGCGCCCAGTCGGGATTTGTCTCCCCCACCATCGGCAGGATGTACGTGTCGATGAGGGACTGGAGGAACAGCGCGGATCCGGCCTGCGCGGCGGCGCCGATCAGGATGCAGATCACGATGGCGACGACGCGCCACTTGTATTGGAAGATGTAGCTGAAGATGCGCTTGATGGTGCCAGGTTCGGCTTTGCCCATGCCGGGTTTGCGGTTCTTGAAGCTCTGGTCGTTGCTCATCGCGTCTCTCCTTCCTTGGTCTCGGTCTCAGATTGCGCCCCGGCCGGCTCCGCGGCGACCAGCTCCTCGGGTCGGGCCTGGTTCTTGGTCTGGGATTCGTAGATGGACCGGTATTCGTCGCAGGTGGCGAGCAGCTCGTCGTGCGTGCCGGACGCCATGATGCGGCCGTTGTCCATGACGAGGATCATGTCGGATTCCTCGACGGAGGCGACACGCTGGGCGATGATGATCTTCGTGGTGTCGGGGATCTCATTGTGGAACGCGTTGCGGATCAGCTTGTCGGTCTTGGTGTCGACGGCGCTGGTCGAATCGTCGAGGATGAGGATCTTCGGCTTCTTCAGCAGCGCGCGGGCGATGCACAGGCGCTGGCGCTGGCCGCCGGAGACGTTGGTGCCTCCCTGCTCGATGTAGGTGTCGTATTTGTCGGGGAATTCCTGCACGAATCCGTCAGCCTGCGCAAGCTGCGCGGCGTGGCGGACCTCCTCGTCGGTGGCGTTCGGGTTGCCCCACCTGAGATTCTCGGCGATGGTGCCGGAGAACAGCACGTTCTTCTGCAGTACCATGGCCACCTGGTCGCGCAGGGCTTCCAGATCGTAATCGCGCACGTCCACGCCGCCGACCTTGAGCGAGCCGGAGCTCACGTCGTACAGTCGCGGCACGAGCTGCACGAGGCTCGACTTGGCGGAACCGGTGCCGCCGACGATGCCGATGGTCATGCCGGAGCGAATCTTCAGGTTGATGTCGTCGAGTACGGGCTTTTCGGAGCTGTCGGAGTAGCGGAAGGTGACGTGGTCGAATTCGATGGAGCCGTCGGCCATGTCGGTCACCGGATTGGCCGGATCAGTCACGGTGCTTTCCTCCTGCAGCACCTGACAGATACGCTCGGCGGAGGCCTGGGAGATAATGACCATGATGAAGATCATCGACAGCATCATCATGGCCATGAGGATCTGCATGGCATAGGTGACCAGTGCGGTCAGGTCGCCGGTGGTCAGGCCCACGGCGGCGTTGTTGCCGGAGGCGACGATCTGCTGCGCGCCCATCCATGCGATGAGGATCATCGAGGCGTAGACGCACACCATCATCAGCGGGCTGTTGAAGCTCATGATGCGCTCGGCCTTGGTGAAGTCCTTGAAGATGCGCTGGGAGATGCGGCCGAACTTGGAGACCTCGAAGGATTCGCGGTTATAGGACTTGACCACGCGGATGCCCTGCAGGTTCTCGTCGACCACGTTGTTCAACGCATCGTAGGTGTGAAACACGCGCTCGAACACGGGGTGCACGAGCACGACCAGACCGCACAGGCCGATGGCCAGAATCGGGATGCAGGCCAGGAACACCATGGAAATCGACGGGGAGATACGGAACGAGAACAGCCAGGCCACGACCACCATGATCGGGGCACGCACGCCCAGACGAATGATCATCATGTAGGCGTTCTGCAGGTTCGTCACGTCGGTGGTCAGTCGGGTCACGATCGAGCCTGTGGAGAACCGGTCGATATTGGTGAAGCTGAAGCCCTGAACCTTCTTGAACTGGTCCTGGCGCAGGTTCTTGGCGAAGCCCGCGCCCGCGATGGCCGCGAACTTGCCGGACAGGAAGCCGGCACCCAGCGAGACCATCGCACAGATCAGCAGGATCACTCCGAACTTGATGGTAGACGGCATGCTGCCGCCGGTGATGCCCTCGTCGATCAGCGAGGCCATGATCGTCGGGATCAGGATTTCCAGGATGCCTTCGACCGCCACGAGCGCCGGGGCCAGCAGACTGGCCTTCTTGTACTCGCGGATCGACTTGCCCAGCGTGCGCAGGACATGTTTCGGCTTGTCCGGTTCCACGGCTTTGCGCGCTTGCGCAATCGCTTCTTCGGTGCTGCTCACTTGTTCTCCTCCTTCGTGTTGATGACCTCCGCTTCCGAGTATTCGGGAGCCGCCGTTGACGGCGTCTGGGAGGATGTCTGATGTTCAAATTCATGTTGTGCGCGCTCGATGTTGGCACGCATGCGCTCCACGTAGTCATGCAGCGCATCTTGCTCCGTTTGCGTGAAACCGTCGACCAGAAGACGCTCCACACGCTCCCCGTTCGCTTTGAGATCGGCGACGATGGCGTCGGCTTTATCCGTCAGCACAATGCGCTTACATCGTGCGTCGTGCGCCACGGATTCACGGGCAATCAGCCCTTTCTTCTCCATCAGCGCCAGCACGCGGGATGCCGTGGAACGGGTGATGCAGAATTTCTGCTCGATGGTGTGCTGATAGATCTCCCGATCCCGATTGCGCGCCAGGAACATGATGATATGCGCGTTGCCGCCGGTGGTCTCCTTGGCTGAGAGCGGCATGCTTTCGCCCAAATAACGGTCGACGGCCTTACTCACCGCCCGTATTTCAATGCTGAGAATACGTTGCTCCATACCCCTCCATACCATGTCTGTCGATGCGAAAATCGCATTCCGAACATTCAGGCAACACAACATGATAATGCATACCATATACAACAGTTGCATATACAACAATCGGCGTGTTGAACAAGTTCTCCCATCCGTCGAAAGTCCCATTCCAGCGTCCGCAAATGGGACTTTCGCGGGAATATAGGGTAATCGACAGCGAGAGAGCGGCTAACAGGCATAGCAAAGGGGTCTCATGGCTGACCATGAGACCCCTGATTGCTTGTTACGGGCGGGTGCCCGTCATGCCGATACAGGCGGCGGCGAACGACGTTCACCGTGACGAAGCCGGCAGCTGCGAGCAGCAGCATGGCAACGCCGATGACGGCGACGCTGGCGCCGGTCTTGGACAGACCGTTGCCCTTGTCGTTGGGTTTGCCCGCGGAAGGCTTGTCGCCATCGTCGGGCTTGCCGGTGTCGCCGGCCTTGGCCAGCGCGGCAGTGGCGGACTTCAGCGTCGTGAGCGCGCCGGAGATCTGCGCCTCGGTGGCGTCCTTGTCCTCCAGCACGGCCTTGGCGTTATCGAGCGCCGCGGCGAACACCTTCCACGAGTCGGCGGTGTAGTCCTTCTCGTCAAGCTTCGACGCGGATTCGACCTCCTTGCGCAGGTCGGCCTTCGGATCGGTCGGTTCGGGCTCCGGATCCTTGGCGGCGACCGTGAACGTCACCGTCGCCGTATCCGTCGACTTGTCCGAATACGTCACCGTCACCGTGGCCGTCACCGTCTTGCCCGCCTGCGCGTCCGTCGGCGTGAACGACACCGTACCGTCCGCGGCGACCGTGAACCCGTCACCCGCGACCGCGAACGTCGTGCCCGCCGGGGCACCCACGGCGGCGCCGCCCTTCGTGAACGACACCGCGGCGGTGGCCTTCTCGCCCACCTTCGCCGCAACCGAAGCCGGATACGCCGCAGCATACTGCTCCGACAGGCCAGGCTCGGGCGAAGGCTCATCGGCATCCGTGTAGGTGATGACCGGGCTGATGTGGATCGACGACTTGGAGGTGCCGGTCGCGGCATCCACCGAGAAGCGCAGCACATCGCCGACCGCGACCTTGACCGTGCCCTTGGCGGATGCCAGGCATTCGTTGAACCCGGTCGCCGTCGCGAAGGAATTGGTCATCGTCGCGGAGCAGATCACCTCGTCGTTCTTCAGCAGCTTCAGGACCACATCCTTGCCGTTGCTGTTCGACTGACGGATGTACGGCTCGACGTTCGCTCCGGTCACCTTGTCCAGCGTGACCTTCACGGAACCGGCCTTCGGCGCGGTCCAGGCCATCGCCGTCGCCGCGGAATCACCCGGATTGTCGGCGATCAGGCCGTGGATGGCGCTGCGGTCGGCCGGAAGGCTCTTGTTCTGATAGTCCACACCGACGCCGTAGTACTTGTCGTAGTACGTCTGCGGGTACACATCGGAACCGAAATCGGTAATCGTCTGCCATTTGCCGGACACCTGACGCTGCGACGTCCAGATCGGGCCCTGAGAGTCGGTCTTGAAGTCGTCGACCCAGTTCCAGGCGTTCTTCTGCACGACCGTGTAGTCGGCGGTGAAGGTGGAGCCGTCGGCGTAGAAGCGCAGCACGTCGCCGGCCTTTACTGCCGCGGCGTCCTCCAGCTTGGTGCCTTCACGGTACACGGCCTTGAGGGCCGAATCCGGCTCGGCGGTCACCAGGGCCAGCAGATCGGCGACGGTGGTCGGGGTCTTCGCGGTGAACGGCACATAGATGACGTTCGCGCCGTCCGCGGTGCCGGTCTCCAGCTTGGAGGTGCCGAGCGCCGCCGGAGCGGTCACGGTGAACGTGGCCGTCGCCTCGATGGACTCGCGGGTGTCGGAGAAGGTGACCGTCACCGGCACGGTGATGGCGCCGGCCCGGGTGCTGGTCAGCGTGACCTCGCCGGTGGTGGCGTTCACGGACGCGCCGGCCGGGGCGCCCGTGCCGAGCGCGAACGTGGTGCCGGCGGGGATGGACGCCGCGGCGCTGTCCGCCTTGAGCGTGAACTTGGGCGTGCGCTTGAGCGCGACGCCCGCGCCGCCGGACACGGCCGGGTAAAGCACGTTGTACTTCTGCGCGTTGGACTTCTCGACGTTGAAGGTGACGGTCGCCTCGTCGGTGGTGTCATCCGAGTAGGTGACGACCACGGTCGCGGTCTTGGTGGTGCCGTACGCATCGGCTCCGGGCGTGTAGGTGACCGCGCCGGTCGCGGCGTCCACGGCCACGCCGTCGACCGCGGTCTTCAGCGCGTAGGACTTGACGCCGGTCGGGGTGGCGGCGGCGCCGTCCTTCGTGAACTTCACCGTAGCGGTGGCCTTGGTGCCGACCTTGGCGCTCACCGCGTCGTAGGAGGCAGTGTACTGCGCCGTCTGGGACTCGACGGGTGCCACATCCTGATAGGTGACGACCGGCGAGACGTACAGGTCCGGAGCGGCCGCGCCGCTGGCCGCGGTCGCCGCGATGCGAATCACGTCGCCGGCGTTCACCTGCACCGTGCCCTTATCCGATTTCAGGCAATTGGCGAAGTCTTCGTTCTTGGTCTGCGCGGTGGAGATGTCTGCGGTGCACAGCGTCTCGCCGTTCTTGGTCAGTGCGAGCGTCACCGTGCCCGAGGCGTTGGCGTTGCGCCGCTGCGGCTCGTTGTCGCGGCCGAGTGTGACCTTCACGGTGCCGGCCTTCGGGGCCTTCCACACGATGGCGGTGCCGCCGGCCGTATCCGGGTCGTCGACCAGCAGGCCCTGACGCCCGGGGCGGGCAGCTCCCACCGCCGGCAGGTCCGACAGGTTGCCGGTGAGTCCCGCCCCGTAGTACTCGTTGTACTTCGACATCGGGTACTCGGTGGAGAACGTCGTGATGTCCGTCCAGTCACCGTCGGCGCCGTTCTGCTTCTGGGAGTTCCAGACCACGCCCGTGGCGGTCTTGAACTCGTCGACCCAGTTCCATGCGTTCTTCTGAGCGATGGTGTATTCGATCGGCGTGTTCGAAGTGCCTTCGACCTCGAAGCGCAGCACGTCGTCGGCCTGGATCGCCGCGTCGGCCGCCAGCTTGGTGCTGCCGCGGTACACGTTGGCGACTGATCCGTCACCGACCGTCAGGCCCGCGCGAAGCTGCTTGACTGTGGTCGGGTTCTTCGCGGTGAACGGCACGTAGACGACCTTGGAGCCGCCGACCGTGGCGGTCTCGTACGCGTTGACCTTGCCGGAGACGGAGAGCACGTTGCTTTCGACGGCACCCAGGTCCGGGGTTCCCTTGATGGTGTTGCCGAAGAAGTCATTCGTGACCGCGTAGTCGTTCATGTCGGAGATGACCTTGCCGGCATTGATGGCCGGGGAGCCGTCAACGGGCTTGTATCCGTCGAACTCGCTGCCGGAACGGCCATAGACCGAACCGTCGGCCTTCGGCGCGCTCGGCGCGTGTCCGGCATTGGCCAGCACGGTCGCCACATCGGCGACCTCGACGGCGTTGGAATCGGAGGCGGGCTTGTTCGCGTAATTGACGTACATGTTCTTGTCGTACGTCTGGCCGCCGTGCAGGCTGCCGCGGTTCCACGTCTCGGTCTTTTTGGTGTCGGACGCGTTGATGAAGATGTTGTTCTCGAACTTCGCCTGGCTGTTGGATCGGTTGGTCAGCACCGCGCTGTCCTTACCGATGTAGACGGTGTTGTTGTAGATGTGGTTGCCCGGACCGTTGCTCGGCAGGTCGAACACGCCGCGGCGGTCGTTCTGCGAGATGTTGTAGCGGAACGTCGTGTTGATGGCGTACTGGTTGCAGATCATCAGCGAGGCGAACGAGTTGCCGTACGAGTAGTTGTACTGGTACAGCGTACCGTCGCCGTAATCGGCGTCCCACGCCTGGCCGTCGCCGTTGCCGTGTTCGGAGTTGAGGTTGTTGTACATCTCGTTGTACTGGAAGATCGGGTCCTTGCAGCGCCAGGGCCAGATGCCCGCCGCGACCCAGCCGCCGTACCTGCCGCCGTGCTCGCGGTCATGCGGGTAGTCGACGTCGTTCATGTGCTTCGAGACGCTGTCGCCCACGTTGTACTGGATGACCGGACGGTCACAGTACATGAGGGTGATGGCGTCGCCGCCCGCACCCTTGACGTAGTTGTTCTCGATGGTCACGTTGGTCTGGCCGTACTTGGCGATCAGGTCGTCGTCGATGCTGCCGTCGCCCCACGTCGCGTCGATGAAGTTGAGGTACGCGGTGTAGCCCACGGCGATGCCCCAGCGGTCCACGTCCTTGACGATGTTGTTCTTGATGGTGATGTGATCGAAGCGCGAGATGTGGTTCTGCAGCCACGCGTTGTCCGCGGCGCTCTTGTTCTCGCGGGCGTAGTGAGCCATGAAGTAGATGCCGCCGTTGGCCATGTGCTTGTTGTAGATGTTGCCGTCCACGTCGTGGATGTTCAGACCCTCAAGCGTGACATGGCTCATCGTGGTGCCGTTCTCCGCGATGCCGGCCACGCCGGTGCGGTCCATGCGGTCGGCCGAGCGGTCGAGCTTGGTGCCATCCGAATCGGCCGTGTCGGTCCACTTCCACGTGTCGATCGGGTCGTAGACGTCGGGGTCGTCATTGGTGATCTCCAGGTTCTTCACCGTGATGTACGACACGTCCTTGAGCAGGATGGCCGAGGAGACGGTGCCCTTGTTCTGGTGGTTGCCGACATGCGCACGGTAGTTCTGGTACCACCGGCTGCCCTTGACGCCGTTCGCCGCGATGACCGGCTTGGCGGAGGCGTCGCCGTAATCGGCGATGGTGATGGGCGCGTCGGCGGTTCCCGACGTGTCCTTGATGTGCAGATACTGGCCCTGGAACGTGGAGCCACGCTCCAGGAGCACGGAGTCGCCCGGCTTAAGGTCGGTCGCGATGGCGTTGACCTTGTCCAGCGTCTTCCAGGGATGGCCCTGATCGGTGCCGGCGTTGCCGTCATCGCCATGCGTCGACGACACGTAATATGTCGTTCCGGTCGACGCCGCCGCTGGCGTCGCATCGCCCGCGAGCGCCGAAGACGGCGCGATCAACGCGAACGCCGTCCCCAAAGCAACCGATGCTGCGATCATCCGTGATCCTACATGAGGTTTCATCGTTGTCCTTACTGTTATTGGAGAGTCTCCGTTCCCCTCCTCGTTGCGGGGGGACATGTCGGCGATCCGGTCATCCATGACGATGCCCCCTTCCGGGGTCATTCACGGACTCGCCACACCACCAATATGTAAAGAGACTTTACAAGTTCACAAGTATAGCGGTACCCATAGGCTACGGCAATGGGGGTATGGCGTATTCGGCATTTCGTTAACTGTCATAACGTCACCCTTGTACCCCCTGAACGAAACCCGGGAAATCAGTCGCAATGTCCAGCATTCGGACGCAAACCAGCTATCGATTCTTTGTATAACGGCACCGCCGTGGCCGATGGAATCTGCAGGTACGATATGCCCCATGACGACACCGAGAATCAGTTACGCGCATCTGCTCGCCAAGCCGAATCCCAAGCACATCGACAGTCTGCTGCGATTCTTCGAGGAAGGCCGTTCCAAACGCGGCACGGGCGGTTTCGGCGTGGAGATCGAACATCTTCCGGTGCACAACGGCGACGACACCGCCGTCAGCTACTACGAGGAGAACGGTGTCGAAACGCTGCTCAAGCGCATCGCGCCGTACTACGACAAGGAGAAGGAGTACTGGGAGAACGGCCATCTGGTCGGACTCGGGCGCGAAAGCATCGCCGTGTCGCTGGAGCCCGGCGGTCAGGTGGAGTGCTCGCTGGGCATCCTCAAGACGCCGCAGGAACTGCTGACGCTGTATCGTTCCTTCCGGCGTGACATCGATCCCGTGCTGGACGAGCTGGGCTTCCGTCTGGTCAATTACGGCTACCAGCCCAAGTCGGGCTTCGCCGACGTCAAGGTCAACCCGAAGGACCGTTACGACGCCATGACCCGCTACCTGGGGCGGGTAGGCCAGTTCGGCCCGTGCATGATGCGGTGCTCGGCCTCCACGCAGGTGAGCATCGACTACGTCGACGAGCAGGATTCCATCGACAAGCTGCGTCTGGGCACCATCATCGGGCCGATCCTCGCCTGGTACTTCCGCAATACGCCGTATTTCGAGGGCGCGCCGAACCCGTGGCCCCTGCTGCGCCAGCGCATGTGGGACTATCTCGACCCCCAGCGCACGAACGTGATTCCCGGACTGTTCGACAAGCGGTTCGGCTGGGAGGAGTACGCCATCGACGTGCTGTCCACGCCGCTGATGTTCGCCGATCTGACGCATACGCCGGAGGCCAGGGGCCTGAGCGGCAAGGAGCTGCATCACCCGGCGTTCTATGAGAACGCCGGAGAGGTGTATCCCGACCGCGAGCTCAACCCGTACGAGATCAACCACATCATCTCCACGCATTTCAACGACGTGCGTATGAAGAACTTCATCGAGCTGCGGCATTGGGATTCGCTGCCGATCGAGCGCGCCGAGCGGCTGACGGAGATCATCGCGTCCCTGTTCTACGTGCCGGAGAACAGGGAGCGGCTGGAAAGCTACTTCGAGAATATCCGCGAAGAGGACGTGTTCGAGGCGAAGGCGAACCTGCAGGCGCGCGGCGCGCAATCGGCGCCGTATGGCCAGCCGCTCGAATTCTGGAAGGAGTTCCTGGGATTGGAGGGCCTGTTGGCCGACGAGCCCGGCGATCCGAAGCATCCGGACGTATTCCAGGAATAACCGGAATCCAAGGCGACGACCGACGGACATGATTGTGGGGGCGTTCCTGCGCAATGCGGGCGACACCCCGCAATCATGTCCGTCGCGTATCATGACGGCATGAAGCAGTCACGAAAATGCGGATCAGGCTCTCCCAGCAAGGCAACGGACGGGAGCGGCCGTGACGCCGCGAAGATGGGGACGAAAACCAATACGAGAACCCGCGCGATCATCGTCGTCGCGGCCGTCCTGCTGATTGCGGCCATCGTCGGCACCGTCTTTCTCGTCCGTTCGCTCACGGCGAGCCCCGACTCGTCAAAGACGGACGATGCGCAAGCCAACGCGACGCAGGCCTTCCCGAAATTCTCCTTCGGCGACACCACCATCACGCAGGCCGAATTCACCCAGGCGTGGTCGTCGCAGCGCACCGCCGCCGTCAGCTATTTCAAGCAGAAACACGACGTCAACCTCAACGCCCAGGACGCCGACTGGACCGCCTCATACGGCGGAGAGAAGCCGGTCGAATGGCTGACGAAACAGACTATCGACACACTGCGCTTCCGTCACGCGGCGTACCTGATCGCAGTCTCGTACGGGCTGGTCGACGACGACTCGTACACCGGCATCGTCAAGCGCATGGAAACCCTCAACGCGAACAACCGGCAGAAACGTGAAGCGGGGCAGGTCATCTACGGGCGCAGCGAATACGACATCGCCTCATACATCGACTACGAGATGACCGCGCTGAAGAACGACTACGTCGACGACGCCACGAAACCGGGCATGAACCCGAGCGAGACCGAGGTGCAGGAGTATTACGACGCGCACGACTGGACCGTGGACGGGGTCGAGGGCAAGGCGCCGCTCGCCGATGTGAAAGCCAATGTGAAGACGGCGCTGCGCACGGAACGCTACCGCGAGAGGGTTCAGAGCAAGGCCGACAAGATAGACGTGTCGACCCTGCCATGGAAGAGTCTGTACGCCTACGCAGCGACCCTGGTCGGCTGATCGCCGGGCCGAGGCTGATCCGTCAGTCGGCCGCGGTCAGCTTCTGGTGGTTCTTCTTCGCCGCGGCGATCATCAGCTTGATGCGGTTGAGCTGATTGGCCTGTGAGGCGCCGGGATCATAGTCGATGGAGACGATGTTCGCGTCCGGGTGCAGACGGCGAATCTTGCCGAACATGCCGCGGCCGGTCACATGGTTGGGCAGGCAGGCGAACGGCTGGGCGCAGATCACATTCGGGCAGCCAGACTCGATGAGCTCCAGGATCTCGGCGGTCAGCAGCCACCCCTCGCCGGCCTGCACGCCCACCGAGGTCACCTCGGAGGCCTTCTTGACCAGCTCGGGCATCGGCAGGTCCTGGCTGAACTTGCCATGCGCCAGATCTATGGCCGCGCGCACCGGGTTGAGGTAACGGTCGAGACCCCAGCGCATGAGCGAGTACAGCTTCTTGTTGCCGCCCATGCCGAGGTTCTTCTCGTTCCAGTCGGTGATGTACGGACGCGTGGTCATGAACTCCATGATGCCGGGGACCACGGCCTCGCAATCCTGCGATTCGATGACGTCGACCACGTGGTTGTTCGCGTCGGGATGGTACTTGACGAGGATCTCGCCGACGACGCCGACGCGCACCTTGCGCGGGATGTCGCGCAGCGGCAGTGCGTCGAACGATTTGACGATCTCCTTGAGCAGCGTCTGGTACGGCAGGTAATGCTTGCCGATCTTCTTCTTCGCGGTATCGGAGAAGCCGTGGTGCTCGATGGTCTCGCGCACGATGGTGTCCCACATCTGGTACAGCTTGTCGGCGCTGCCCTTCTCGACCTCGTACGGGCGCACGCGCATCAGGCATTTGAGCAGCAGGTCGCCGACGACCAGCGCCTTGATGGCCCGGTGCAGCAGCGTGGGCGTGGCCTTGAAGCCCGGGTTGTCCTCGAAGCCCTGCGTGGACAGCGCGATGACCGGCACCTGCGGGTAGCCGGCGTCGATCAGCGCCTTGCGGATCAGGCCGAAGTAGTTCGTCGCGCGGCACATGCCGCCGGTCTGCGTGATGGCGAGCGCCACATGGTCGGGATCGTACTTGCCCTTGACGATGGCGTCGACGAGCTGGCCGATGACCATGATCGCCGGGTAGCAGGCGTCGTTGTTGACGTACTTGAGGCCGAGTTCGACGTCCTCGCGGCTCGCGGTCTTGAGGATGTCGAACTTGTATCCGCCGGAGCGGATGACCGACTCGACCAGCGACATGTGGATCGGGCTCATCTGGGGGCCGACGATCGTGTAGTCCTTCTTCATCGACTTGCCGAACGGCACCTTGTTGGCGTACTTCGACATGGTCGCGGTGTTGTGGCCGGATTTCTTGGCGGCCTTCCTCGCGGACTTGCCGTTCGGCGAGGTGGCGGCGATCATGTGGCGGGGGGGGGGGGGGGCGGCGAGCCGCGACTCGGCCTGCGCCGCGCGACGGGAGGCGTCCTTGACGGCCTTGGTGAGCTGCGGGTTGCTCTTCATCACCGTGTCGAGCATGACCTGACGGCCGGGCGTGGGCGCCTCGGATCCGGTCTTGCGGAAGCCCGTGGAATGCGGGGCCGGCTGCTCGGCGGCGTTCTTCTGCTTCTCCGCGGCCTCGACGGCGGCCTGCGCGGCGGCGAGCTGGTTCTGGGCGGCCTTGAGCTGCACCTCGGCGGCCGCGAGCTCCTCCTTGGCCTGACGCTGCGCCGCAAGCTCGGCCGCACTGGGGCCGACCGGCTGGTCCTGCTTGTTCGGCAGCACCTGCTGGCGGGATTGGGACCGGGCCTGTGCGGCCAGACGCCGCTTGTTGGCCTCGCGCTCCTCGACGGCGGCCTTGAGCGAACGCAGGCGGATCTTCGCCGCTCCGAGGTTGCTCACCTCATCGATCTTGAGCAGCGTGTACACGTCGGCCTTGTCGGCGAGGATCTCGGCCACCTGGTCGGTGGTGATGGCGTCGAGACCGCAGCCGAAGGAGTTGAGCTGCACGAGTTCGAGGCCCGGATAGGAGGCCACGAAATGCGCGGCCGCGTACAGACGGGAGTGATAGGCCCACTGGTTGGTGACGCGCAACGGCATCTTGGTGACTGTGCGGTCGCCTACGTGGCGGAATCCGGCGGCGTTCTTGGAGCGCGGGTCGGCTTCGCCTTCCGAAAGGAATTCGGTGAGGTTGAGCTTCTCCCCCGGCTGCAGTTCGCAGATGGAATCCTCGGAGAGCACCACCATGCCCAGCGAGCAGATGGTTTCGGGGATGCCGTGGTTGATTTCGGGGTCGATGTGGTAGGGGCGGCCGGCGAGCACGATGCCGCGGCAGTTGTGCTCCTTCATGTAGGCGAGCGCGGTCAGGCCCTCCTGCTGCACGTCGTGCTTGAAGACCTTGTCTTCGGCGTATGCGGCCTTGACTGCGGTTTCGACTTCCTCACGGGTCACGTTGGCCCAGGCGAACTCTTCGAGGATGCGGTCGACCATGAGCTCGTGGTTGGCGAGGTTGAAGTACGGGTGCATGTAG
>OAVS01000702.1_pt1 | contig 17592 bp, 18 predicted proteins | sample 1550601 | NCBI WGS metagenome assembly OAVS01 (sample SAMEA2580093, study PRJEB22360) | human gut metagenome | biome: human gut; feature: human-associated habitat; material: faeces | place: Denmark | collected 2008/2010
GGCTTCCGACCGCTGTCCCTCGGCAAGATGAAGAACGGCGCCTACGTGCTCGCCTCCGAGACCTGCGCTCTCGACGTCGTCGGCGCCGAACTGGTACGCAACATCCGCCCCGGAGAGATCATCGTGGTCAACGACCACGGCTACAAGATCGTGCAGTACACCAACAAGACGCAGCTGGCCATCTGCTCCATGGAATACATCTACTTCGCCCGCCCGGACTCCAACATCTACGGCGTGAACGTGCACTCCGCCCGCAAGCGCATGGGCGCGCGCCTGGCCGAGGAATCCCCGGTCGACGCCGACATGGTCATCGGCGTGCCCAACTCGTCGCTGTCCGCCGCGTCCGGTTACGCCGAGGCCGCGCACCTGCCCAACGAAATGGGCCTGATCAAGAACCAGTACGTGGCCCGCACCTTCATCCAACCCACGCAGGAGCTGCGCGAGCAGGGCGTGCGCATGAAACTGTCCGCCGTCCGCGGTGTCGTGCGCGGCAAGCGCGTCATCGTCATCGACGATTCGATCGTGCGCGGAACCACGTCCAAGCGCATCGTCCAGCTGCTCAAGGAAGCCGGCGCCGCCGAAGTGCACATGCGCATCAGCTCGCCGCCGCTCAAATACCCGTGCTTCTACGGCATCGACATCTCCACCACCAAGGAGCTGATCGCCGCGAAGAAATCCGTCGAGGAGATCCGCGACTTCATCGGCGCCGACTCCCTCGCCTTCCTGTCGCTCGACGGCTTGGTCGAATCCATCGGCCTCAACGCGCAGGCACCCTACGGCGGACTGTGCGTCGCCTACTTCAACGGCGACTACCCGACCGCGCTCGACGACTACGAGACCGACTTCCTCAAGTCCCTCACCCCCGAGGACCGTGTCCGTCTGCCAGAATTCGCGCTCTACAAGAGCAAGTACGAAGGCAACGAGTACACCACCGCGCCGACGCAGCAATAAAGGCGTTCCAGCACCACAGACCAATCCCAATCCCGACACAACCCAACAAGCATCATCCAAGAAAGGTACGTCATGCCACAAGCATATGAAAACGCCGGTGTCAGCGTGGAAGCCGGCTACGAGGTCGTCAAGCGCATCAAATCGCACGTCGCCCGCACCAACCGTCCCGGCGTCGTCGGCGGCATCGGCGGCTTCGGCGGCCTGTTCGACCTCGCGTCCCTCGGCTACAAGGAGCCCGTGCTGATCTCCGGCACCGACGGCGTCGGCACCAAGCTCGTCGTCGCCAAGATGGTCGACAAGCACGACACCATCGGCGTCGACTGCGTGGCCATGTGCGTCAACGACATCGCCGCCCAAGGCGCCGAGCCGCTGTTCTTCCTCGACTACATCGCCTGCGGCAAGAACGATCCGGCGCTGCTCGAACAGGTCGTCTCCGGCGTGGCCGACGGATGCGTGCAGTCCGAAGCCGGTCTGATCGGCGGGGGGACCCCCCGAAAGTCTGTCTTGACGTCTGATCGGCGGCGAGACCGCCGAAATGCCCGGCATGTATGACGAAGACGAATACGATCTGGCCGGATTCGCGGTCGGCGTGGCCGAAAAGTCCGCCATCGTCGACGGCTCCGGCATCACCGCCGGCGACGTGCTCATCGGACTGCCATCCACCGGCGTGCACTCCAACGGCTTCTCCCTCGTGCGCAAGGCCCTGTTCGAGCAGGCCGGCTATACCGTCGACACCGTGCTCCCCGAACTCGGCGGAGCCAAGCTCGGCGACGTGCTGCTCACCCCGACCAAGATCTACGTCAAGACACTCAAGCCCCTGTTCAAGGCAGGCGTCGTCAAGGGCGTCGCCCACATCACCGGCGGCGGCTTCATCGAGAACATCCCCCGTATGATCCCCGACGGCCTCGCCGCCGACATCACGCTCGGATCCTGGCCCGTCCTTCCCATCTTCGACGTCCTGGAACGCGCCGGCGACATCGACCACAAGGAGATGTACAACATCTTCAACATGGGCATCGGCATGGTGCTCGCCGTCTCCGCCGAACGCGCCGACGAGACGCTCGCCCTGCTCAAGGACAACGGCGAAGCCGGATATGCGATCGGCACGATCGTCCCCGACACCGACGGCACGCAGATCACGCTGAAGTAAGCATCCACTCCCGCACTCCCCACTGATGGCGAGTGCGGTCACAAGCGAATCCGGGGGTGGCCGGCAAGCCCTCCCCAGTCCGTCTGCAACGGACAGCCCCGCCAGCGGGGCCTGAAGAAAGGACACATCATGGGTCAGAAAGTCTTGGTCATCGGCTCGGGCGCACGCGAACACGCCATCGCGCACGCGCTGCTGCGCGGCGACAGCGTCAGCGAAGTCACCGTCGCCTCCGGCAACCCCGGCATGGAACTGGACGGCATCCGCACCACCCAAATCAACGAATCAAACCACGCCGCCTTCATCAGCTTCATGCAGCACAACCAGTACGACTGGGCGTTCGTCGGCCCTGAAGTCCCCCTGATCGAAGGACTCGTCGACGACTTCGCCGCGGCCGGCATCAAGGCCTTCGGCCCCAACAAGGCCGCCGCCCAGATCGAAGGCTCCAAAGACTTCGCCAAGCAGCTGATGGCCCGCCACAACATCCCCACCGCCCAATACCACACCTTCGACAACCTCGAAGACTCCGTCGCCTACGTGCGCGAACACGGCGCCCCCATCGTCGTCAAGGCCGACGGACTCGCCGCCGGCAAGGGTGTCACCGTCGCCATGGACGTCGACACCGCCATCACCGCTCTCGACGACATCTTCATCGACCACCGCTTCGGCAAGGCCGGCGCCAAGGTCGTCATCGAAGACTTCCTCGAAGGCCAGGAATTCTCCCTCATGAGCTTCGTCCGCGGCACCGAATTCTGGCCCATGCCCATCTCCCAGGACCACAAGCGCGCCTACGACAACGACGAAGGCCCCAACACCGGCGGCATGGGCGCCTACAGCCCCGTTCCCCAGATCGGCCAGGACGTCATCGACACCGCCATCGACACCATCGTGCGCCCCACCGTCGAAGCCATGGCCGCCGAAGGCACCCCCTTCACCGGTATCCTCTACGCCGGCCTCATCGCCACCGCCGACGGCCCCAAGGTCATCGAATTCAACGCCCGCTTCGGCGACCCCGAAACCGAAGTCGTCCTCCCCAAGCTCACCAGCGATCTCGGAGCAGCCATCAGCGCCATCCTCGACGGCGGCACCCCCGCCTTCACCTGGGACAGCGACAACGCCACCCTCGGCGTCGTCCTCGCCTCCAACGGCTACCCCGTCAACGTCATCAAGGGTGCCAAAATCCCCTCCATCCCCGTCGACGACGCCTCCCACGTCTACTACGCCGGCGTCTCCAACAGCGACCAAGGCCTCGTCGCCTCCTCCGGACGCGTCCTCCTCGTCGAAACCACCGCCCCCGACCTCAAGTCCGCCCAAGACAAGGTCTACGCAATCATCGACAAGCTGGACACGGAGGGAATGTTTTACCGCCACGACATCGGTGCCAAAGCGCTGAAGTGAGTTGTGCGGCGCATCTGCTGCGTTGCGGAACGCTCGAAGTACCATCGTACGTCGTCGCATTCCGCGCCTTGCATCTGCACCACACAACTCACTTCAGGCGGTAAAAAGCCGTGTATGGCATGCCTATGAAATTGCCCCCGCTAGTAGCGGGGGCAATTGCTATTTTGTGAGGCCTTACGGCAGATCCATGAAGTCGGTGTCTTTCAGATAGTTTTTGCCGGCCGTGATGTCGTACTGGATGAGCTTGTAATCGGTCATCAGCTGCTTGGTCTGCTCGTCGAACTCGTCCTCGGCCATCGGGTTGCCCGCCGCGTCAAGATAGATATCCTGCCCCTCGGGGATGCGGTCCCATCCCTGGATCTTGTTGACCACCGGCGGCTCCATGGCGGAGACCTTCTTGTGCATGAGCGTCAAGAACGCCAGGTACGGCGACACCTTCGCGTTCATGTGCTCCGCAGTCTGCGCCACGAAATAGTTCGGCGACGAGTACACGCTGTTGTCGACCTTCTTGCCCTGCGAGCCGGACGCCTTGTTGGACCATATGAAATAATCCGTCAAATGCAGCGCCAGCGAATTGTTCGTATCCTGGCTGGCGGTTTCGTAGATGCCCGGCAGATGGTCGCCATAGAACACGACCGTCACCGGCTTGTCGAGCTTGTTGAGCTCATCGAGGAAGTTCTTCGTCTCCGTATCGGTGATGCTCGCGCCCTTCGCATACGTGTCGATGGCCGTCACTTCGTCGGAGCCGAGGGAATCGGCGCCGTCGGCCGCGGTGGCCTTGAACTCGTTGTCGGCATACCAGTCGTTGTACGGCATATGGTTCTGCATCGTGATGATCTGGATGAACTGGTTCGAATCGGTCGAGCTGATGTCCTCCAACGCGCTCTGATACGTGGCCTTGTCGGACACGTACGGGGAACGGTCGATCTTGTCCCGATGCTTGATGATGTCGTCGCCCTGCAGCGTGTAGAAATGCGCGAATCCGAACTTCTTGTAGTTCGTCGCGCGCGAATACATCGACGGCTCATACGGGTGGAAGGCGATGGAGTTCTTCGGAGCCCCCCACATCTGGTTGATCGTCGGCGTCCAATGCTGCCCCGGTACCAGCTGCTGGTACGGGCTGGTCAGAGACGAGTCGAAATTCGCCATGCTCAGGCCCGACAATCCCATATACTCCAGGTTCGCGGTGCCGCCACCGTATCCGGACGACAGCATCAGACCGCTGGTCGTGCCGGATTTGATGGCACGGACCTCCGGAATGGCGTCCTTGTTGAGCTTCACACCGGGTACGCGCGCGGGGTCTGAGAACGATTCGGACAGCACATAGACCACCGTCGAATCGGTCATGTTCTTCGTGCGCGAGGCGTTGATCTTCTCGGCGGCGGCCTCGTACCTCTTGACGACCTCCTTCATCGTGGCCTCGCTGTAATCGCTCGGCTCATCCATGATCGTCGGGTTGAGCTGCCGGGTGAACGAGACCAGCGGACCGTTGCGCTGCGCGTCATACACGGAATCCCACATCGAAGGAGTGTCGCCCAGGGCCTTGGAAAAACCGTTCGCCCACGAGCCGACAGTGCTGACCTGGTCACAGTACAGGCCGAAGAACAACGACGGCAGCAGGAACACCATCAGACGGATTCCGGCGGCCAACCCCTTGTTGTCGAAACGGATCATGCGACCATGCCGGCCATCGACATGGTTGAGCACCACGAACAGTGCGACGAACACCAGGAACACCGCGAGCGCGCCGAGGATGATCCAATGGGCCCCCGGAGGGGTGAAACTCATCAGATTGCCGGTATTCGAGCCGAGGAAGCCCAGGTCGGAAGGCAGAATCGCCTCATAGCGTATGGACACCTTGAAATGCTCGATGACGCCCACGATGATGGCCACGGCCAGCAGCACCGGCGTGGCTATCCAGAACCGGTTGAACAGCATGAGCAGCGCCATATACAGCGCGCCGATGAGCAGCAGGTTCAGCACGAACACGAAGTTGCCCTTGGTCCACATCTTCGACACGAAACCCCAGCCCACGACGGGACTGGACAGCTGCACGCGCGTGCCGGACTGGCTGACGCCCCACTGCAGCGCAGCGACCGCCGCCATGTCGAACACCACGAACAGGACACCGTACAGCCAGCCGGGGAACGGCTTATACTCACGGCGACCGCCGTTTCTGCCGCCTTTGCCGCCGTTCCTGCCGGAAGAGGAGTCGGCCCGCTTGATATCCAGCACCTCGATCTCGCCGGACGGGCTGACGGCATCGGCCACGTTCGTACCGTCGTCGTTCTTGTCGTTTATTTCGTCGCTCATATACCCGCACTTCGTGTGATTCGCATGGCGCCATCCGACCCATGCCCAATTCGTTATCGGCCATATACACGTCATCATGGTTCTTCCGCCACGTCACGCGCGGAAGGGAACGGCCATGCGCCGCCATGATGAATACCGAATGACATTCTAGTAAAGAAACGACGACAATGGTACATCACGTTCACTGATATTTCCCTGAATCTCCCCGTATGAGACCAGTCTGAGACCCGTATGGGCCACTCGCCGCCCGTTGGAATCCGCGCGGAAGAGCCCCGCATGATCCGCATAAGTGGGCCCCGCATACAGCATCGGGCAATATCATCCCTGAGACGGACGAAAGGCGCCGGGTCATACCGGGTAATATCAACCGATGACACTTACAAGGGGGATGATCGCATGGAATCGTTGCCGAGTTGGGTGACGAGGTTGCTGCATATACGACTCGTCTCAGGCCCGTTGCCAACCACGATATGGGTGATTGTCGGCGTGGGAGTGGCGATATTGCTGCTGTGGCAGGTCTTCAGGAGCGATCGGTCCAAGCTGGCGAGGCAGGTGCCCATCATGCTTGTCTGCGGTGGCTTCGGCCTGCTGGTCATGTGGCTGCTTTCCGAAAAATTCATGGTATTCGGCGTATCGCTGGGCTGGCCCGTCATCATGGCTGCGGCCGCGTGCTGCGCGCTGTTGGGACTGCTGGTGACGACCATCGTGCACGCCCGGCGCGCCCGGCGCCTGATGGCCGCGGTGCTCATCCCATTCGTGCTGGTCTCCACCGCGCTCCGTATCGACTCGATTTACGGGGAGTATCAGACCATCGGCTCGCTGATCGGCTATTCGTCATATCATCCGCTCAGCACGTCGCACATGCAGAAGGGGACCCTGACCGTCGATGAATGGCTGCGCGAGGTGCTCGATGGCAAACTGCCGCCCGCCGCCGCGCACGGCAAGGTCTATTCGGTGGACATATCCAACACAGCCTCCGGATTCCGCGCGCGTACCGCGGCCGTCTACATGCCGCCAGCCGCCCTGAGCGACACACCGCCAGAGCTGCCGGTACTCGTCATGCTCGCCGGGCAGCCGGGCAATCCGGACCGCGTGTTCTCGGCCAGCGGCATCGCCGCGATCCTGGACCAGTATGCGAAGGCGCATCACGGTCTGGCGCCCATCGTCATCTCGCCCGACCAGAACGGCGACAACACGGTGAACAGCCTGTGCGCCGACACGACCAAGGTCGGACGCGCGGAGACGTATCTGACCGTCGACGTGCCACGGTGGATCAAAGCGCATCTGCCCGTGTCCCGGCAGGCGCGGGATTGGGCGATCGGCGGGTTCTCGCAGGGTGGCACGTGTGCCACCCAGTTGGGACCGCGGCACCCGGACATATTCGGCTCCATCATCGCCGTGGACGGCGAGCTGAAGCCCACCGCCGGATCCGTGGAGCATATGGTCGCCGAATATTTCAACGGCGACCGCAGCGCCTATGAGGCTCAAGTGCCGGCCAACGCCATCGCCGACCACGCGCCTTCCAACCAGATCATGATTCTGGGGGCGGGCAAGCGCGACGCGAGATCCGTAAAAAACGTCATCGTCAACGGCCAGGCCGGTGTCAAGGCCGGCATGCACGTCGTGAAGATCGTCGTGCCTGACACCGGCCATGACTGGCATTCCGTCAACGCGACATTAGAGGCGGCCGTCCCCTGGCTGTGCGCGCACCGCTGGGGTCTGGGCGAAACGGGCCTGACATGGTCCGACTATCCGAGAATCGAGGTTCTGCAATGAGCGACACGCAAGTCGAACCGGAGAGCGGCAAAGAAAGCCGCCGCAAATGCCGTACCCACGGCAGGATGCATGCCTTGGTGCAGGACGTGAGCGTCTGGATTCACGGGCATCGCCTCGCAGTGACGTTGTCCTGCACGTTCGCGGGGCTCAACATCGCCATGTGGATCGGCTTCGCGCTGGCCGGCCGTCCCCTGCCTCGGCGCAGCCTGCGCACCAGCCTGCAGGAGTTCAACCTGCTGCATCTGCTGGCCACGCTGCTGCTGACACGCGGAATCCTGCAGCTGCTCGTCGACACGATCGCGCTGTTGGTGATGTTCTCCATCGCCGAGACGCTGCTGGGCCGCCGCCGCACCCTGACGGCGGCCTTCATCTGCACGCTCGCCGGAACGGCCCTGGGACTGCTGCTGTGCGGAGGCATCGCCCAACTGCTGCAGGGCACTCCGGTGGTGGGCCGCATCCGTTTCGCGCTCAGCCCGCTGACGCTGGGCGTGGGCGCGATGATGGCGGCCAGCGCGTTCACCCGCCGCCTGTGGAGGCGGCGCATCCGTCTGATCGGCTATGTGTCCATTATCATGGTTGTGATGTTCAGCGGTAATCCCGGTGACTACTGCCTGCTCGCGGCGGCGGGATTCGGCCATGTACTGGGCGCGCTGGCATCCAAGCGGAAGACCGTCCGACAGCTGGACGACGCTTCGGCGGCGGATCCGCTGCACTGGCAGCTGAGCACGTCGTACGAGACCCGTCGCGTGTTCGCGGCCATCGCGCTGGTACTCACGCTCGGCCCGATCATTGCGATCTCCTCACCAACCCATATCGGCCCGTTGAGCTCATTGGGACTGATTATGAGCCCGGCCTCACCCGATGACGGCAAGCTCGCCTCCTGCCTTGCCGGCATGGCCCGCACCGACTGCTTCTTCCAGTTCAATCTGCTGCGGGTGTCCATGCCTGGGGCGGTCCTGCGTTCCCTGCTGCCGACCACGGTGATGCTCATCATGACCTGGGGCCTGTATCGTGGCAGGCGTCTCGCCGCGTGGGCGTTCATCATCGTCGGGCTGGGGGAATCCTGCATCGCGATGCTGTACTATTTCGTGGCGCCTCTGTCCCACGCGCCGCAGGGGTTGCGTTCCCTGCTGCTGCACGGCGCGATTCCGGCGAGCATCGCCAACGTGCTGTTGCCGATGGTGTTCGCCATCGCCGTCGCCTGCTCCATGCGCCACTTCCCGATCCGCACGGACGCGGGGCGTCTGCGGCGAGGCAGCGCGGCGGTCGTCATCGCCCTGGCCGTCTGCATCGCGGCGTATCTGGGCTTCGGACTGTTGCGCCCCGGCGATTTCCGGCCTCCGGCGACATGGCATAGCCTGATGCATGAGCTGCCGTCACGGTTCATTCCCATCGGGTTCCTCAACCGCAGCAGGCCGTCGTTCCTGCCGCGCACCGTGGCCGCATCGGTGGTCGATCAGGCCGTGGGACTGGTCTTCTGGCTCGTGGTGCTGGTCGTCGCGGTCCGATGGATGCGTGAGATCCTGCTGGTCGACGGACGCGCCCGCGCCAACGCTGGCCGCCTGGTGGAGCTGGATGGCGAGTCGATGAGCTTCATGACCACGTGGGAGGGCAACCATTACTGGTTCTCCGCCACCGGACGGTCGGCCATGGCATACCGGGTGATCCACGGCATCGCGCTGACGACCACGGGCCCGTTCGGCGACCGTGGCGAATGGTCGTCCGACCTGCGCGAGTTCGCTCGGTTCAGCATGCAGCAGTCATGGTCGCCCGTGCTATACAGCGTGCATCGCGAGCAGCGCGACCAGCTTGCCGCCATGGGCTGGTATTCGCTGGAGGTCGGCAGCGAGATGGTGGTCGATCCCCGGCAATGGAAGACGACCGGCAAGAAATGGCAGGACATCCGCACCGCCATCAACAAGGCGAAACGTTCCGGCATCAGCGACGTGATGTCGACCTTCAACGAGGCCCCGAACGACATACGCGAACAGATCGAGGAGATCTCCGAGCAGTGGGCGCAGCTCAAGGCGCTGCCGGAGATGAAGTTCACGCTGGGCGGCGTCGAGGAGCTGCACGACCCGCGCGTGCGCATCCTGTACGCGATCGACGCCGAAGGGACGGTGCTAGGCGTGACCAGCTGGCTGCCGACGTGGCGCGACGGGCGCATCATCGGCTGGACGCTTGATTTCATGCGGCATCGCACCGACAGTCCGAACGGCATCATGGAGTTCCTGATCGCGCGCATGGCGGAGCGGCTGCGTGACGAGGGGCTGGAGCACCCCGAGTGCGCCGTCGAGTTCATGAGCCTGTCCGCCGCGCCGCTGGCCGGCATGAACCCGCAGCGCGACAATGCCGACGAGACCGGACATATGGATACCGGCACCGTCATGCTGCAGCATGCGCTGCAGATCGTGGCGGATTGGATGGAGCCCGCATACGGATTCCACTCGCTGTTCAATTTCAAACGCAAGTTCCAGCCGACCGAGGAGCCGGTGTACATCTGCTATCCCGATCCGGCCGTGCTGGCCCAAATCGGGCTGGCGGTCGTCCGCGCCTACGTGCCGTCCCTGACGGCGAAGGAGGCCATGGGCATGCTGCGCACACTGCAGCGGTAGCCGGCCATCCGGCCCTTCATGGGTTCCGGACAATCGCCGTGACGGTCGTCGCCCGTGTACACGGCAGGGTTGCCACGCATAAACAACAACAATCGCAGGATTTCACCATCCCAACCGTCCTCCCCGGCAGCCCTGCGACGCATTTGGGCGTGTCTCCCATAAGACGCATGTTCGGCCGATGACGATGATCGTGCACCCGCCGCGTGAATCCGGATACGGCCGGCGTGTCCATCATCTTGCCCGTATATGCGTCCGGCGGGATTTCGCAGTTCCATCGCGGACGAGCTCAACTGTTACACGGGTCAAGCGTCACTGTGCGTGGGTACCGTCACCGTGCGTGCCCTCGCAGCGTGACTGCGTCACGGAAATCATTGGAAAATAAGGGTTTCTACCGCCCGCGTCACTGTGCGAACCCTCGCACGGTGACCGACCAGTTCCACAGTGACGGCCAGATCATCCATCAGACGAAACGGCATCCACATCATGAAAATGACGCCATTCCAGCCCGGCCGAATCGGATGATTCGCTCCCCGGAGCCCGTCGCGAAGCAATCGAAGACTGCTCCGAAGAGCCCATCACGGAATGATGCCCCTCCATGCGCAGAAGCGGCGAGGCCCCCGCAAGGAGGCCCCGCCGTAGAAGGGGATATAGATAGAGATAGAATCAGCGCGCCGGCATCACGCCTTGGCGAACTGGTCGACGAGGGCGCTCATCCAATCGAGCAGGTTGGTGTATTCCTTCGGCATCTGCTCGGTGAGCTCGACGATCGGGACGTTGGCGCTCTTGGCGGCACCGGTGATCTGGTCGGTGGTGGAGTTAGCTTCCTGCGTGTTGAATACCAGCATCTTGATGGAGCCGCCCTTGAGGACGTCCTGGAACGCCTTGATGTCGGACGGGGTGGGCTCGCTCTCGTTGGCGGAGGCCTGCGCGTAGCCGGTCGGGGTGGCGTCCTTCATGCCCAGGTCGTCGGCGAGGTACCATGCGACGGATTCGGTCGCGGCGTACGGCACATCCTTGGTCTTGGCGGAGGCGTCCTTGATCTTGCTTTCCAGCTGATCCTCCTTGGCGTGCCATTCCTTATTGAGCTTGGCGTAGTCGTCCTTGTGGCTCGGGTCGGCCTTCTGATAGGCCGCGGTGATGGCGTCGGCGGTGTTGTTGCGCACCTTGGTGGAGAACCAGACGTGCGGGTTGTCGCCTTCCTTGATGCCGGCGGTTTCGGCTGCGGTGACCAGCGTGGCCTTCGTCGCGGATGCGGCCTTGGACGCCCACGGATCGTAGTCGGCGCCGTTCACGACGGCGACCTTCGCGGTGCCGAACTTCGCGACGTCCTGGCTGGTGGGCTCGTAGTCGTGCGCTTCGACGTTGGTCTTCGTCATGATGTTGGTGACGTCGACGTGGGAGCCGCCGAGGTCCTTGGCGACGGAGCCCCACTGGTTGATGCTGGCGACGACTTCGATGGTGCCGCTGCCGCCTTCTCCCCCGGCGGTCTTGTTGTCCTTGCTCGTTCCGCATGCCGCGACGGCCACCAGCATAGAGGCGGCCGCCACACCCGCGACGGCGCGCCTGATGATAGATGAAATCTGCATTTGTTATTCCGTTCCTCTCCGGATGATGACGGGCTTTCTCCCGTTCTTTCGGTTCACAGTATACACGTTATTGAGATTTATTATCATTATCGTTATCAAATGGGCGTGTCGCGCGGCCGATCACGCACCGACGGACGACTCGACTTCATACAGGCCGGCGATGTCGCACAGGTCCGCCTCATGGGCATCCTCGACCACCACGGCGTCCCGTCTGGCCACGGCGCGGATGATGTCGCGGCACGCGCATTCGCCGTCGGCATCCACATGCCGCGACAGGCAGCCCCGGCCGACCACCGGCAGCTCAAGGACATGCGTCGCCTCCCGGATCAGGCGCGACACCACCGCGCCGGTCGACCGCTCGTCGAATACGCCATCCTCGTCACCCGTGCCATACACGCACAGACGGTCGTCGTCGAAGAACCGCTCCTCGAACTCGTCCAGACCGACCGCATTGACCACGGCCGCGACGCCCATGCCATCACCCCACGAATCAAGGCGCATCATGTCTTCGAGATACTGGGCGACCGGCGTCGCCTCCAGTCCCACCGGAAGACTCACCAGGAACACACGGGCCTGACCTCGCAGAGAGGCGAGCGTCCCGCCCGCGTCGTGCTTGACCGAGCAGCTCAGACAACAATCCGACAGATCGAAGATTTCCGCGTCGCCCACCCCGACGCCCTGCCCCACCGGGCGGCTGACACGCCTGACGATGCTCAGACCGGCATCCGCCTCGTCATTCGGGCGCACATCGTACGAGATCGCGCATACGGACGCATACGAGTCGGCCAGGGAGAACGCCACGGAGTCCAGACTCAGCCGATCGGCGCCCGTCAGCAGCACCACCGCCGTATCCGCGTTTCCCCGTGATTGCAATGTCGGATGACTCATGATCGCCTTTCTTTTTGATAATGATCATCATTATGATATATTGGCATCCATGTCCAAACAATGTCAAATTCTGGGCACGCGCGCCTCAACGGGCAACCGTGTATCCCACTCGCACAGGAAAACACGCCGACGCTTCAACCCGAACCTGCAGACCAAGCGGTACTGGGTTCCCTCGCTCGGCCGTCACGTCACGCTGACCGTCAGTGTCAAAGGAATGAAGACCATCGACCGCATCGGCATCGAAGCGGCCCTGGCACGCATCCGCCGCAACACGCCGGACCGTCTGGAACTGACGAAGCTCGACCCGGTCGTACGCAAGCGGGTCACATTCCACGAGACCCGCTGAATCCGTTCCGACGGCCCGCACGAACCGCGGCCGCCCGAGCGTCATCTCGGCACACAGCCATCATCAAGGAGCCTCAATGGCAAAGACCAGCAAAATCAACAAGCAACTGCAACGCGAGCAGATCGTCGCCAAATACGCGCAGCGACGGGCACAGTGCAAAAGGGACTCGGTCAACCCGCACCTGACCGCCGACGAACGCGCCGAGGCAATGCGCCGACTGCATGCGATCCCCCACGACGCCAGCCCGACCAGGCTGCGCAACCGCGACAGCATCGACGGCCGACCGCGCGCCTTCAACCGTAAATTCGGACTGTCCCGTATCAACCTGAGGGAAAAGGCGCACCGCGGGGAGCTTCCCGGCGTGGTGAAGAGCAGCTGGTGATCCAGCGCGGCGCACCAACATCGCATCATCAGAAAGGCATCATCATATGAAAGACAACATCCATCCTCAATACGGGTACGTGGTATTCCGCGACCGGTCCACCGGAAAGGCGTTCCTCACGCGGTCCACGCTGGTCGCGAAGGCCGCGAGCCTGCCGACCATCGAATGGGAGGACGGCAACACCTATTCCCTGGTCAACGTGGAGGTGTCGAGCTACAGCCACCCGTTCTACACCGGCCGCAACGTCGTGCTCGACACGGCCGGCCAAGTGCAGAAATTCAACAAGCGCTACGGACGGAGCTGACAGGGCCGGCGAATGCCGGCATCCCAATGCGCGAACCATCCCCACCCGCTACGCGGAAGCCCCCGCTGGCGGGAGCTGGCTCGCGAAGCGAGACTGAGGATGGTCGGCCGACCGGCGCAGCCCATACATCAACACTGCATAAACCCACCAACACTGCATAAACCCATCGAAAACACGAAACGGAGCAACGATATGAAGGTCAAATCGTCGATACGCTCGTTGGCGCGCAAGGACGGCTCGTACGTCGTGCGCCGCCGCGGGCATCTTTATGTAATCAACAAGAAGAACCCCCACTGGAAAGCGAGGCAAGGCTGATGGCACTGCCGAAAGTCAGAACGTCGCGCGCGAACACGCATGCGCGCAGGTCACAATGGAAGGCGCAGGCCGCGCAGCTGATCGCCGTGCACATGCCCGATGGCGAGGTGGTGCACGTGCCACACAGTCTGGTCAAGGCCGCGCGCAAGGGATACGTGAAGCCGCGGTAGACCCGCGACCCGATGCGTGATGGGTCAATCCACGCGAACCAGCCGCCAAGACCAGTGACATGGCCTCAGCAGGGACTTGTATGCAGGGTGCCGCTTCTCAAGACGAGAGGCGGCACCTTTTTGCATTGGGAACCATTATCACCGTGGTACGATATGGCGGCATCATCCCATACCGACAGCCCATGCCGGCAATTCAAGGAGCGTCATAATGTCATGGGGACATCGCACCGGCACGGTTCATGACGGCACCGGACGGGGACACCACGCCGATGGCGGCAGTCCCATTGACGCCAACAGTGCCGATGGGCGCGACCATTCGGCGCATTACCTTTTTCTCATCATCGGCACGCCGCTGGTGGCGTTCCTCATCGCCGCGTCCGCCATGTTCGAATCGCGCGGTCTGCCGATTCCGCTGGTGCGCATCGGCACCGGCGCCGCCGGGCTCATATTGCAGACGATCCCGTTCATGCTGGTGGGCGCGATGATGTCGGCAGCGGTCAGCACATTCGTCAGCGCCGATGCGTTGGAGCGGCACGTGCCGAAATCGCTGGCCGGCGGACTGGCGATGGCGATGATCGGCGGGCTGTGCCTGCCGGTATGCGATTGCATGGTGGTTCCCACGTTCGCGAATCTGGTGCGCAAGCGGCTGCCGAACGCCACCGGGCAATGGGGGGGCAAAGCGGCCTGCCGCTGCCGTACGCGACGGCGCTGCTGTGTGCGGCCCCGGTGATGAACCCGATGGCGATCTGGTCCACGTGGTTCGCGTTCACGGGCAGTCCATGGATGGTGGCGGCCCGCGTGGGTCTGGGCATGCTGGTGGCGAGCGCCGTGGGATTGTCGTTCGCCGTCCGCCCGTCCCGCTCCCCCGCCGTACGGGACCTTCCGCTGACGAGGGGCCGGACGCCGGCCTGTGATGGCTGCGCCGTACAACATGCGGGGCAGGATGGGCGTTCCCGCTTCGTGCACTTCCTCAGGCACACGCACGACGATGTCATGCGCATGATGCCGATTCTGCTGTCCGGCACGATTGCGGCATCCATCGTACGCACCGCGCTGTCCCCGCTGACCGACGGCTCCGGCACGATCGACGGCATCGGTGCCGTGACGCTGATTGCGGCGGCGATGGCGATAGCCTTCCTCTGCTCGCTGTGCTCCACGTCCGATGCGGTGATCGCCGCGAGTATGACCGGCGTGTTGCCGGCTTCCGCCATGCTCGCTTTTCTGCTTTTCGGGCCGATGCTGGATCTCAAGAACACGTTGATGCTGGTCATGGAATGCCGTCCGCGGTTCATCATCCGCTTTGTCGTGACCGTCGCGGCGGCCTGTTTCCTGGTCGCCGTCGCCATCCATCTGACGACGGGAGCGTGATGCAATGACGAATACTCTGAACTTTCCCGGCTCCGACCGGCATGCCCCGGCGGCACGGCATGCTCCCGCGCTTCCCGACCGGATCGAGGCGATCTGTTTCGCGGCACTGGGCGCGGCCATCGTGTATTCGACTACGAGCGGCTCGTATATCACGCTCACCACGCCCCGATCGCTGCCGTATCTGATCGTCGGCGCGATACTGCTGTTCGCCCTGTCCGTCGCCGCGTGGCTCGGCGTGTTCCATGCCGACGAGCGATCCTCGTTCCGTTTCCTGGTCGCGCTCGTCATCCCCACGCTGCTCATCGCCGTGCCGTTCCAACCCGGCAACGGCACCGGTTTCGACACGTACGCCGCAGGACGGGCCATCGCCATACGCCGGGACGCGCACAAGCCGGCGGGATTCGCTCATCTCCACGGGCTCGACGAGGAGCGCAAGACCATCACCATCAGCGACGACGAATTCGGCTCGTGGTTCTCCCACATCGACCACAATCCGCAGCGATACATCGGCTATCGGGTGCGTCTCACCGGTTTCGTCTACAAGCCGTCCACGCTCGGCGCCCATGAGTTCGAGCTGTCACGGCAATTCATGTCCTGTTGCATCCTCGATATGACGCCGTTCGGATTCACCACGCACTATGCGAAGACCGCGCACCTTCAGGAGCATGACTGGGTGAGCGTCGACGCGACGCTCGTACAAGGTACGTACGGCATCGCCGGGCATACGCGGCAGGGGCCGATGCTGAAGATCACGTCGCTGCACACCGCCAAAGCCGCGCCCACCGGCTATTTCTACTGGCAGTGACCGTGCTTTCGGTAGACGAAACCGGTCCTTCGGTGGCAACCCCCCCCCGCCGAAAGCACGGTCGGCTTTTGCTGCGGCTGCTGCGTCACCGGTGACTGCTACGACGACTCCGACTGCGAGCACGGCTCCACCGAGGAGTGCGAGGGCAAGGCCTGCGTGCACACCTGCCACGAGGACCGCGAAAGTCACGAGTGCGCCTTCTGCCACCTCGCCTTCGACACCAGCGAGAAGTGCCACGAGGAAATCCTCGCCGACCTCAAGGAACTCAAGGCCGAACTGGCCGCATGATATAGGCGAATGGCGGCATGGAGGGACCGAGTGGCATCCCTTCGCGCCGCCGTTCGTCATTATCGGCTCCTCCGCGCGCGAGTGCCACGCCGCCGGACCACCCCAGTCAGCCCGCGGCCGACAGCCCTCCGCCAGCAGGGGCGAATCCGCGGAAAGGTCAGCGTTTTTCCTGACAATCGGGGCATAGGCCGAACACCTCAAGGGTATGCGACTCCACCGTGAACCCATGCCCGTCGGCCACCTTGCGCAGCCAGGATTCGCTCGGCGGATCGATCTCGATCGTCTTGCCGCATTTGCGACACACCAGATGATGATGGTGGGCATCATCGCCGCACAGGCGGAACAGCTGCTGCCCATCCATGCGCACGGTATCCGCCGCTCCGGAATCCACCAGCGAGTTCAACTGCCGATACACTGTGGCGAGGCCGATGCGCAGTCCGGAATCCACCAGCTTGCGATGCAGCTCCTGCGCGGAAATGAAATCATCACAGCCGCGAAGCTGCGCCATCACGGCATCCTTCTGCTTCGTATGCCTCACCGGCCCGTTCGCCATCACACGCTCCTCAAGTATTATCATTTAACAACCATTAATGATAATAGCGCAATCCACGGCGACATGCGAGCGCCGCACATACAACGAAACGAGGGGCGGACGCCGCAGCGTCACGCCCCTCGCTCTCGAACCGCCAAAACTACCGGAGACTACTTGAGGTCATCCCAGCAGCCGGTGGCCTCCAACGCCTCGACGGTCGCCGCAGTGTCATCCGTGAGCACGGTGATATGACCCATCTTGCGGTTATGACGCACCTGCGCCTTGCCGTAATCGTGCACGTTCCACTCGGGATGGTCGGCAATCAGCTCCCTCGTGGGCGCGACATGCTGGCCGAGCACGTTCACCATGACCGCCGGGCTGAGCAGCTTCGGCTGGATCAGCGGCCAG
>OAVS01000721.1_pt1 | contig 17232 bp, 19 predicted proteins | sample 1550601 | NCBI WGS metagenome assembly OAVS01 (sample SAMEA2580093, study PRJEB22360) | human gut metagenome | biome: human gut; feature: human-associated habitat; material: faeces | place: Denmark | collected 2008/2010
TCCCATTGAAATATTATCATTTCAATGGGAGTATTTATTTGAGTGGTGCCACCAGGAATCGAATATTTTAATTCAAAATCCTAATTTGCAGCACTTTAATATCTTTGGAAAAATCCCCGAACCACTGAATCAGCCATATGCCAAATTCACCAATTTTCGATAGATTCTCGTTAATCATCCTTTGACTTTACAAAGGTAAGTGTTCGGTTCTATTCCTCCAAATGTTTATATAGTTATTTAGGGGTAGCTACAAGCTATTTTATAAAGTTTAGTTTTTGATTATTAGTGATTTAAGAAATTTCATTCAAATGCCAAAACTTTGTTTCTTTCCAATATATCTATAATATCCTGTTCCTTATACAGAATCTTTCCTCCTATTTTATAATAGGGCAATTTACCATTCATTCTATATTCAATAAGTGTTCTTTTTGTTATTTTGAGAGCCTTTGATAACTCTTGTTCTGTAATATAGCGGTGCCCGTCCAATATAGGTCTGTAAATTAAAGAATTTGCATCCAACATTTTGGATATACCTTCCATGGCTTCAATAAATCTTTTGACTTCATTACTATCCTTATTCAATACCAGCTGTCCCATTTTCATTATTTGTATATGTTTTAAGGTTATTCCTCATATAGTTTAGAATATCTTCTTTTTTATAATAAACCTTTCTGTCTATACGACTGAAGGGGATTAGCCCTTTCTGCCTTAAAGACAACAGTTTTCTATCTGATATATTCATAAGAATACATACCTCCTGATTATCCAACCATTCACTCAAATCAGGTTTGGAAGAGTTCAATCCTTTCAATTGTTTTTCTATTTTGAACAATATGTTGTTCATTTCCATAAATGCGCCGACTTCTATGTTCACTATCTCCATAATCATTAGTTTAAGTTGTTGGGTAAAAATAGAATAGAAGGCTTTGGAATACAAGAGATTATCATCAAAGTTCATAATATGACATCAGATGTCATAGCGAAGCCACAGGACTATGCAGATCAGAGGGAGTTGAAATCCCTGTCTTATTTCGGGATTTGATAAGCAGACTATGTTTTGTTATTGAGTAAGGTGGATTTTCACTGTATCTGTGAGGTCGTATATGGGATATAAAGATAGCCGCCTTTAGTTTACGGCTATGCGTCACGTCGGTCGCAGTTAATCCCTGTAATCTTTCCATTAATACTAATCCGTTTGCCGCCGCATTCTTTTTCAGGTGAATTTTCATGGCGATAGCCATAAAGAAAATTCTCCTGAAAAAAGGAATAAATGCGGCTGGCAAATCAGGATTGGGATTTATCTTTGATGGAAGGGATAACTGACTATTTTTAGCTGGTGTTCCCTGAAATAATCGTTCTTTTAAAAGATTAAGTCGCAATGAATGCTTTTTCTCGTCTTTATAAGAAAAAGTTTCTTCAAACATCATCTGACTGTTTCTTTCTCCCTTGGTGATAATAGTAGTTTTCCTATCACTTTCGTCTTGCACTTCGATTGAGATAATTCTTCTGTTCATATCTACAAATTTTTCTTATTCTATATATAGAAAATTTGCGATAGAAATATTATTCAGAAGTAAAGTTGTTATTTTATATTCAGTGTTATCGGCTTCTGTTGTGCATAAAAGTGCATTCCAGTCTACAGGTTTATGTACATCACTGGATTCTGTCTCCTTCCCCACAGTTTCCTTATGCTCTGATTGAGGTATGGCGAATCATCCAGTTGCTTGCCATCAAACTCCCATCTTCCCTTCAGCTGCTCACACTCTGTCTGGTACCACCTGACGGGCTTGAATACTCCCACTATGTATCCGCAGCATATCGCAAACACCAGATCTGCCGAACCTGCTCTCTCTCCGTTCAGTCTCCAGTATTTTCTGGTACATTCATACAGACTTTCCCTCTCTCCTCCCAGGTAGGTTCTGCTGACATTGACGCATACAATCTTTTCCGTTCCCAGGTTCTCAAATTCTCCGTAATCCTTGAATGGCTCTTCCATGTTTCTTGTTATTTTTTTCTTGCAAATTTATCTTTTTCCACTGTATCAGCAATATACATCCTTCCTTTATCTTTTATTGAACTCTGTTTTTCCCTGCTTTAAGGTTCCTTTCCCGAAATCTCATCTTTTTCCCTGTTGTTTTATTATGGGTGTTACGGTAAGCTGTCGGGTTATCCGCTCCAAGTACTCGTTCTTGTGGGCTTTATTCTCCTATCCCTAACCTGCATACTGGGGTATAACAGTAGTGCTGATATACTGGTATGTTTTTATGTAGGTTATATGTGTTCTTTCTTTCAAAAAATAGTACTAATACACAAATTACTTTTTCAATTAATCACATTTTCATATGGAAGTAAAATAAATAGTAGTAATTTTGTTCAAATTATAAAACCTTTATGAAGACAAAAGATTTAAATAGACTGAAAGTCGTTTTAGTGGAACAAAAGAAGACTGCAAAATGGTTGGCTTCTGAGCTTAAAAAAGATCCATCTACAGTCAGCAAATGGTGTACTAATTCTTCCCAGCCTTCATTGGAGACTCTTAGTGAAATAGCTAATATTTTGAAAGTAAAAATGTCCGAACTTGTACGGCAAGATTAAAGAGCATGGGAGTGGTAATTAAAATTATAAATAAATTTTATTTCTTGGAATGGAGAAAGATATAAGAATAGCTGTTATTGGTTTAGGGTATGTTGGATTACCCTTATTTTGTTTAATCTCAAATCATTTTACTTGCAAAGGTTTAGATAATGATTCTAATCGTATAAGTCTATTAAAAGAAGGCATTGATAATCGTGAATGTGAAAAACGTCGTAATATTATATTTGCACTTCAAAGGGGGATGCTAACATCTTTATACTCAGACATAAAAGATTGTAATATATATATCGTATGTGTTCAAACTGGTATTGATGAATATAATGAACCAGATCTTACCCCTATAAAGAAAGTATGTGAATCACTAAGTGAAATTCTAAAACGTGGTGATATTGTGATTTTTGAGTCAACAGTGTTCCCTGGTGCTATAGAAGATATTTGTATTCCTATTTTAGAAGAATGCTCTTCTATGAAAGTCAATATAGATTTTTCAGTTGGATATTCTCCTGAAAGAATAAATGTGGGTGATAAAAGTCATAAATTAGAATTGATCCCAAAAATCATTTCAGCATCAAATAATGAAACTTTATCATTAATGAATAATATTTATTCTACTATTCTTTCTGCACCTATTATTCAAGCATCAAGTATAAAGGTTGCAGAGACTGCTAAAATGTATGAGAATGTTCAGCGTGACGTGCTAATTGCTTTGGCAAATGAATTTTCTTCTTTCTGTGATGTGGAAGGAATAAATATTAATGAAGTGACAGAGTGTGCTGCAAGTAAATGGAATTTTGCAAAAGTTTATCCTGGCCTTGTTGGTGGTCATTGCATCGGCGTTGATACATACTATCTCCTTCAGCGAGCAAAAGAAAAAAAACATCAATTGAATATAATTCAAACTGCACGAAATGTTAATGAGGAGAAATCTCATGTTGTAGCAAATAAAATTAAGGATATAGCAATATCATTAGAAGCACATAATATTTTATTATTAGGCTTTTCTTATAAAGCTGATACACCTGATTATAGAAATACAAAGGTTCTTGATATTTATAACGAACTAAAGGGATATTTTACAGTTGTTGATTGCTTTGATCCAATTGTTGATAAAAAGAGCATAAAAAATGAATTTGGTATTTCTATAATAACTTCAGAAGATGCCTATCGGTCAAACTATGATTTAGTTGTTAAATTAGTGGATCACAAGGCATTCAAAAAAATAGAATTTCCAAATACCAAATTCATCGATATAAACGAGATATTATGATTCAGCAAATAAATAATCAATCTGTTAGATTTAAAGAAAAAGGGGCATCTGATATAGATTATCTTAAATCATTTTATAATACACATAAACATTTCCCATTATTTCAACAGGTCTTAATTGAGACTAGAACTGATTGCAATAATCATTGCAAGTTTTGTCCTCATGCTTTCTGTAAGAAACCTTTAGGTATTATGTCATGGGATTGCTATAAGCAAATTATCGATCAACTCTCTGATTTAAACTATAATGGTCGAATAGCACTTATGCTTTCCAACGAGCCATTACTTGAAGAAAGAATGGAAGATATGATTATTTATGCACGTCAAAAATCACCACGTTTCTTTCTTGATATGACAACAAATGGAATCTTACTAACAGTCGAGAAATTAGACCGTTTCTTTAAACTTGGTTTGGATAACATCAACATCAATGATTATAGAGGAGACAGGGATAAATACCCTGATAAATGGTCTTCATTTGTGAATCCAATATACGAGGCTTATTATAATAATCCTAAAGTATCTTTTCAGAAAAGACGAACTGATGAAGTTTTACCAAACTATGCGGGTAATATTCCTCAAGTATTCAATCCTGACGATTTTGGATTCTGCAATTATCCTTTCCGCAAACTTACTATAGGTTATACAGGCAATATTTTGCTTTGTTGTGATGATTTTCTTTATGATACCAATTTTGGGAATGTTATGGTAGATAATATACTTGACTGCTGGAATAATCCTGATATCGAAGAAATTAAATTCTCTTTGTTGGAAGGAAAGAGAATTTCTATCTGTAGTCGATGTAACGACTATCAAGATTATAATGTATATTAGAGATTATGACATAAAACAAAACAGAATACAATCATGAAATTAAATAAAGAACAGTTCGAAGCATTTTCTATGGAGATATCGACCTTCGGAAATATACCTATCTGCAGCCAATATTGTGGTATTGGTTGTGTATTTTGTAAGGTTCATACTGATTCTTACCTTGGTCATTATCCGAAGATACCATTTATTGATGAAGAAGACCTTTTAAAGGGGTTCGAATTCATTAATCCAAAGGTTAATTATGTCCGCTTAGGTGCAGGAGTACTCGTAGCACCACATACAGACCCTTTTCTCCATCCGAATATATATAAATTTATCAAGATGGCATCAGATTATTTTCCAACAAAGAAAGTTACAACTGTAACAACTGGTGCTTACATTGATGAGAATATGATAGACTACTTAAATGGTATTTCTAACTATGGTATAGACTTGTCTTTAATTACAATGCAAGAACAAAGAGAGTCTATTATACCACGTTCAGAACGGGAGAGAACTCTGTTCCTCCTTAAGAATGGACCTATTAATAAATGTACATTGATGTTTACAGGGAATTTGGAAGATCTAAAACGTGATATCGAGTTATTATACAGCTTAGGGGTTGAAAAAAAAGCAAAACAGATTCTGGTTCGAAGAATAGAGCATACAGCTACTTCACAACAACGATTAAAGGTTCTTTCACAAGCAAGTATAGATGGCTATGAACGATGTATTGAATGGTTATCATCCAATTATCCTAATATCGTTTTTACTGTTCCCGTGCTGAAAGATAGTTTTAGAGGTGGTAGCAATGAATATTTTATTGAGGCAGAAGAACATATTGCTAGGCAGAAGGTGATTATCTCAGGTTTGCCTAAGGATACAATAGTAAACCTTATCTGTCCTATGTCCGGATATGAATATTTTACTAAAGCATTTAAGGATTATCCCAATGTTAAAACAAATCTGATTGAAAATCATCTTTATGGTGGATCTGTCACAGTATCAGGGCTTCTAAATCATGATGACATACGAGAACAATTCCATCCTGATAGAAATGATGTTATGTTACTTCCAGAAGAAATGTATAATTCTGAAGGGAGAGATCTAAAAGGAGAAAAGATGGAGATTCTTGAACAATATTACAAAGCTAAGATTTATTTAACATGAAAAATACAATCTTTTGGGATAAACTTAGAATATTAGTTACCAATGGATGTAACTACAGATGTCCATTTTGTCATAATGAGGGCCAGACTTCGAAAGACAGATTCAACGTAATGAATCTCGATAACTTCAAGCTATTAATTGATTATCTGAAAGATGAAGAAATATCAGAAATTACTTTTAGCGGTGGTGAACCTTTCCTGAATCCGAACCTTATTGAGATGATTAAATATGTATCAGAAAGAACAAACTGGGAAGTTAGTTGTGCTTCAAATTTGTCCTTAGTTACCAAAGAGAGAATTCAGCAACTTGCGAACATCCCTTTGAAATTTAATATTCAGTTCCCATTTATTGATGCATCTAAATTTCAGAAAAGCACAGGATCCGGCAACTTAAGTCGTGTTATGGAGAATATTAGACTAGTGAGAGAGTCCGGTTTAGGGGTTGGACTTAATAGTGTTATACAAAGTAACTCTAAAGAGGATGTCAAAGAGATGGTTGAATTTGCTCTCAAGGAAGAACTTCCGTTAAAACTTCTACCTCAGATAGGTTTACCAGGTAGTTCAGATTTTAAGCAATTTATATTCCCCATTTTGAGAGAGTATGCGGTTAGCTATAGTGACAAGGGAACAGGTGCAATCAGGTGGCTATTGGAAAAAGGAAATCATCGAACGAGCGTTTTGTATATTGATTCTCCCTGTTTTTCTCATGATATAAAAAGATGTCGTAATTATTCAGAAATAAGGATTTTACCTGATTTCAGTCTTCAGCCATGTATTCTTCGTGAATCGGAAACAGTAAAGTTGAATTTTACTAAAGAAAAAGAATGTATAAAACAACAATTCAGAGAATTATGGAAAAACTTGAAAAGTTGCTAATGGATTACAATTTGCAACATATAGATGATCTTATTGTGTCACCTTGGAGTAAACAATATTGTAGAACTCCTTTTCCACTATATTGGCAAAAGGTTTATGATATAATGGAAAAAATAGATAGAAAACTAAAAGTTTTTGAGATTGGTTGTGGTCAAGGTGATGTTACAACCATTTTCTGTTATTTAGGTTTTCATAGCGTTTGCTCATTTGAAAAAGTACCACAATTAGCTGAAAATGCAAAACGTAGGATTGAAAATCTCTTTGATCGTAAAGATATAATAATCCAAGAAGAATACCCGAATCCTAAATATGGTTTATGTGATGTATTGGTACTGGTGAATTGTGCTTATAAAGATTTGGCAGATTCTAAACAAAGTTATAAAGAACTAATGATGAATTATTACTCGTCGGCTGGTGAACCCAAATATTTCATAATGGAAGCTATTGACTCTTCTTATACTAAAGAAGATGATGAGTTTCCTGAATATATACGCTTGTCACGAGTTGATGTAGAGGAAATGTTCCCTATAGCTAAAATTCAATCTTGGCCTACTTATGTGTATCCACAAAATTTGAAAAGTAAAACACTATATTTAATAGAAAAGAAATGAATATATTGGTTGTTACAACAGAAATAGGTACTGACGGAGGAGGAATGGCTCTCTCTTGTAGACGCATAGTTGATATTTTATCAACAGAACATAATGTTCATGTTTTATCTTCTACTTATTACCCAATTTATACTGCGAAGGGTGGCATAAATCCTCTTACTGAAACGGGAATACGAAAAGAGTATAAGTTGAAGGAAGATGCATTAAAATATTCTGAAACTGATGTAGTAATTGCGTTTGGTGCGAGATTTAATGGTTACTATGCTTCACTTTTAGCAGAACGACTAGGTAAGCGTTTTATAATAGCACTTCGAGGTAGTGATATAAACATTGTAAAATGGTCTATAGAAGATACATGGTATCTTAGGGAAGCTGTTTCAAGGTCTAGTAAAGTAATCTGTCTATCAAAAGAGATGGTTAAAAATCTACTTAGTCTTTGTCCTTCTGTTAATGGAAATGCCATCATTATACCCAATGAATACGAAGGAGGGACTTGTAATGTAACATTCCCTCATTTACCATCTTCAGTTGTAATAGGGACTGCAGCAGCTCATCTCAATGAAAAGAAAGGAATAGGAAATCTAATAAAGATGTTATCTATCTTCAAAAAAATGTCAGATATTGATATTCGACTAGAACTTATTGGAGATATAGATTCGGATTTGTTTAATGAATATTCTTCTATAATAGAGGTAAATGAATTGCAGGACAATATTAAATTTTATGGATATGAGTCACGTGAGCGACTGATTAACATAATGTGCAAATGGGATTTCTATATTCAAACATCTGTATGTGAAGGACATCCAAATGCTATTGCTGAATGTTTACAATGCGGAACAGGTTTTATAAGTAGCAATACTGGTTATATTGCAGAGATACTTAGTAATGATTATCCTGAATTCTTCTTTGATAGTTTTGAGCCAGTCGCAATAGCAACTTCGCTCATAGCGCTCATCAAGATGACTAACAAAGAAATAAAGTATCGTGATGCTTTTAATGAACTTCAAAGCCATTGCTCTAAATTAGAAGTTTCGAATAAATGGTTAAATCTTTTATCTTATAATAAAACAAAGAAAGAAGATGTGAATATCGAAAATATTGTGGCAGTGGGGTTACATGATGTATTAGGAGATATTCATGATAGTATAACAACCCCTGTTAAAGTCTTTGACGACTTTGTAAAGCATGTAGCTAAAAAAGGATATGGGCTATGTTCAATGCATGAGTATATTCAAAAAAGTAAAGAAGAAAGGCGTCAATGGATTGTATGCACATTCGATGATGGATATAAAAGTCTGACTAATGAAGCCTATGAGATATTAAAAAGATATGATTTTTCAGCTACTGTATTTATATGTACTGATTTGATAGGCTGTGATAATACTTGGAATAATAAGGATGCCGTACTTCGAAAACACCTAAATGTTGATGATATACAAAAGCTTAAAGATGCAGGATGGGAAATTGCTTCACATGGTGTACTCCATAAAAATCTTCTTAAACTGAGCGATCCGGAAATAGAATATGAATTATCGGAATCAAAAAAAAGACTTGAAAACCTAATTGGGTATTGTGAGTCATATGCTTATCCTTATGGTGCATACAACAAATATATTCGTAGATGTGTGGAAAAGTATTACAGGTACGCTTTCTCTGTTGATCAAGGTGGCACATCAATGATTATTGATAGGTATCAATTAAAAAGATATTCCATTACAGAAATTTATAAAATGATAAATTAGTATGAGGAAAGTATTGGGTATTTTTAGAGGTTTCCCTGGCTTAGGACGTGTTGTCTCTGGTGTTTCAATTCTAGAGACTTTAAGAGATGAATATGGATGTATTATAGAAGCCTTTTCTTATTTGCAGGGAAAAGAGTATCTTCAATTGAAAGGATTTGATATTAAGCATGATGTTGTCTCTATGGATTATTGTTCAATGGGTCTGTTGCCTACTTATATTACAGGTTCTTATCTTCATAAAAGAATACGCTCATTTCAACCTGATATAATCCTTGTGGATGGAGAGCCATTAATGATTCAATCTCTTAAATTGTCACATCCTGACATTAAGATTGTTGCCTTACTCAATCCTGCTGATATAGAAAATCAACAAAATGATCAAGATGCGATGGCATTTTTCAAATCAATGTACTCCATTGCTGATTTAGGTATTATTCATGGGTTAAAGAATATCTACATGAATAATAGCGATAACAAATTTATCTCTATCAATACCATTCTAAGAAAAGAAATTTTAAATATAGTTAATAGGCCGTCTAAAAATATATATTGTACTCTTGGGGGAGGAACTGTTAACGTAGACTATTCGTTTGTAGAATCTACAATTCAGATAGCAAAATTATGCATTGAGGTTGCTGGTCTACTGAAAGAATATAGAATGCACATAATTTGTTCATCGAAAAATATTTATGATGCATTAATAAGTATCAAAATAGAAGATAATGTAATTCTTCATAATCAGATACTTAATGCTGAAGACTATTACTCAAATGCAGGATTAATTATAACTAGATCAGGCCGGAATACTTTAAGTGAGCTGGCTTATTTAGGTATACCGTCAATATCATTATTATCTGGCTGTCAGTATAGAAAATCAGAGCAGAAACAAAACATTGATGCACTTAATTTAGAATATATCAGAACCGTAGAGATATCAATTGAACCAGATGTATTTGCAAATATTATTAGTAGTATGATGGAAAGAACTTATAAAAGAAATGTTTTTACTCCTGGGAATATGACAGCAATAGATCGAATCCTAAAATTATAGTGTTGTCTCCATGAAGAAGATTATGTTTTTTGCGTATGATGGCACAGGTCTCGGCCATCTAATGCGATTGATAAAAATTGCCTTAGGATTGTCTAACTATTGTAAAGTTCTGGTTGTTTCGGGACACAAGGCCCTTCCTAATATTATTCCTGATGGTATTGAATATGCTCTTATTCCTAACTTTGTAGAAATGAGAGACAAAAATGGTTATAGCAATGAACAGACAAATAACATTCGCATTAATATTATCGATAAAATATTCAATGAATTTGACCCTGATGCCTTTGTAACAGACTATTTACCATATGGCAAAAGATGTGAACTTGCGAATATAATTACTAAGGCAAATTGTCTTAAATATTTTATCCTTAGAAGTGAAATTGGTGGTGAAAGACTTGTTCATGAAGACGTCTTTTCGGTAAGAAATATTGATATATTAGCTAAGTACTATACTAGAATTCTTATTGCAAGTGATCCTGCTATTACACCTATGGAACAATATTTATGGTTACCTGTTAAAATAAAAGAAATGATTTCTTATATAGGCTTCGTAACATATTCAGTTTCTGACAATGACATTAAAATTGTACGCAATAACTATTTAAGTCCTTCTAATCAAAAATGGATGGTATGTTCTGCAGGAGGTGGAAAGAAAGGTGAAGAGTTTATTAATAAATGTATTGAATTATCTAGGGATAATAGGCTTAAAGATTGGAAAGTAGATATTATATTTGGATATTATAGTTCCATCTTATGGCCTTTTGGCGATGTTCATAATTATACGATTAAAAATGTAACTTTTCATAAGTGGATTAAAGACCTTTATCTTCTTCATGCTTCCGCTGACTGTGTTGTTTGTTCAGGAGGATATAACACACTTACTGAAACAATGCAAGGCATAAAAAAGCATGTGTTTAGCTATTCTGTTATGAATTATGAAGAAGAAGATGAACAGGTAAACAATATTAGAGGTTTAAGCAAATATTACTATATCAAAGAAATTAGATCACTTAATACGTTGGTTGAAACCACCATAGATTCCATACATGATTTTCAAAACTTTAATCAAATACAATTGAACATGAATGGAATAAAGAATGCTACTTTAATAATAACAAAAGACCTGAATAGTATTAATACTAAATGATTTCTATATGCGAATAATCCATATGTCTGATTTGCATCTTACACAAGACGGCTCCACTATATGGGGAGAAGATACTCGTGAGAAGTTCATTATCGCAATTGATATGATTAAAAAAATGCAGGATATTGATGCCATATTAGTATCAGGAGACATTTCCAATGATGGGAGTTTCTCATCTTATATTTTTGCAGATAGATTATTTTCCAGCACTAATATTCCTACATACTGGAGTCTTGGTAACCATGATAATCTTGATTTATTGAAAAACAACAATCTACTAAGTTATTGTAAGTTAGTATGCGAAGCCACTATTTATGGATGGCAAATAATAATATTAAATTCTATAGCACATGACGAAGAGCAACCTGGGAAAAACCGTTCTCGAGGTGTAATTGATATTGATACTATGATTAAAATAAAAAACAAAATATATACTTTAAAAAAACCAACTATAGTGGTTCTTCATCATCCTGCTTTAGAAATAGGTGGATGGCAGGACTTGAAAATCCTTAAGAATCGAGATAAATTTAGAGAAATAATTGAGTCTTCAGAATATGTACGCATTGTTTTAGCTGGACATATACATGAGTTTACTGACAGAACCTTAAACGGCATTCGATATAGCACAGCTCCGGGTCTAGGTTTCGCATTTAGTAGTAAACTATCAAATTATGAAATACAACATGGTGCAGAAGGTTTTAATCTGATAACAATTAATAAGAATAAAATCTTAATTAATAAAATAGCATTGAAATAATAAAATGAAGAAAATATTAGTAACAGGAGGAGCTGGTTTCATTGGCTCAAATTTATGTGAACATTTGTTGGAAAATGGTTATGAAGTTATATGTCTAGACAATTTTTCTACAGGTCACATGAGTAATATACAACATCTATTGGATAATTTTCCTACTCACTTTACATTAATAGAAGGGGATATTCGTAATATAGAAACGTGTATCAGAGCATCCAAAGGTGTTGATTCTATACTTCATGAAGCTGCTTTAGGTAGTATACCAAGAAGCATAGATGATCCCATTACAACTAATGATGTAAATATCGGAGGTTTTTTAAACATGCTTGTTGCTGCAAAGGATAATAATGTAAAACGATTTATTTTTGCTGCAAGTAGTTCAACTTATGGGGATAGTACTGAGTTACCTAAAGTAGAAGATCGTATTGGCAAACCATTATCTCCATATGCCCTTACGAAATATGTTGATGAATTGTATGCAGAAGTTTTTGCTAAAACTTATGGCATAGAATATATCGGGTTGCGTTATTTTAATGTATTTGGAAGGAGACAAGATCCTAATAGTACGTATGCAGCTGTTATACCATTGTTCATTAAGCAATATTTAAATCATCAACAACCTAAAATAAATGGTGATGGCCTCAATACTAGAGATTTTACATACATTGACAATGTAATTCATATGAATATGCTTGCTTTAAATTCCAGCAATCAATCTTCTATTAATCAAATATATAATACTGCAGGTGGCGAACAGACAAGTATCAATCAATTAGACTATTTAATAAAAGATGTTTTATCTCAATATGATCCTTTCATATCATCTGTAGACCCAATATATGGTCCAAATAGAATAGGTGATATACAACATTCTTTTGCTTGTATAGATAAGGCAAAATTGTTATTAGGTTATAACCCTTTAGTCTCATTTAAAGAAGGATTGATTAAAACAATTGAATGGTATGTAAATAACCATATATAAGGGATTTACAATTATAGTATATTTAAATAATCAATTAAGCTTTCCCTGCATATAAGATATTGCATAAGTTCCATACAGTTATTTTTACATATTCAAAATGTTTATATTTTTGTTCGAGACATCTTGCGATTTATATTAATTATTGAAAGAAAAGATCCCTTAACCTGTCGTCTCATTTGATAATCCATCATACGACTATTGTTATTTTGCTTTTCTACATTTGAATTATCTTTTTACTCCTTTCGTCAAATTTTCCGACTTTGGAGGAAAATCCTCCGACCGCGAGGGAGGGCAAGTCGGTTTTTGTCTGACAGAATACTTTCTGTCGGACAAAAACACAACTTGCTCTGTTCGTTTGAACAGAGAATCCACTTAAAGTGGATTGTGGCCCCATGCCCATTTATAGCTATAAAATAGAGTCATATTTGCCTGATGAAAAATGTAAATATCAGTTTGTTTGTGACAAACATGTATGCAGAGTTGAATATCGTGTGAATGGAGTGCCTGATATTTAGTCATTTGCCGAAATTTAAATATTCAATATTGAAAGTTTTTATGCTGTATTGTACTATGGCATCCTGATTTACAGATATTACATATCAATCTGTATCATATAATAGTATGTAGATTGTTATAGTAAAGTTGTATGCGCTGCTTAATGAAGATTGTAATATATTGATAATCAGCGTGTATATAAAATAAACTCTGTTGTAATATTGCAATAGTGTAATACCCTGATAACATAATAACACAACAACATGATGCCCTAATAACATAACATTGTAATAACATAGTAATATAACAACATAATACCCTAATAACATAACATTGCAATAACATAGTAACATAACAACATAATACCCTAATAACATAACATTGCAATAACATAGTAACATAACAACATAATACCCTAAAAACATAATATTGCAATAACATAGTAACATAGCAACATAATACCCTAATAACATAATATTGCAATAACATAGTAGCATAGTAACATAATACCCTAAAAACATAATATTGCAATAACATAGTACCCCCATATTATAATATTGTCAGGACATAGTATTATGCCAATATAATGCCCTGACAAAACAATATCCTAATGCTCCAAATAGTATGATTTAAAAATCCAAACAACATAGCCCGGAAAAATCCATCACCATTATCTGATAATGGGTCTTTCTGAGCCATCTTCTTCTTGCTATTTGAAAATCGGATTGGAAAGCAGAATCTTGTAATATACTGTACCTCCCACCTCTATGGGAGCCTTGGCAATCATAAACTGTACGGTCTTCCTTTCCACTTTTGCCTGAAGCATGATTCTTCTGACGATGAATCCGGCAGAGAATCTGGCACACCTTTTATCTTTCCACACAGTGAACCCGTCCTTGTCTGTCGTATGGCATATATACCATTCTCCCGTATCCTCATCGTGTGCGAAATTAACCCGTCCTCCACCGAGAATCCCCAGTTCAATAGACATTGTTTTTGACAGGTAAACCGTTCCCTAGCTGTCCATGTTGATTGTCCGCTTCCCCTGATAAACCACCTGCTGCGGACGTGAGTTTTCCTTGTTATATACTATCAGTGCCATAAGTTTCTGTTTTAAGGGTGATACAATTAACTAACGGATTAGGATATGAATCCTTCTACTGCCAGCATCTGGCTTCTCCATGAGAATCCTCGGTTTGACCGTACTGCATCCATGATCGTGTTTACTTTTCCTGAAATGGCACTTGACGATATACCCATACATTCACCCAACGCCTTGAATGAAAAGTCTGATTCATAAAAACGCAACGTAAACATCCTGTATTCCTGATAGGAGAACTTTCTTCTGATAAAGTTAAGAATGTCCTTCACCAGTTTTTCACAGCTGTTCAGGTCATCCGGAGAAAGGAAATCCGCATCTTCCCCACATCGAAGAAAGAAATATTCATCCGGATGGGTATATTTGCTTTCCAGCCTGAACTTGGCCATGAACGTTTTCCTGTAACATCCGATAAAGTATGCTTCATAATCCGTTATTTCCCTTTCCGGATTCAGCACCTGCTTTCTTACAAACAGATAAGTGTCATGAAAATTGTCCTCATCCAGTGCCCCGTATCTGCCAACGAGATTTCTTAACCTGTCATAAGACACCGTAAACCAGTCATTGAACCTTTTTTCCACATTGTTCGCTTCCATAATCTTCCATTTATTGAGTTATACATGGCCTGCCCGTGGGTAGGCATTCTTATTTCTTGTGCGTTCCCCAGTTCGTTTTCCGATGATTGCTGCAAGGCTTGCCGTGAAAAAATACGCTCTTGCGCCAGCAAGAGGAAGATTTTTTCACAGGCAACCAAGCCCCTTCAGGGGCCGCCTTGCGCGATCATTCGGAAAAACAACTATCTTTGCTGCAAGAAATGAGGATGACTTCATCTTGAAAGCGCCTGGTCTCTGTATATTATTACAGACGGTTATGCGAGGTATAAGATAGGTTTATCTCTATAACCCCATCTTGCTCCTTACTATATTCATGTTGTCCTTCAGGTTCCTGTCCATGACTCTTGCATAATGTTGTGTCATTCTTGTGGATGCATGTCCGAGCATGGCAGACACCTCCTGTAATGGAACGTTGTTGGCCAGCGTGACGGTAGTAGCAAACGTATGTCGGGCTGCATGTGTGGTCAGATTCTTTTTGATGCCGCAGAAGTCCGCAATCTCCTTCAGGTAGCTGTTTGCCTTCTGATTGCAGACAACAGGAAGGCAAGTCCCTTGTTTAAGACATATCGGGTGTGATTCGTATTTCTTCAGTATTGCCAATGGAACAGGAAGAAGCGGAACATTGGCTATGGAACTTGATTTTCTTCTTCTCTCCAGTTTAACACGTCCTTTTCTTATCCACCAGTCACCGTTATTATCCTGCTCCAGATGTTCCGGTCTCAATGTGGATACATCAGCGAACGCCAGACCGGTGAAGCACGCAAACAAAAAGATGTCCTTGACAAGCTCCAGCCTCGGAATATCGAAATTTCTGTTCATTATAGCCTGAAGCTCGTTGTTTGTCAGGAATACCGGATCAGTCTCGTCCTGTTCCATCTTATATCCGTAAAACGGGTCTTTCCGCATCCATTCTTTGGCTATTGCCATATTGGTGATTTTCTTCAGGCATTTCATGTAGCGGACTATTGTGTTGCGGCACAGTCCGGCTTCTGTCTTCAGGAAAACATCAAAAGCCTTGATGAAATCAGGGGAAAGTTCATGGAATGTAATATCATTCTTCTCATAAAAGCGCGGCACAAACGTTTCAAGTTTTCTGAGCACATTCTTATAACGGTTGATGGTGACGGGAGAATAGTCTATATCAACAACCTTTTCCATAGAGGAAATTTCTTCTTTGACTGTTCCAAGCAACGTCCGGACAGTCTCATCCTTTCCGAACACACGCTTTAATATCGTCTTTGGAGTTATCAGTGCCGATTCAAAGGTCAGCTCCTTGTGCTTTTCGTATGCGCGTGTAGTGAGGGCGGAAATATAGTTGTTCAATTCGATGGAAACCCTGTCTTTTCCTTTGCTGCATCCCTTGGCCGGATTCCAGTTCTTTAATGGAACGCTTCTCTGTATTCTTATTTCTTCATATTGCCCGTTGATGGTAATCCTCATTAGGATTGGAGCCTCGCCATTTTTCAGCAGTTTTGTTTTCAGAACGAAAAATAGAATGTTCATTGTTCCTTGTTTCATGATCATTTTCTTTTTGAAGTTGCACATTCGGTTATTTCGTCAATCCTGAATGAAGCGGATGGCTGGAGAGAAATGTTAAATTCGGTGGCTTTTATTATTGCCGGCTCTAAAAAACCACCGATTTTTGTTTCTCTTACTATTATCCGCCTGTAGGTACAATCATTATTATCGGATAAGAAAGCCTATAGCAGACGTTGTATTTCATCCGTCATTCAGTCGGGTATGCAAATGTAGAATTTCATCCCTGAAAATGATTCACGCAAATCGTTGAGAATAAGTGAAGTATGGTACATATCGGTGGTTTTTTCATGGGACTCAAAAAAAGCCACCGAATCAGCAATTTTTTATTGCACCAAATTGCATATTTTTGCGGACAGTACATAAAGAAAAAACCGCTGAAATAACTGTATTTCAGCGGTTTTCATGATTTTTCGTTTTGTAAAAGTGGTGCCACCAGGAATCGAACCGGGGACACAAGGATTTTCAGTCCTTTGCTC
>OAVS01000727.1_pt1 | contig 17092 bp, 15 predicted proteins | sample 1550601 | NCBI WGS metagenome assembly OAVS01 (sample SAMEA2580093, study PRJEB22360) | human gut metagenome | biome: human gut; feature: human-associated habitat; material: faeces | place: Denmark | collected 2008/2010
GCTCAGCCTCGAGGCCCCCCCGCCGCCGCAGCCGGTCACGGCGGCGGCCGATTATCCGGCCACCGGCGCTGTTGCCGGTACCGCAGCGACCAACAACTCCGCAACCGGCAATGCCGCCGATCGTGCTACGGATGAGCCGGCAAAGCCCGCGAAATCGTCGAAACCGTCGATTTCCATGTCGGACCTGCCCGACCTTCGCGCCACGTTCGACCCCAACGCACCACTCGACGACAGTTCGGATCGCAGCCGCGACGAATTCACCACCGTCTACGACATCATCGACAGCATCGAAGAGGAATTGGACGAGGCCAAGCCGATTCTGTTCGCGCCGAGCTCGGTGCGCGTGGACCGCGAATCGTTCACCGGCAAGCTCGACAAACTCAAGAAGATGCTGCCAGTGCAGCTGGAACGCGCCTCCGCGCTGATGCGCGAATCGGAACGCCGTCTGGAAAGCGCGCAAACGCAAGCCAACGCGATCATCGCATCCGCGCAGTCGCGTGCCGCCGACACCGTACGCGAAGCCAACGAGCAGGCGCAGTTCCTTGCCGGGCAGGAGAACGTGACGGAACTCGCCAGGCAGAAGGCGCGCGGCATTCTCGACCAGGCGCAAGCCAAGGCCGACAAGCTCACGCAGAACGCCGACAAATACTGCATCACCATGATGGAATCGTTGCAACAGCAGGTCGACAAGATCGGCACCGGCGTGCAGGCGGGCCTGAACGTGCTGTACGATCGTCAACGCGAAGCCGGCGCGCATCTGGACCATCTCGACGCGGACGATTATCCGGAAAACTGAACAAGACGCGTAACACGCGTGGAACGCATAGCAAGAAAGAGCGAAAGACTGAACTATGGCACGTACTGAAGATTCCCCGTGGGCCGTTTCCGTGGCGCAGGTGGCCTCGCGTCCGGGGCAAAGCAAGGAGATCGACGCCACTTTCCCCGCGCCGAGCGGCATCGGCGATGAAATCGTGGGCGTGGACGAAGGCGCGGATGTGAGCGTGGTCGGCTCGTTCGATTCGATCGTCGACGGTCTGATTCTGAACGCGCGTATCAGCGCTCCCGTGCATGCCGAATGCACGCGCTGCCTGAAGCCGATCCAGCGCGATTGGACGGTGAACGTCACCTCCTTCTTCCCGTATGAGGACAAGTCCGCCGCCGGCAAGGGCGGAAAGGCCGGCAAGAACGGCAAGGAAGAGGAAGTGGACATCATCGCCGGCGAGGACGAGGCGGAAGACACGTACCCGCTGCTCGACGGCGGCGCATGGGCCGACCTCGAGGCGCTGCTGCGCGACACGCTGGTCGAGGAACTGCCGCTGCAGCCGTTGTGCAAGCCGGATTGCAAGGGCCTGTGCTCGCAGTGCGGCATCGACCTCAACGAGAACCCCAACCATCAGCATGACATGACCGACATTCGTTTCGCCGCGCTGGAAGGGCTGAAAGCCAAGCTGGAAGGCAAGGAATAAGCCGTTCGGATGGGATGGTCCATCGTTTGTACGGAGCTCACGTTAAGATACTGAACGCTTAAGCTCAATCGTTCGAACGAAATAGAGGAAACACAATGGCACTGCCTAAGTACAAGACCTCGCGCGCGAATACCCATTCCCGCCGCGCAAACTGGAAGGCCAAGGCCGCCCAGACCGTTACCTGCCCGAACTGCGGCGCTCCGACGCTGCCGCACATGGCATGCCCGAGCTGCGGTTCCTTCCGCGGCCGCGTGTACCGCGAGGCTGTCCGCTCCATCCACACCAAGTGAGTGGTTGCCGGATAACGGTATAAAGCATCGAAACCCTGCCATCGACGGGTGGCAGGGTTTCTTTTATTATTATCAAGTGATACGGCGATTGCATTGCGATTTATTTCCGCGTGCGATCGGCGTACGACATACGTTGCTTGCGTAGCAAAACCGCCAGATCAGCTGGCGTCTTGCCATGTGCGCAACGGCCACAACCACAGACCGCGGCGGGCTCGGCCCGCCCCACCGCGTCGCAGGAACATCCATGGCCAAAGAGACCAATCAGGACAACGCGCAGAACAACACCCAAACCGAAAACGGCAACAATACCAACGCCGGCCGCATCGGCACGTCCATCACCCCCGAAGGCGAGATGACCGCCAATGTGTTGCTCGAGGCGCTCGGCACCACAATCGAGCCGGACCTGCTCGTCGAAGCGCTCACCCACCGCTCGTTCTCACACGAGCACGAAGGCGCCAAGAACTACGAACGACTCGAATTCCTCGGCGACGCGGTGCTCGAACTGGTCTCCACGGAAACGCTGTACAAGGTGCATCCCGACATGAACGAAGGCCAGCTGGCCAAAATGCGTGCGAAGGCGGTTTCCGAGGAATCCCTGAGCAAAATCGCCCGTGAAAAACTGCACGTCGGCCCGTACATTCTGCTCGGCCACGGCGAGGCGGAACAGGGCGGCGCGGACAAAAGCTCGATTCTGTGCGACATCGTCGAATCGCTGATCGGCGCGACGTTCATCCAGCACGGCATCGACGAGGCGCGCCGCGTGGTGCATCATCTCGTCGACGATACGCTGGCGGAGGTCGCCACCGAAGGTCCGGCGCTCGATTGGAAGACGTCGCTGACCGTCAAGGCGCATGAGATGGGTCTGCCCGACCCGCACTACCAGACGTCGGTCGCCGGACCGGAATACGCACTGGAGTTCACCGCGCGCGCGATTCTCGGCGATGGCGGCGAAGTCATCGGCGTCGGTACCGGCAGCAGCAAACGCAAGGCGCAGCTGGCGGCCGCGGAAATGGGCTGGAAGGCGCTTGACAGTCGCAAGGGCGAAATGGGCGGCAAGCAGAACGGGAAGACGCATAAGTCGCACCACAGGTCACACCGCAAGTCCAACGGCGGCACGCAGGATGCAGCGCAGGGCAAGTAACCGCGCAAACGGTAACGCAAGCGGCGGCACGGCCGGCGTCACGAAACAGCATTACAAGGCAGCGTCGCAATCGCAAAAAATATGGTCCATATCACCATGGCGCGTAACGCGCCAGAATATGGGCCTTTCCGGCGAACCAAGCTGTCAGCCGTTAGCATAGACTCATTATCAGAGAGGAATGCGGCTGCAATCCGCCACAAGCGGTTGCATAGCATTCCGTTTAAGGGGTAAAACGGCGCATGAACGACGCGACCGCGGCCCCTTACGAGGAAATTTTCCACGAACGAGCATGAGAGGGAACATGGTGTTACCTACGCCTCTGCAGGCATTCAGCGGCATGCCAAAGGCATCCGCTACCACTGAAAAGCAGACCATTGTCGACGGCGAAAAGATGACCGGCGCCGAAGCGCTGGTTCGTTCGCTGGAGGATCTGGACGTCAAGGACGTCTTCGGCGTTCCGGGCGGTGCGATTCTGCCCGTCTACGATTCCATCAAGGACGATACGAAGTTCCGCTTCGTGCTGATGCGTCACGAGCAGGCCGCCGGACATGCGGCAGAAGGCTACGCGCTGACCACCGGACAGGTGGGCGTGTGCATCGTCACTTCCGGTCCGGGCGCGACGAACATGATCACCCCGATCGCCGACGCGAACATGGATTCCATTCCTATGGTCGTCATCACCGGCCAGGTCGGCGTGAACGCCATCGGCACGGACGCCTTCCAGGAAGCCGATATCGTCGGCGCCACCTATCCGGTGGTCAAGCATTCGTACCTCGTCACCCGCGCGCAGGACATTCCGCGCGTGCTGACCGAGGCGCACTACATCGCACGCTCCGGCCGTCCGGGACCGGTGGTGGTGGACGTCACCAAGACCGCGCAGACCGGCGAGATGTACTATTCCTGGCCGCAGCGCATGATCCTGCCGGGATACAATCCGACCACCAAGGCGCACGGTCGTGTGCTGTCCGACGCGGCGAAGCTGTTCGAGCAGTCGTATCGTCCGGTGCTGTACGTCGGCGGCGGCGCGGTGCGCTCCGACGCGGGCGAGCTGGTCAAGGAGCTGGCCGATGTGACCGGCGCTCCGATCGTCACCACCCTTCCGGCGCGCGGCATTGTGCCCGATTCCGATCCGAAGGTGCTTGGCATGCTCGGCATGCACGGCACAATCGCGGCGACCGGCGCCGTGCAGCGTTGCGATCTGCTGGTCGCAATCGGCGCACGTTTCGACGACCGCGTCACCGGCAAGCTCGACGCGTTCGCTCCGGGCGCACGCGTGATCCATATCGACATCGATCCGGCGGAAATCGGCAAGAACCGTCAGCCGGACGTGCCGATCGTCGGCGATGTGGCCACTGTGCTCAAGGACCTCATCCCGGAGATCAAGCGCGAGCAGGCGGTGCACGGCAAGCCCGACACCAGCCACTGGTGGGACGTCATCAACAAGTGGGTCGAGGATTATCCGATTACATGGGACGAACCGACCGACGGCAGCCTCGCCCCGCAGTGGGTCGTCAAGCAGCTGTCCGACATGGCCGATCCGGACACCATCTGGGTTTCCGGCGTGGGCCAGCATCAGATGTGGGCCACCCAGATCATCGAATTCAACAAGCCCCACTCCTGGCTGTCCTCCGGCGGCCTGGGCACGATGGGCTTCGGCCTGCCGGCGGCCATCGGCGCCCGCGTCGGCTCCGCCCGCGAATTCGACAACAAGAAGCCGGTGTGGCTCATCGACGGCGACGGCTCCTTCCAGATGACTTCCGAAGAGCTGGCGGCCGCGTTCCTCGACCGCACTCCGGTGAAGATCGCACTGCTCAACAACTCCGTGTACGGCATGGTCCGTCAGTGGCAGACCCTGTTCTACGATCACCACTATTCCGCGACGAACCTGCTGGACGGCGAGAACACGCCGGACATCGTGGACGTGCCGGACTTCGTGAAGCTCGCCGAAGCGTACGGCTGCGTGGGCATGCGCGCGTTCACCAAGGACGAGGCCATCGAATGCATCAAGAAGGCCAACGAGATCAACGACCGTCCGGTGCTGATCGACTTCCGCGTGTGGAAGGACGCCATGGTGTGGCCGATGGTCGCCGCCGGCGATTCCAACGACAACGTCACATACATGCCCGGTGTCAAGCCTCTGCAGCGCGCCGGCGAGAACGAGTGAACGAGTAGAGCGTAAGGAAGGACATTTCGATCATGGCAAATTATCCTGCATCCCAGCCGGGTTCCAAGCGTCATACGCTGTCCGTGCTCGTCGAGAACCGTCCGGGCGTGCTGGCGCGTATCGCCGGCCTGTTCGCCCGCCGCGCGTTCAACATCAACTCGCTGTCCGTCTCCCCCACCGAACGTCCGGACATTTCCCGCGTCACCGTCACGGCCGACGTGGAGGAAGTGCCGCTCGAGCAGATCATCAAACAGCTCAACAAGCTGCTGCATGTGCTGAAGATCGTGGACCTCGATCCGGAAACCACCGTGGAGCGCGAGTTGGTGCTCATCAAGGTGGCCGCCGACGAGTCCAACCGTTCCGACGTGCTGGAGATCGTGCGTCTGTTCCGCGTGCGCGTGGTGGACGTGAATCCGGAGTCGCTGACCATCGAGGCCACCGGCGCAGAAGGCAAGATCGACGCGCTGCTCGGTCTGCTGGAGCATTACGGCATCATCGAGCTGGTCCGCTCCGGCGCGGTGGCCGTGACCCGCGGCCCGAAAGCCCTGAGCGAGAAGGTGCTCGGCTCCGAGATCACCGGTCGCTGAACGGGCTGAGCGGCATTGCCTACGGCAAAGCGCCGCCCCACGATTCGTTTCGTGGGGCGGCGCTTTTTATTTCGATTCACCGCAACATCGTATGTTCCCATTGCGCCGCCTTGGGAATGCTACGAATGGAACGGGAACATATCACCAGCACGGCACTTGCCACAAGAACCGCGAGGAACACCAGCACCGCGCCATGGAATCCAAAAACCGGGAGCAAGGTGCCAGCCACAGCACTACAGAACATCGAAAGCACCTGGGCCGGAACCGTCAATGTAACAGTAATACGCCCCTGCATGCTCGTAGGCGACTTGGCGAAGATGAAACCGAGGAGCATCGCGTTAATCAACGGGAACGGCAGGCCAACAAACGAATTGGCAACCAGCATGACCCAATAGTTGTCGGTCAACGCCATCGACAATACGCACAGGCAGATGAACAGGTAGGCGAGGCACACGGTCGGTCCGACCGGAACCTTATCGCTGAGTTTGCCGGCCAGCAACGATCCCACAAGCATCATCAGCGATATGCCGCCACTGATGAATCCGATGGAGGTCGCATTGGTCCCGCACGACACCAAATGCAGCTGGATGGCATATTGGATGCCATTGACGCCGAAATTGACCAATGCCGCCACGATGAGCACGACCACCAGCGTTTTCCTGTGCAACGACCATGACCAGCCTTCCAGGAAATCGCGGAAGAAACCGCCTTTCACTGCATCGCCATCCGTTTCCCCGATACGCCCGCCATCCGAACCATATTCGCGGATGCCGGTGGCGGCGACGCCGGCCACGGCATACATGCATGCCGACGCAAGGAACGGCAGCCATGGAGCAATGCTGTACAGAAAACCTCCGATGGGGCTTCCCGCCATGGCGATGGTTGCGTCACGCCCCTCGTTGAGGCTCCGCGCCTTGGGATAATAGCGGATATCGATGATCGAGCGAAGCATCGCATCCGTAGCGCTCCCAAGAAATCCGTTGATGCCGGATGCGAGCACCGCGATCAACAGCAACACGGGGAACGACAATGCGCCGCACAGCAGCAGCACCGCGATTGCGCCCCAAGCCAGAACGCCGACGACGGCGTTCGCCACGATAAGCCGTTTGCGGTCATGCCTGTCGACGAAGGTACCTCCGAATACGCTCGCAACCTGTTGCGCGATCATCGACAACGTTCCGAGCCAACCGGCGGCGACGGTGGAGCCGGACACCGCATATCCGAGCAGACTGATCGCCAGTGCGCGCAGCGCCGCTCCGACCGCCGACGCCGTATCGGCGGTGAACCACGGGATATACCCTGCGGAATGCCAGAATGATTTCGCCGTTTCACTCATGCTTTGCTCCAATTAACCCACTTGTTCCGACTGTTCCGCCCACGCTTTCCGGTTTGCTCGTGGATTCATGCGTCAACCCCGCCGGCGTCTTATGAGACCCACCTGAAGGCCTGCAGAATCAGAGCCACGGGTTCGACGCCCAGCTCATCGTCGCCGTGCATGCCGGCCTTAATTTGCCAGCGACGTACGACCTCATTGAGTTCCTCGATCATCAAACGCATTTCTTCGGCGGTCAGGTTCAGAACATGGTCATCGCTGGTGCATGAATCGACCCATTCCCGAGGCAATTCCGGCAGCTTGTCAAGAAAACGCTCATAGGCCATCTCGTAGGAGAGCGCTGCCGAACGTCGGAACAGATCCATGGCCTTTGCCTCCTCAGCTTCGCCCCTTTCCCCAGACCTTCCCAAACGAATCGCGCTTTGGCAAGCCCTCCACCAGCTTTTCCTTCGATCACCATCAGGAGACTTCACCTTCTCCACAAGTCCGGCCCCCGCAAGCTGCCCCAAGTGATAGCTGATGACACCGGGCGCTTCGCCAAGCTGCTCGCCGATGCTTCCCACAGTCTGTTCGCCGTTCACCCGCAACGTTCCAAGGATCCTCATGCGAATCGGACTCGCCATGGCCCGAAGAGTATCGGCATTGGTCACGGTCACTGCGGCGTCTTCGGGCAGCTGTCCCTCGTTGGAGTTCGTATCGTTCATCGTAGAAGACTCCTTTTCCGTCGCCTCCCATTATATACAAATTATTTGTGCAATATATTTGTACGCTTTTCTGCGTACTCGAGATCGCGGGCGCATGCCATCGGCAATGCCCTGGCTTCCCTTGCGACAGCACGAAAGAGCGCCTATTCTGGAGCGATAAGCAGACCAATGGGGGTGTCTTATGAACAAGATGATGAGAAGGGGCTTGTGCTGCGCACTGTCGATCGCGCTGCTGGGCCTGTGCGTCGGCTGCGCGGACTCCACACATGGAACATCCGGCACCGGAGGCGACTCCGCTCGGAGCAGTGAGACCGACGATGCGGCGGTGCAGGCGCATCGGGCATTCACCGTGGATGCGCTCGACGATTATGCCTCCGATAACCTATTCGACGATAAGACCGACCCGGTTCTGGTGAAGAAGCTTGGTTCCAAGGTCGTGCACGGCGACGGCATGATTCCGTTCAAGGAGCCGATAGACGGCGACAACTCGTATGAGGTCGCCTTCATGTGCAAAGGAGAGGAACAGACGCCATTCTCCTTCGTGCTGTATAAAGACGGCCAGCCGCACACCATGAGCACCATGGGCGGTTGCGCATCCGATGGCGTGCAATCGGTCTCCCTGCCCGCGAAGCGCTTCCCCGGCGCGACCTCGCTGTCCGTCATCAATATCGGCGGCACGGATCTTGTCGTATCCGCATACGAGGTCAAGGAAGCGGAACGGTAGAGGGTCGCCATTCGATGGCCGCAATGGCGCCGAGCCCGGAATCCCCCCCCCCCGCCCGGTGCCATTGTGCCGCGCGCGCAGTGCGCTACTCGAGCTGTTCGGAGAGCTCCATCCACTCCATTTCGAGGGATTCGGATTCATCCGCAATCGCCTGCAACTGCTCGTTGAGCTTGCCCAGGCCCCGTAACCACCCAAATTACATTTGAAAAATCATTGCTCGGGCACTATGCGCATACATCCAAAAGCACTAGACTGAACATGGGAATTTAGGAAGAGGTTTTTATGTGCAACAGTTATTTCCAAAAAATCGTTGTGGCTTTGTTATCTGCAATCATGTGCTGTCTTTGGATAGTTCCATCTGCTCAGGCCTCCGATGACAGCATAACCCAAGATGATATTCTCGAGCAGTCTCTCGATTATCAACAAGCCTTAGACACCATCGGAATTACTGATGACGATCTTTCATTTGCAAAAGCCAACGGTACGAATCTGGACTATTTCGCTTCCTTTACCATGCAGTATTACGGAAATGCAAAAGTCGCTGAATCGGCCGTTTCGTCACTCTCCACACTCCAATGCTCCGCATCCCAACGTTTCATGCATGCACAAAAAGCAGCGAAAGACAATGAGACATCCGATGATAACGCTCGCGGAGCAGGAGCCGAAACAGTTTACATGTATCTATCCCACTACGTGGATATTCCTGTCGACAAACAGGACGGCACATGCGATTCACAGGATGAGAGTGAGTATCTTGCGAATTGGATTACTTCTGATGACCGAAATGTCTATGACTCATTCCTGAATGTAATGAACTTAACGAGCCTACCCACCGATACCTTGGACACTATCAATAAAGTAACCAAAATCATCGAAGCACCCTCCAAGGCCGAAAAAATGTGGAACGATTCGAAAAAATTCGGTGTCATAAGTACCATTGCCTCCTCCGCAGCGTCACTGCATGGGTACAAGGAAGACATCATCAAAATCGCAAACGATCTTTCTGATGCATACAGTTCCGCCAATGCAGATCCCCAGAAAACCATCGAACAGATTGACAACAAGCTCTCCTTATCAATTAACAGCGAAGAAACCCGAAAGGCCGTAACTCTTACAGCAGCAGTCATCTCCTCAAGTCTTTCTGGCACCATGCTGAGCATCGGCCTTAACTTAGTCGAGCTGAATTCCCTGTATCTCTCCAGTATTCAGCAAGTCTCGGCCGTTGCCGCGATGCAGGCGTCGCTATCGGGACGCGTAAGCGGCCGACTTATGCGGAGTTGGGGAATGTGACGAGATGACGATTGATTCCATCCATGCGATTGCGGCGCTATGCGTCGGCATCGTGCTTATTGCACTGTCTTGGCTGCTTCCACGGGATTCAGGGGAATATGTACGATGCACGCAATGCCTCAAGTACCGTCAGGCATGCAACTCCATCTGCCCCGCGTGTCTTACGCCCGATTCCCCAACATCCAGCGCGCCGCAATATGCATACATCCTCGCCACGCGCACACGGGGCATGCATATTCAGCTTCTGCTTGCAGTCGGCGAATTCCTCATCTGCGTGGCGCAATGCGCATTACCTTGTCTGATCATCAAAAACATCGTCGGCAATGCCGGTCTGCCAATGGCTTATGGCATTGATCAGAACATCAAAATCGCGTTTGTTCTTTTGCTCGTTCCAACTGTCGCCTGCTGGTATGCGTTCCTCGGTTCCGGGCTACGAGGGGAACAAAGCTATTCGCCCACACGCCCGATGGTATTCCGCCGTGGAACGCCATCCGTCGTCAAGGAGCTGCTTTCCGGTCTCGGCTTCGCTCTTACGCAATCGGCCTTGCTATGGCTCGTGATTCGCCCCATGCTGGCCGTCAACGGCGCATCGGCATTCATGCTGGAAGATGGCAGGCCCCTGCTCGCATATGGCATCGGGACCGTCTGCTGCGTTGTCGCATTCGCGATTTCCTGCTGCGTGGCGCCTTGCACGTTCGGCACATTCCGGCACGTACCTCGTGGAGGATACGCCATCGACCAGGCAACCAACGCCGTGAAAGTCTCACATGAACCTTCCGGATTCAGTATTGCCAGCGTATTGGAAATAGCACAAACGCTGTTCGACGATTGCCTTCGCTAGGAAACTGGCTCGCAATGCCGCTAACCAACTGTCAGCCTTGGATGAAATCACTTTCCTTGATAAAATGTACGTGCAATATCTAACTTTTGTACATACAAGTGGATGAGGTTTCTGATGAGTGCATCAACGTTGACCATACGGATGGATGACGAACTCAAGCGTTCGGCCGCCGACGTGGCCGAATATTATGGCTTGGATCTCTCGTCAGTGGTGCGCGCCGTATTCAAGCAAATGGTGAATACCGGGCGCATCCCATTGACGTTCGCCCCCGAGGAGCCTAATGGCGAAAGCCTGAACGCCGCTGCCGAAGCGGACAGCTTCATGGCATCGGGCAAGACGGGGCGTTTTACCAACGGACACGACCTGCTCGAAGCGGCGATGCGCTGATGGGCCGGTTGACCGCCGACTTCGCGAAGGCCTTCAGCCGCGATCTGAAAAAGAACGCCAAACGGCGTAACTGGAACCTGACCGAACTTGAAAAAGTCATCGATCTGGTAGTGGAGAACACCCCGGAAACGCTGGAGGAGCTGCGCCGCCGCCACAACATGCACACCCTGTCCGGCAATTGGCGCGGGCGATACGAATGCCATGTCGCCAATGCCGGGGACTGGCTAGTGATCTGGTCATCGAACGATTCAGTCGCATTCTTCGAACGCACCGGCAGCCACGACGAATTATTCCGCTAAACCGACGCTGAGCGAATCGCCAGCGTCGGTTTTGCACATTCCGTACCGCCAAACCGACGCCTACAAGCCTCTCACCATCAGTTTGCCCGACTGGGACTACTCGAGCTGTTCGGAGAGCTCCATCCATTCCATTTCGAGGGATTCAGACTCGTCCGTGACGGCCTGCAACTGCTCGTTGAGCTTGCCCAGACCCTCGTAATCGCTTGGGTCGTGCGCGGCCATCTGCGCTTCCAAATCGGCCTTCTGCTCCTCCAGCTTGGCCAGCTTGCGCTCGATGGCGGAAACGCGCTTCGACGCGTCGTGGAACGCCTTGCCGGTGAGCTTCGGCGTGGAAGCCGACGACGAATCGCCAGTGGAAGGTGAGGAAGCTGCGCCACCTACGGAAGGCGCGGTCGTAGCGGGATCGCCGGCATCACTATTCTTCCGTCCCTTGCCAGCTTTCCCGGCATTCTCATCCGCAAACGGATCCTTGCCGTTCTTGATGGCCTCGGTCATGTCGAGATAATCCTGCACGCCGCCGGGCAGATGGCGGATCTTGCCGCCGATCAGCGCGAACTGCTGGTCGGTGACGCGTTCGAGCAGGTAGCGGTCGTGGGAGACGACGATCAGCGTGCCCGGCCAAGTGTCGAGCAGATCCTCCATCACGGCGAGCATGTCGGTGTCGAGGTCGTTGCCCGGCTCGTCCATGATGAGCACGTTCGGCTCGTCGAGCAGGATGAGCAGCAGCTGCATGCGGCGCTTCTGCCCGCCCGAAAGGTCCTTGATCGGCGTCATGAGCTGTGCGGATTCGAAGCCGAGACGCTCCATCATCTGCCCCGGCGTGGTCTCCTTGCCGTCCACGATATAACTCGGCTTGTAGCGGCTCAGCACTTCCTTGATCTTGTACTTGCCCAGCTTCTCCAGCTCGTCGAGACGCTGCGAAAGCACCGCGAACTTCACGGTCTTGCCAATGTTCACATGACCTGCGGTCGGAGTGATCGTACCGTCGAGGATCTTCAGCAGCGTCGATTTGCCGGCACCGTTCGCGCCGACGATGCCGAAACGGTCGCCCGGGCCGATCAGCCAGGTCACGTCGTCGAGGATCTTGCGACCGGTGACGGTGACCTTCCGCGCCGCGGATGTCACTTCCGCCGCTTCCGTTTCGTCGGAATTTTCTTGTGATGCTTGCGATTGCGCCTGCTGTTGCGCGTCCTGTTCCGCCTGCGCCGCCGCCTGCCGCGCTTCCGGCACACCGGCGTCCACCAATCGCGGATCGGTCAAATCGTCGACTGCGACTTCGACGCTGCCGTGCGCCTGCGGTTCGGCGTACATCGCCGGCACCACGTCCACGCGGGAGGCCGACGCTTCCATTTCGGCGACGTCCGGATCAATCGCGTCGATGTCCGCCTCGCCTTGCGTATGTTCGAAAATCTGCGTCACGTCGATGAGGTCGACCACCTGCTTGCCCAGGCGTGAGGTGGCCATCTGCTTCAGCTCCAACGTGTTGCGCACCGGCGGCACGTCGGCGATGAGCTCACGCGCCGCCTTGACGTGGAACTTCTGCTTGGTGGAACGCGCGCGGGCGCCGCGGGTGAGCCATGCGAGCTCCTTGCGCGCCAGGTTGCGGCGCTTCGTCTCGCGCACATCGGCCTGACGGTCGCGTTCCACGCGCTGCAACATGTAGGCGGAGTAACCACCCTCGAACGGGTCGATCACGCCGTCGTGGACCTCCCACATCGATTCGCAGACCTCGTCGAGGAACCAACGGTCGTGGGTGACGAGCAGCAGCGCGCCCTGGCCGGACGGCCAACGGTTCTTCAAGTGCTCGGCGAGCCAGTGGATCGTCACCACGTCCAAGTGGTTGGTGGGCTCGTCGAGCGCGAGAATGTCCCAATCCTTGAGCAGCAGGCGGGCAAGGTCGGCGCGGCGACGCTGGCCGCCGGACAGGGAGCCGATCTTCGCGTCCAGACTGATACCGCCGAGCAGCGCCTCCACGATCTCGCGCGACTTAGTTTCCGCGGCCCATTCGTAATCTTCTCGCCCTTCCAACGCGGCTTCGCGCACCGTGGCGTTGTCGTCGAGCGGGTCACGCTGGTCGAGCATGCCGAACGTCAGTCCATTGCGCACGGTCACGCGACCGGAATCCGGTTCCTGCGTGCCTTTGAACAGGTGCAGCAGCGTGGATTTGCCGTCGCCGTTCTTGCCGACGATGCCGATGCGGTCGCCTTCGAAAACGCCCTGCGTCACATCGGTGAAAATATTCTTGGTCGCGAAAGCGAGCGAAACGTGTTCAAGTCCCAAATCATAAGTCGGCATAACTCACCAATGTAGCGCGTCGGCGGAACACCGCCTCCCGCACACGTATTTGGGGCTTGCTCACCAGCTGCATGATGCGAAACGTAGACAGGAGACCTTGGAATGTAGGCAACGAAAACGCCCTAGAAGATTCCGTAGGTGGTTTTCCGCTTCCGTAGGTGGTTGTCTTCGGATACCGCACGAAGAAAAGCCTTAAATTCAGCCTTTCCGAAACACTGGTCCATCACCCAACCACCTACGGAACTCAGGAACCACCTACGGAAGGCACTCAGCTGGCGATTCAGTGGGGCGTGTAGCGGGCAAAACGCTTATCAGCGCTCCAGCGTTGCGGCATAGGTGCTGCACCGGGCCGCGAATCCGGAGAAAACCTGATCGGCCATCGGCTGCAGCTGCGGATTGTATTCGGCGAAGGCGTCACGTAGCTGCGATTTCGAACCGCCGGCGGCCTTCAAATCCTTCACCATGCACGGCTCGTCCAGCCACTCGTCCAACAACGTGGGGGTGACCTCCAGGTGGAATTGCAGGCCAAGCGCCGAACCGAACCGGAACGCCTGGTTCTTCGTCTTCACGCTTTTGGCCAACGGCTGCGCGCCTTCCGGCAGGGTCACCACGTCGTTGTGCCAGTGCAGCACGTCCAGCGTCTTGTTCCACATGGAAAAGTAGTCGTGCTTGTCGATGCGTTTAATCGGCGCGAATCCGATTTCCGGCTCGCTGCCCTTCTTGAGTTTCGCGCCCAGCGCGGTGGCAATGATCTGATGTCCGAGGCACACGCCCAGCAACGGTTTGCCGACGCTGACGGCGGCGCGTACGAGTTTGGATTCCGCTTTGAGACCGGGATACTTGTCGGTGTCGAGCGCGCCCATGGGGCCGCCCATAATCACGATGCCGGAGACGTCACTGAAATCGGGAAGATCGGGCTTTTTCTCTTTGGCGATGTTCATCACTTCATACGACATGCCCAAGTCGTCGAGACTATCCAAAATGCGCCCCGGTTTCTCCCACGGGACGTGTTGAAGAATCAGCACATGCGATTGCGTCATGCCACTATTTTTACATCATCTGCGTAAATGACGCTCGCGATTCGGCTCTGTGTCTGCATACGTTCGCAATACGATGCCGTGCATATGCCGGGAAAACCAAGCGCCATGTCCGATTCTGGCAATATTCTCATGACTATGACAAACACGCAGGAACCGCAGAATACCAACACTTCCGGCGCTCTTGCGGTGGCGAAGGCCGCCGCGGGGCTGAAGCTGTACGACACCGCATCGCACGCCGTGTCGTCCTTCACGCCGATCAAACCAGGTCAGGTCGGTATCTACGTGTGTGGCGCCACCGTGCAAAGCTCACCGCATATCGGCCACATCCGCGCCGCCGTCGCGTTCGACGTGGTGCGCCGCTGGTTCGAGCGTCTGGGCTACAAGGTCACGTTCGTGCGCAATGTCACCGACATCGACGACAAGATCCTCGACAAGGCCGCCGCCGCGGGCCAGCAGTGGTGGGAGCGCGCGTATATCTACGAACGCGAGTTCACCGAGGCGTACAGCAAGCTTGGCGTGGAGCCGCCGACGTACGAGCCGCGCGCCACCGGCCACATGATCGACATGATCGACCTCATCAAGAAGATCATCGACAACGGCCACGCTTATGTGGTGCGTGACGCGGACGGCAACCCGACCGGCAACGTCTACTTCGACGTGGCGAGCTGGCCGCATTACGGCGAGCTGACGCACCAGAAGCAGACCGCGGTTTCCGACGCGGCTTCCGAAGTGACCGACGCGATGGGACCGTCCGTGGACAACGCGGGCAACGACAAGTACAATCCGGTCGACCCTGCCGACATGTCCCCCGACAAGCATGATCCGCGCGATTTCGCGCTGTGGAAGGCGCCGAAGGATTCCGATCCGCTCGACGCGCGCTGGAATACCCCGTTCGGCACGGGCCGTCCGGGCTGGCATATCGAATGCTCCGCGATGAGCCACCGCTATCTGAAGGACATGTTCGACATTCACGGCGGCGGTCTTGATCTGCGATTCCCGCACCACGAGAACGAGATGGCGCAGACGCGCGCCGCCGGTTACGATTCGGCCGCGCGCTGGATGCATTCCGCCTGGGTCACCGCGAAGGGCGAGAAGATGTCGAAGTCGCTCGGCAACGGCCTGTCCGTGCCGGCGGTGCTGGCCGAGCATTCCGCTTGGGTGGTGCGTTACGCCCTCGGTTCCGTGCAGTACCGTTCCATGCTGGAATGGTCCGACCAGACGCTTGCCGAGGCGCAGTCCGCGTACGACCGCGTGGCGAACTTCATCGAGCGCGCGGGCGCTGCCGTCGGCGAACAGCCGTCACGAGAAGAGATTATGGCGATTTCCGCCGACGCGCTTCCCGCCGATTTCGTTGCCGCGATGAACGACGACATCAACGTTTCGGGCGCTTCCGCCGCGATTTTCACGGCGATCCGTTCCGGCAACACGTTGCTGTCGAAGCTGGCCGACCGCGCCGATTCGGACGTGGCGAAGGCCGAGGTTCGCGAGGCGCTGGTGAACGTGCGTGCGATGCTCGACACGTTGGGCTTGGATCCGCTGGCGGAGCCGTGGGTTTCCGACGGTGCCGCAGGTGGTGCGGCTGGTGCCGGAGCCGATTCCGCCGAGCATGACGCGCTCGACAAGCTGGTTTCCGAACAGCTTGCGGAACGTGCCGAAGCGCGCAAGGCCAAGGATTTCGCACGTGCCGACGCGATCCGTGACGCGCTGGGCGCGGCCGGCATCGCCATCGAGGACGGTCCGCAAGGCTCCACTTGGTCGCTGAAGTAGGCAATCGCACCCATTTCATCCGCTATCCGCGTGAAACGCTAGACTGAGGAACATTATGGCAGCATTTAGTTCTTTGACAGACCGGCTCTCGAATGCGTTCAAGCATCTGAAGAGCAAGGGCAAACTTTCCGAGGCGGATATCGACGGCACGATCCGTGAGATCCGCCGCGCGCTGCTCGACGCCGATGTGGCGCTCGACGTGGTGCGTTCCTTCACCGGCCGCATCCGCGAACGCGCGCTCGGCACCGAGGTTTCCGAAGCGCTCAACCCGGCGCAGCAAGTGGTGAAGATCGTCAACGAGGAACTCACCGCGGTGCTTGGCGCCGGTGTGGACCGCCCGTTGAACTTCGCAAAGAATCCGCCGACGATCATCATGCTCGCCGGCCTTCAGGGCGCCGGTAAGACGACGCTCGCCGGCAAGCTGGGCTACTGGCTGAAGGATTCCGGCCACACCCCGCTGCTCGTGGCGGCCGATCTGCAGCGTCCGAACGCGGTGACGCAGCTGCAGGTGGTCGGCGAACGCGCCGGCGTGCCGGTGTACGCGCCGGAGAAGGGCGTGCAGTCCGATGGCGGCGAAGCGGTCGTCTCCCCCGGCCAGACCACCGGCGACCCGGTGAAGGTGGCCCGTGACGCCGTGGAGCTCGCCAAGCAGAAGCTTTACGACACGGTGATCATCGATACCGCAGGCCGTCTCGGCGTGGATGAAGAGCTGATGAAGCAGGCTCGCGACATTCGCGATGTCGCGGACCCCCACATCAGGGTGA
>OAVS01000733.1_pt1 | contig 16905 bp, 10 predicted proteins | sample 1550601 | NCBI WGS metagenome assembly OAVS01 (sample SAMEA2580093, study PRJEB22360) | human gut metagenome | biome: human gut; feature: human-associated habitat; material: faeces | place: Denmark | collected 2008/2010
CGTACGGCAAAGACCGCAAAAAGGGCGGCAGCAGCGATGCCGCCGTAAGTCCAGAGGGTGATGCCGGTAAGGCTGCCGACAAGCCCTCCCAGACCGCCCGCGGCGGCTCCAATAGTCCAGAGCTTGGGATCCGCGTGTCGGGCGCGGCCGGCGACGAGGACGAGGAGCGGCACGGCAACGCCCGGGACGAAGAGCGCGTAGCCTTTGAGGAGCCAACCGATGATGTCTCCCGAGGTATAAGCGGCCAGTGCGGCCAAAATGCCGACGGCTGCAGCCCAGAGACGCACGGCGCATGCACGGGCGCCGCCAAAGAGGTCCTTCTCAATGATGCCGGCCGCGGAGAGCAGAATCGTATCGGCCGAGCCGGCAAGCGCACTGATAAGCCCCATGGAAAGCGCTGCGGCCGCAGCGGCCGGGAGCGGGCTTCCGACCGCGAGCCAGTCAGAAATCGGCTGCTCAGCCTTGATGTTGAGCAGTGCGAGCATCGTCACGATTACGCCGAAGAAAACGAGGAGCGGCGCAGCTGTCCAGGCCGCGCGGCGCGCGGTCTGCGCATTCTTGGCCGCGAAGGTGCGCGAGAACATGTCTGGGCCGATCAGGTAAGTGATGCCGACGAGGAGCATCATCTTCACCCAGTCGCCGAGCCCAAAGGTCTCAGTAAAGGGCATCACAGGGAGCGCCGCGATGTCGGCGCTTCGCTCCATGACGCACCAGAGCGCTGCGGCGGAGAAGCCTCCGAGCAGCAAAATCGTGTGCAGAAAGTCGGCCCGCAGAATGCCGCGCTGTCCGCCTAAAGCCGTATGAAGCACAATGCCGGCCGCGAGAAGCACATAGAGCACCTCAGCTGTCATGCCGCCCGAAATGGAATGAAGGAGTGCGCGCAGTGCAGTGAACTGCGCGGCCGTCACCGCTGCCCAGGAGAGCGCGATAATGGCGCCTGCCCATTTTTCTGCCGCCGGGCCCGCAAGGTGTCTGAGCACATCCGGGAGCGTCACGACGGGGAGCTTGCGGACAACGGGCGCAATGATGAGACCGTGGAGAAAAAGTCCGATAGCGCCGACGCCCAGCCACCAAAAAGCCGCCGGGCCGACCTTCTGAGCGAGTGCGCCCATGCCGAGCGTGGCTGAGCCGCCGATGATCGTACTCACAAGCGAGAAGGCGCAGAGCAGCGCGCCGGCCGATCCGCCGGCCGTCAGAAACGCGTTGAGTTCACGTTCGCGGGTCCCGCCTCGGATGCCGAACCAGAGGAGTGCCGCGAGGTAGGCCAGAACAAGCAGAGTGAGATAGTTCATCGAAAGGCTCTGAGAAGAATTCGAAAGTTCATGATCTTACGCGCCTGCCGCAGCCGATTTAGGGTTTACGCTTGATCTTTCGGCTGAACGCTATCCCGTGAAAAGGACCAGTGCCGGCGTTTTTCTGCAGTTCCGATTTGGGCACATCTTTGAGAGAAATGGATATTTCCTTTGTTGACAGGAATGGCGAAAATAAATCGGTCAACACGACTGCAGGCACGTTTAAGCCGTTGTCCTCTGACGGACAGCACCCATTGAACTGCGGCAGTCCATTCAAACGCTTTAGGAGAACCGTTGTGAACATGACTCGGAAAGACTTCTTGAAAACGGCCGGTGCTTGTGCGCTGGGTGCCGTCGGGACGGCAGCGGGCGCCTCAGCGCCCGCTGCAGGCACAGAAACCGGGCGAGCCAAAGTGTATTTTTCACCCGTGATCGACTCGGATCACTTGAATAAACTCTACGACCTGATCAAGGACAATTTGTCGGGCAAGATCGCCATTAAGCTCCATACCGGCGAGCGTCACGGTCCCAACATCCTGCCGCGCGAAATGGTGAAGTCCCTGCAGGCACGTATCCCTGAGAGCACGATTGTCGAGACCAACACGCTCTATCACGGCGACCGCTACACCACCGAGGATCACCTCAAGACCCTTGAAATCAACGGCTGGACCTTCTGCCCGGTTGACATCATGGACGCTGAGGGAACGGTGAATCTGCCCGTTAAAGGCGGCAAGCACTTCAAGGAAGTTTCGATGGGCGGCCACATCGTCAACTACGATTCGATGCTGGTCCTCACGCACTTTAAGGGGCATGCGATGGGCGGTTTCGGCGGCTCAATGAAGAATATCGCCATTGGCTGCGCCGACGGCCGCATCGGCAAGCAGCAGGTTCATGCCGTTTCGGATGTGAATCTGCCGTGGGATCAGTGGCCCGGCAAGGAAATGCTGATGGAGACGATGGCAGAATCCGCCAAAGCCGTCTGTGATTACTTTGGAAAGAAGATTGTCTTTATCAATGTGCTGCGCCGCATGTCGGTTGACTGCGACTGCGCGGGCACGTCTGCCGCGGAACCCACGATCCCCGATATCGGTATTCTCGCTTCCACAGATATTCTCGCCATCGATCAGGCTTCGGTCGATTTGGTCTACGGCCGTCCTGCCGCTGAGAAGCATGACCTGGTCGAACGTATCGAAAGCCGCCGCGGCCTGCATCAGCTCACTGCCATGAAGGCGCTCGGGATGGGCAATGACCAGTACGATTTGATTACGGTGCCGTAATTCCTGCAGAGCAGAAACAAATCGGCCTCAGGCGACGCGGGTTCGTCTGAGGCCGTTGCTTTTGGGGAGCAGTCTGTGTTTTCAATGCGTCGAAGCCCTTTGGATTGCTTTCATTTAGAAAACCGGCATTCAAATCAGACATAACTTATTTTGATGCCGAAGTTTCTGTGCTGTTGTCACCAGTGCTTGCTTGACGAAGACGGTTGAATTCAGTAAAGTCAACTAAGCAGAAACCGATTGTTTCTGTTATTGTGCATGCAATAAAAATTTACACGGGGGGGGGTAAACAGCCCTCTCCGGTGTTGAGAAATCAGCACTTTCTTTCCTTCGAACTTCGTGTTTCGAGTCATTGGACTTGGATGCGAAGTTTTTTCATTTCTCTCCAGGTTCAAAGACGCCAGCTTGGAGAGAATCTATGAAAAAAAGAAAACTTACTCCTTTGACGATTGCCCTCGGTTTGGCTTTGGTCGGTAACGCTTATGCCGCCAATATCGTTGACGGAACTCTTATCAATAGCAGTACATCTTTTGATGAGGATACTGTTTACACCGTTGCCGCAGGATCGACCACGGTAGCAAGCAACAGTACGGATGTTCCGGTGGTAATCACCATCGCAGAAGGAAAGACTCTGACGCTTGAGAATACGTTTGCAAATACACAATCGAAGGTAATCGATGCTTCGAGCAAAAGCGGCATGGTATTTGAAGGTGGAAATGTGATTCTGCGCCGAGATGATACCGGTTCAGACAAAGCCACTGAACAGTATTTTATTCGTGCGACGGATGGGCAAATCTTATTTGGCGGGCCTGCCCCGCAAATCATTGGCGGCGTTGAATTTAAAAACGCCAGCACCAAAATGGAAGGAACGATTGCTCAAGGTATTTACGTCATGGGAGCCACTTCTTTTACAGAAGGCTTCGATATGACGTTGAATCGTTCTGATGCTGCTATCACAACCCCAGAAAACACGACAGGTGTTCATTTGGAAGGCGGGTCGTTATACACGAAATCAGCCACTATCAAGATGATTGCCGGGGCCAAGGATGTTGCTATGCGCGGCATTTGGGTTGAGGCTGGCGGCGATATGCAAGCCGGATCCTTGGACTTGGATTTGGACGCTAATAACAATAGTGTAATAAGTCAGACTCTAACTGGTTTGGTGGTGTCTTCTACCACAGCAGGAAAAGCGGCTTTCTTGGTCACTGGCGATGTCAATATCAGCATTAAGAACGCTAAAAACAAAGACGTGGTAGTACGTGGGATGGCTTTGTCTTCCGATCGCGATTATTCGTTTGGTGGTACGACAAATATTGAAATTGCCAATGCTGTAAATGCTTTTGGTTTGGATACGTCAAAGGAAGTGAATTTTGGCGGCGACTTAAATATCAAGCTGAGTCAAATAAACGGAGCTGATAACTATAAAAAGGGAGTTGTTGGCATCAATACGACTGGAAATAAAAACAATGGTACGGTTGGGAACGTGACGGTGAAAAGAGCTGATATCCGTATTACGGACAGTCAGACCCAATACGATTATGTCCCAGTACGGGCAGTCTCCACCGAGGGGGATTCTCAGGTTACGTTTACAGATTCTTTAGCTACCAACGCTGGATTGCAATCTGTCGCTAACTCGACTATTGATGTTCAAAAAAGTTTTGTCACTTCGGATCCTGTCGCTTTGACCGCTCAGGCTGATTCCACCATCCTCGTCAATAGCTCGAAACAGGGAACGGTGCATTTTTCGGGATACACCGAGCGTACGGCCAGTTGGGGCGGAACTCCGAACAGCACGATTTCCATGAACATCGGCTCCGGTGCCGATGGGGACGACTCCTACTGGAACGTTACGCAAGCCTCCACGCTGACCAATCTGTCACTCGCCAAGAATGCGAGTCTGTACTTCAAGGTTAGGGACACCGATTTAGACGGCACGGATGCCTTGATCACCGTTACCGGAGCGGCGGCTACGGCGGTTGAGCTTGCCAGCGGCAGCAGCATTGCGCTCTACGGTTCCGGATTCGATTTAGAAGCAGGAAAGACTATTCAGCTTATTAAGAGCGACAAGGGTATCGTGAAGGACGGCAAAGCCTTGGATAAGGGTGATTCTCTGGACGATCTTAAGGGCGACCTTACCGTGATCGACATTAAGTCATTGATTCGAGCGACGGAAACGGGGTTTAGTAAAGACCAATACGATCTCTCAATGAAGACTGAAGAATTGCTTATCGCAACCCTTAAAGAGAAGGCTCCAGCACCGACTCCGGACCCAGATCCTGATCCAGATCCCAACCCTGATCCAAAGCCGAATCCTGATCCGGTACCAGAACCGGATCGTCCAAGCGGCGACAAGGTAAATGACCAGACGAACGCGCTGATGCAGTCGAGTATTGCTGCGGCCGCTACGATGTTTGCGGCTGACGAACTCCTGATTGATACAACGATGAAATCCCGGCAGGGCGTACGTCAGACGGGGCCGTTTGCTGCAGCAAGAGTCGGACGGTATGACTTGGATGTCCGCGGCGACCTTGAAACCAATGTGATTTCGGGATTGCTGGGCTATGCCGTCAATCTGCAGGGTTCCGAAATCGGCGCATTTGTCGAAATGGGACACGGCACCTATGACACCAAAACAACTGTGACCTCTCCGGTCGGTGAGACCAAGGGCGACGGCAAGCACAACTACGTGGGCTTCGGTGTCTACGGCAACTGCGCGACGCCGATTGACTGGCTGCATGTCACCGGATACGTGAAGGGCGGTTGGCTTCGCAATGAGTTCTCCGCGCCTATTGCCGGCGTTTCCGTAGATTTTGACCGCACGAGCAATTATTGGGGCGCTCATTTAGGCATGTACGGTGAATTCCAAGCTGCTGGGAAGATCAAGAACAGAACATTCCTGAATTATTTCTACGACGGCCGCGAGAGCGAGTCCTATGAGGCTTCAGGCTCTTCGGAGGTTGCCGGCGCTCGGTTCCATTTTGACGCTCTGAATGTTCATCGCGTACAGGCCGGCAGTCTTATTGAATATCAGTATTCCTCGACTCTGCGGCCCTATGCCTCTGTTGCCTATGAATACGCCTTCAAGGCCAATGCTGAGGGGAGCGCACGGGATCACATTGGGACTCTGGCCATGAACGGAACGGATCTGGAAGGCGGTACCGGCATCCTGTCGTTGGGATGGACTTATTTGAATGAAGCCAATACGTTCGAATTTGACTGCGGCGTCAATGGCTATGCGGGTGTGCGTAAAGGTGTGAGCGCGCAGCTGCAGGCCGCTTGGAAGTTCTAATCGTTATTACCCCTGAGAGCCAGTAAGCAGCAATCAGCATTCAATCCTGAATCGGCATCAGGGGAAAAAAGAGCCCATGAAGACAGCAAGTCTTCATGGGCAGTCAAGTCCCTTGCGCAGACCTCGCGTTTGGATCGGCAGGTCTGCGCTTCGGATAAAGAGAGATCAATCAGCTATTAGTCGCGGAAGGCCTTCAGAATCTGACGGCCGGCGATGTAGATCATGATTTCGTCGGTGCCGCCGCCGATGCGTTCGCAGCGGACGTCGCGCCACAGACGCGAGACGCGGGCATCGTTGGTGTAGCCGAGGCCGCCCATGATCTGGATGGCGTCGTCGATCACTTCGAGGGCCGTGCGGGCGCAGTAGAGCTTGGCGAGCGCGGCGGTTTCACGCATGGATTCCTTGCGGTCGGCCTGAACGGCGCAGCTCAGGACGAGGTGGCGCATGTTCATGCACTTAACCTTTTCTTCGCGGGCGACGAGACCGATGCCGTCAGCAATGCCGACGCCCACGTTGCCGATGGCGCCCTTCTTCATTTCATAAAGTGCGCGGCGGGCGACAACCTTGCGCTGGTTGAGCGGAATTTTGACGCGTTCGCTGTCGTCGAGCGTGAAGTCGCCCGAGATGAAACGGTTGACCGGCGCGCCGCCGTAGAGCTGCGTCTGTGCGGGATCAACGACCACGATGTCAACGAGGTAGCCCGGAATGCGGACAGCCTTCGGGTGCAGCGTAGCCTTCTTCACCATTTTCTGAACCTGCATCATCACGATGCCGCCGTTGTTGTGGACGGCTTCGGCGATGACGAGGGCGTCGAGGTACATCACTTCGTCTTCGAAGGTGGCGTAGCCTTCGCTGTCGCAGGTCGTGGCGCGGATGAAGGCCACATTAGGCGCGACGGTCTTGTAGTAGAGGTATTCCTTGCCTTCGAGATTGACGAGGCTGATCAGGTCCTCTTTGGTGATGTCGTTTAACTTGCCGCCCTGATTGCGCGGGTCAACGAAGGTGCCCAGACCGATTTCACTCAGAATGCCGGGCTGATGGGCGGCCGAAGCGCGCAGCATCTGCGTGAGGACGCCCTGGGGGTAGTTGTAGGCAAAAATCTTATTTTGTTCGGCCAGTTCGGAGATGCGCGGTGACTGACCCCAGTGACCGCAGAGCGCCCACTTGACGAGGCCTTCCTGAGCGATCGGACTGATGCCGCGTTCAGCGCGGTCGCCGAGCCCCGTCGGGCTGATGATGCCGATGTTCTTCGGCGTCTGCGTGGTCTTATAGCGTTCGGCAAGGGCTTCGATGAGCTTCGTGGCTTCAAGGATGCCGCCGCCGGCGCCGAGGACGCAGAGGGTGGATTCATCGGGAATGTACTTGACAGCTTCTTCGGCCGTGAGAACGGGAACTCGGCCGTTGATGCGCTTCGGGCGTGCAAACGTCATGGGGGATGTCTCCGGAGTGACCGCGCGTGGCGTAAGCAGCGCGGCAAAGGAACGTAACGGGGGATTGGGGGCCGCGATTGGAGCGACAATGCGGCCCCCGGCGGCCGGCCGGAAAGGGGGCGGGGGGTCCTACACCGTCGACAAGGCGGCAGTCGTTCCTAAAAAAAGGGGGCGGAAGTTCGAGTCAGCGGACCGAGCGAACTTCCGGGTTGGCCCGATTAGGCCTTATTGATGATCGTGAGGACCGTGCGCAGGTCGGCCACTGAGATTTGGCCCGGGGCGGAAGCGGTCTTCACAGCGCCGAAGGTGGCAGCGGAGCCAAAGGCTTCGCCCGTGAGACGGCTCGTCACGCCGGTCTTGCCCATGCTCATCGTGATGATCGGGCGATCGGCGTATTTTTCGGCCATGTCGACGGTCGCAGAAAGCACCGTGAGGACGTCCTGACGGCAGGTGGGCATCAGCGCAATCTTCGGAATGTCAGCGCCGAGCTCCTGCATGCGGCGCAGGCGATAAATGATTTCGTCCTTGGCCGGCGTCTTGTGGAAGTCGTGGTTGGACATGATCACCTTCACGCCGCGGGCGTGGGCGGCGGCGATGGCGTTCTTAACGAGCTCGTCGCCCGTGAAGAGCTCGAGGTCGATCAGATCGACCAGACCCGTTTCCGCAACGGCGATATTGAGGGCGATGTAGTCGTCGGCCGTCAGTTCGGCTTCGCCGCCTTCGTGCTTGGAGCGGAAGGTGAAGAGAATGGGCTTTTCGGGGAAAGCGGCGCGCAACGTCTTGAGCGCTTCGAGAACGGCGGCGGAATCGGTGACGGCAGCAAAGTGGTCGCCGCGCCATTCGAGAATGTCGAAGTCTGCAGCGGCGTAGGCGGCAGCTTCGGACTTCACGGCGGCGAGATCCTTGGCCATAAGCGAAACGATGATCTTGGGGGCGCCTTCGCCCACGGTGATGTTCTTGATCTGAACGGTCTTCATGACGATATTGATGAATGCAGCGGGGGATGAGCGGAGCGAGCACAGACGCTCGGGCTGCTCGAATGGAGTGGGAGCGGCGGGGCCCCGACAACGGGTTCTCCCCTCCTGTGGGCGATGCAGTTTCCCACATTGAGAGGCTGCTTCGGAGATATCCGCGGATTGGAGAGCTGATCTGGATTACTTGAATCCCATCTTTTCCTTCACGTATTCGATCGGGAAGTCTTCGCCCGTCCAGAGCTTGAACTGTTCCCAGCCCTGCCAGAGGAGCATGGCGTAACCGTCTACCGTGGTGCAGCCGGCTTCCTTGGCCTGCGTGAGGAGCTTGGTGATATGCGGGTTGTAGACGCATTCAGAGACGACGAGGCCCGGACGCAGCCAGGAGGCATCGCCCACGACGGAGAGTTCGTGCAGGGGCTTCATGCCGACCTTGGTGGCGTTGGTGAGCACGTCGGCGGAATCAATGGCGGCGCGGAAGGTGGCCGTGTCGTCGAGGTCGTGAACGGTGACCACGCAGTCGGTCTTTTCATTGACGCGCTTGGCAAAGGCATGAGCGCCTTCCCAGAATTCGTCCTTGCGGTTGAAGAGCTTGACTTCCTTGAAGCCTTCGACAGCGGCGCGGGCGCCGATGGCCGTGGCAGCGCCGCCGGCGCCGACGAGAACCATGGTCTTGCCTTTCGGGTCAAAGCCCGTTTCCTTGATGCCGTGGAGGTGACCCGTACCGTCGGTGTTGTAGCCGATCAGACGGCCGTCCTTGTTGACGATCGTGTTGATGGCGCCGGCGAGTTCAGCGGCCGGATCGAGTTCGTCAACGTATTCGATGGCGAGCTGCTTGTTGGGCATGGAAACGCCCGTGCCGCGCATCTTCAGAGCACGAAGACCCTTGATGGCGTCGGGGAAGCTTGCATTGTCAACCTCGAAGGCCATGTAGCAGATCGGCAGGCCCATCTTTTCGAGGGCGCAGTTCTGCATCGTCGGCGAGAGGCTGTGGCGAATGGGGTAGGCCATGAGGCCGATCAGTTCATACTTAGCAGTAACTTCCATTTTGATTGCTCCTGGATAGAGAGGTGATTGGATGTCGCACTGGGCGTCTGGCAGCAAGCTTCTGACGAGGGAGTCCTGTGTCGCCCGAGCGCGGCATTCGTTAGGCGTTTAGCCTGGAAAAGATGTCGATAGGGGTTTATTTGTTCGCGACGGCGCGTTCGCCCCAGCGCAGATCGTTGTGCGGAATTCGGAAGACCGCGTAGTAGCGCTTGAAGAGGTAAATGGCCGAGAGGAAGGTGAGAACCGCGAGACCGAAGTCGAGCAGAATCACGTAGCGGATGCTGATCTGCGAGAGGTAGCCCGTCGCGAGCGGAATGACGAAGTTCGCGAGGCCGCCCATCATCATGTAGACAGAGGTCACCTTGGCTTTGCTGTCAGGGAAGAATTCCGCCATCACAGCCACGCCGAGCTGCAGAATCCCGCCCGCGGCTGAGAAGCCGATCAGGAAAGCGCCGGCCGTGCACACGAAGGGCGAGGGGTAGAGGTACAGAACCGCAGATGCGACGCAGGCGATGAGGCCGTTGAGCGTCATGGCCCAGACGGAGCGCACCTTGCTCTTCAGAAGGTAGGCAAAGGCGAAGACGCAGACGAGCGAGCCGATGGAGTAGTAGGAGATCGTGGTGAGCGATTCGGCTTCCGTCATGCCGCCGAAGGCTGCGGCGTAGCGCGGCATCCAGACGGCGACAACGTAGAAAGTGGAGAAGGCGCAGACGCCGAAGACAACCGCCACCAAACCTTCGAGCATCATCTTGGGCTTGGCGCGCATCTGCGGAACATCCGCACCGGCAGCGCCCGAGCCGCTCGTGCCGGGGAAGCGGCACTTGATGATGAAGAGCGAGAGCACGATCAGGATGGCGCCCGGGACAATAAAGGCCCAGCCGTACCAGAGGCCCGAAACCATGAGAAAGCTCACGCACATCGGATAGAGCATCTGACCGAAGGACACCATGGCCTTGAGCAGAATGACTGCGGAACTCGAAGCCTTCGGGAAGCATTCGATCATGGCCGGATAGCCGCCGGTGTCAATGGCTGAATTGGCCGCACCGACGCAGAAAGCCAGAATGAAGGCAATGGTGAGATTCGGGCTGTAGGGGATGCCGAGGAAAAAGAGAACGTAGAGGACGAGCCCGAGGAGGATCATCGAGCGGCGGCCAAACTTGTCTGAGAGTGCACCAAAGAAAAGGATGGTGACGAGACGGCCGAGGCCGATGCCGGAAATCAGGTAGGCGATGCCCGCGCTGTCGGTTGCGAATTTTTCTGCAAGAGCCGACATGTTCTGCGCGAGTGCGATGACGCTTGCACCGTGCAGGAAGTACGCGACGTAGATGCCGATCGCCGCGACGAGAAACGATGTGCTTCCCGCTGCGGAATTGGGTTTAGTCATAAAAGCGTTCTCCGGTTTTATTGAAGAGAAAATTAAAGGGTGTCTGCTTCAATACATTTGTATTGTTTAATCCGCGGCGGTTTTAAAAGTCATTTTTAATTGGCTTTATTCGCCGGTCGGATTACTTCCTTTGGACAGGAGAAATTATCAAAATGTGCAAAGCCTTTGGATAGGCAAGAAAATGTTTTGTTTGCCAATATTTCTGCACAGCCGAAACGCCGGCTGACGAGTTAAAAGGCTTTTAATGCTATGAAAATTAAGGAAAACAGTATCGGCGCAGGAACGATCGAAAATGACTTGAATAGCTCGAATCGTGCATGGAGGACTGGACAATCTTGCTTGGCCGAGGGGTGACCAGCCGGGACCCAAGCCTGATGAGGGGCTTCAGAACCGGCGGGAGGGCCTCCTTTGGGCTCGAGCGGCGCAGGGCTGTTCAAATCGGACGGGTCGTCCCTAATTCACTGAAAACTCGTTGGTTTACCTTATCTATCTTCGATTTGATGAGGATGCTGCCGGCAGCAGTGAGGGATGTTCGTACGTCTTATAGGTTCTAAAGAGGGCGGGATGGCGCCCTCTGGAGCTGCATCTCTATATAGAGGGAGGGGCGAAGTGAATCCAAAGACTCCAGGGCCTCAGGCAGCCGACAGAATGACGCTGCTTGATTCGTAAACGACTGAGAGGCTCGATTCCTGCACGGAAGGCGAAAGTGCTCAGCAGGCTGAAATTCTGTTAATTAATTGAAAAATAAACAAAATACGAAGAAACTATATTGCAGGCGCCGATGGCTATCTTGCACGGAGGATGGAATTGAGCTGCCCTTCAAAGTGAAATGGGCTCTTCTGAAGGAGGGGAGGACGCGCTTGGAGCGCCTTCGGACGAGTGTTTGAAAATGCCTGAAATCCGCCCCAATTAACTAGTACTGCAGGGGAATTGACACTAGATCGGCGGGATGACGGTACTGCGCCTTTGGGGGAACTGGAACGTGCTTGGCAGTGGTCGGCGGCTTGAACCGCATGGATCCCTAACCGGTGAGGGAGATCGGAGGCGAGCTGACGTATTTTGCTCCCTGAATAAAGGTTTCGTCTGGCGAAAACCTAGGTAAAACAAAGGAATACTCTCATTTCACCGAATGTCAGCGGGGATGAAGCATGCCATCGCGTGCAAGATAATTTAAACGAAAAACAAATATGGCTCTCGTCAAGATTGTTTTTGAAGAGCACTATTTGCATCGATCGAAATGCGGTGCGAGCAAAAACTGCTCAATCCTTAAATGATCTAGTTTATTTAGCGGCGGCAAAAGCTTCAGATCTCACCATGATGCTCTGGGGTAAAGCTGCGTAATTTCTGAACCCCAAGGAGTCATTATGCATATCGTCTCGTGCTTCAAGGTCGTTCCCGAAGAGCAGGACATTGTTGTGACGCCCGATCAAAAACTCAGTTTTGATCGTGCGGATTTCAAAATCAGCCAGTTCGATCTGAACGGCATTGAAGCTGCTGTACAGCTTGCCGGTGAAGGCGACGTGGTGACGGCGCTCTCCGTCGGCGGCAAGATCCTCGAAAACTCCAAGCTTAAAAAGGACGTGCTTTCGCGCGGTCCTTCCGAACTGTGTCTGGTCAAGGATGACGCTGCGTTTGAAGGCGCGCTTGCTGAAACGACCGCCTCGGCGATTGCCGCCGCCGCCCGCACGACCGGTTTTGATCTGCTGGTGTTCGGTGAAGGGTCCGGAGACCTCTACGCTCAGCAGACCGGTCTTCTGGCCGCCCGTATCCTCGGCGTGCCCTGTGTGAATGCCGTGAGCAGCATTGAAAAGACCGATGCAGGCATCCGCGTAGAGCGCTCGCTTGAAAATGAAGTCGAAGTCATTGAACTCCCGCTTCCGGCCGCCGTCTGCGTCACGAGCGACATCAATGTTCCCCGCATCCCCACGATGAAGGCCATTCTCGGCGCCGGCAAGAAGCCCGCCAAGACCCTTTCGACGGCTGACATCGGCTGGAGCGCTCCGGCGAAGACCGTTGAGCTCGATGCTATTGAAGTGCCTCCGCGCAAAGAACGTGCTCACGAGGTCCTCGAAGGCGATTCCGCTGTGGCCGATTTCGCTGCCCGCATCAAGTCCGCCCTCAAGTAATAAGTCATCACGGAGATAAGAGTCATGAGCAAAATTCAAACTGTCTGGGTCTACGCGGATGCTGCTGAACGTTATGCGGATCTGATCGCCGGCGCGCGCCGCTTCGGCGCCGTGGTGAATGCTGTTGTGCCGTGCGAAAGCTGCGCTGCTGAACTTCGTGCCTGCGGTCCGGCGGCCGTCTATAACCTTGGCCTTGCCGAAGGCGAAGCCATTGAGAACTACGCGGAAACGATCGCTTCGCTCGCGCAGGGCGAAGGCAATCTGTTCCTTTTTGATGCCACTCGCCGCAGCAAGGCGCTTGCTGCCGGCGTAGCTGCTAAGCGCGGCGCCGGTCTCGTCAACGATGCGCTGAGCCTCGAAGCCGGTGACGCTGTGAAGGCCACCTTCCGCACCTACGGCGGTCTCGCTGCCGCGGCTGTCCGTATCGTTTCCGCTGACGCCGTGGTAACGGTCGGCGCGGGCGTCTTTGAACCCGAACCGGCAGATGCGTCGGCCGACATCCCTGTCATTGCGGTCGAGAAGGTCGCTCCGGCGGCCGCGATCGTCGTCAAGGAACGCTGTGCGAAGGCTGCCGCGAGCGTTGACCTCACGAAGGCCAAGCGCGTCATCGGCATCGGCCGCGGCATTGCCAAGCAGGAAGACATTGCGATGATCGAAGCCTTTGCCAAGGCTATCGGCGCCGAAATCGGCTGCTCCCGTCCGATCGCCGAAGGCGAGCACTGGATGGAACGCGAACGCTATATCGGTGTTTCCGGCACGCAGCTCAAAGCTGACATCTACATTGCGCTCGGCATTTCCGGCCAGATTCAGCATATGGTCGGCGCCGCCGACTGCGGCGTGATCCTCGCGGTCAACAAGGATAAGAACGCGCCGATTTTCAAGGATGCCGATGCCGGCATCGTGGGCGACCTCTACAAGATCGTTCCGGAACTCACCCGCGCGCTTTCCTAAGCGGCGCTGAGTTCACCGCAAAGGGCACCCCGCCGCGGGGTGCCCGCGACCCCACCTGCAACCCCTAATTTAAGGCGCCGGGCGTCTGCACTCGATGCCGGCAGCTCTCAAGTGCTCAGCACTGCCTGAGCTGCTGCCCAACAGCATCCGTCCGCGCTGTATCAACCATGTCCGAAGAAAAATTCGACGCCATCGTAGTCGGCGCCGGCGTAGCCGGCTGCGTGGCCGCCTACGTTCTTGCCAAGGAAGGGCTTGACGTTCTCGTGATTGAGCGCGGCAATTATGCCGGCAGCAAAAACATGACGGGCGGCCGTCTCTACGCCCACAGCCTCGAGCGCGTCATGCCGGGCTTCGCTGAGGAAGCGCCCGTTGAGCGCCTTGTGACCCGTGAGAAGATCTCCTTTATTACCGACGATGACTCGGTGACGCTTGACTATCACACGGGCGAAGCGTTCTCCGCGGAGGCGGCATCCTACACCGTGCTGCGCGGCAAATTTGACCAGTGGCTTCAGGAAAAGGCCGAGTCCGAGGGCGCCCAGTTCATTCCGGGTATTCGCGTCGATCGGCTGCTTCAGGATGAAACCGGCCGCGTGACCGGCGTTCAGGCGGGCGAGGACGAGCTCCTCGCCGAATGCGTGATTCTTGCCGACGGCGTTAATTCTCTTCTGGCCCAGTCGATCGGTCTGCTGCCGAAATATCACGCTCACCAGTACGCCGTCGGCGCTAAAGAAGTCATTGGCCTCTCTAAGCAGGTCATCAATGACCGCTTTGGTCTGAGCGACGGTGAAGGCGCTGCCTGGCTCTTTGCGGGCTCTGCTTCGGCCGGTCTGATGGGCGGCGGCTTCCTCTATACCAATGAAGACTCCATTTCACTCGGTGTGGTCTGCGGACTGGGCGATATTGAAAAGTCGCCCAAGACCGTGCCGCAGATGCTCGAGGATCTGAAGAATCATCCGTCGGTTAAGCCCTTGATTGAGGGCGGCGAACTGCTCGAATATTCCGGTCATCTCGTCCCCGAAGGCGGCTACGACATGGTGCCTGAAAAGCTCGCCGCAGACGGCGTGCTGATTACGGGCGATGCTGCGGCCTTGTGCATCAATCTGGGCTTCATTGTGCGCGGCATGGATTTGGCCGTCGCCTCTGGCGAATGCGCGGCTCGGGCCGTGATCGACGCCAAGAAGGCGGGAGATTTTTCTGCTGCCGGACTGGCCGGCTACCGGCGTCGTCTCGAAGAGAGCTTTGTGCTTCGCGATATGAAGCAGTACCGCAATGTGCCGCACCTGATGGAGAATCCGCGTCTTTTCTCGGACTACCCGAAGATGACCGCGGGCATCATGCGCGACCTTTTCCGCTACGACGGTTCGCCGGTCCCGCCGGTTCGCAAGAGCCTCTGGCAGCGCGTTAAGGCTGCCGGCGTTATGAATCTCCTTAAAGACGGCTACGGTTGGGGGAAAGCACTGTGAGCACGAAGGAAATTAAGTTCGTCAACGTGGACGAAAAGCTCGGCAAAGACAAGTTCTTTGTGGATGAGGAAAATGCGCACATCGTGCTCTGCGATGAGCCCGACCGCAAAGAATTCCGCAAGCTCGTGAAGGCTTGCCCGGCCAATCTCTATAAAGAGGCCGACGACGGCACGATCAGCTTTGACTGCGCCGGCTGCCTTGAATGCGGCACCTGCCGCGTCCTCTGCGGCGACACGATCCTCAAGAAATGGGAATTCCCGCAGGGAACCTTCGGCGTCGAATTCCGCTTCGGCTAAGCCGGCGTCTCCGGGGCTGAGCCTCGATTCTCCTAGCCGCCCGGCCTGCGGATTCCTCGGCGCAGGCCGGGCCGGTTTCTTCTCCAAGCCTTCCATTTGCATACCGCTCAAGTCATGCGTCCTGAATACACGATTAATCCCGAACGCCGGGCGCTCTATCGCCGTCAGGGCTTTTGGGGCGACGCCACGCTCGCTGATTATTGGCATCAGTCCGTGCGTGCTGTGCCCGACCGTACCTGTGTTGTTGACAGCCAGGGCGGCCGATACACCTACGCTCAACTCGACAAGAAGGCGCAGCGTCTGGCCGGCTGGATGCGCACGATCGGCGTCGGCCGCGGCGACGTGGTGGCGCTTAATCTGCCGGGCTGGGCGGAATTCACCATCGCTTATGTTGCGGCCTTAAAGCTCGGTGCCATCGCGATGCCGCTTCTGCCCGCATGGCGCGAGGCGGAACTCTCCTGGGCGCTCGATTGGTGTGAAGCCAAGGTGGTCTTTACCGCTACGGCTTTCCGCAAAAGCCGCCCGATTGAAATGCTTGCCAAACTCGCGCAGCACCTGCCGAGGCTTTCTGCTGTTGTGGCCGTGGAAAAAATGGCCCCGCTTGCCCCATCGCTGCGTTCGCAGGAGGGTGTTTACGCGTTCGAGGATGTCATTGCCGGCGCGGAACCGCTCCTCACGCCGATTCCCGCTGATGCCGATGAAGTCGCAGCAGTGCTCTTCACTTCAGGCACGGAAGGACGCCCCAAGGGGGTGATGCTCACGCACAACAACATTCTCGCGAGCGAACGCGCCTATGCCGACCGCCTCAATCTCACGTGGCGGGATGCTTTTCTGATGCCCGCTCCGCTCGGGCATGCGACCGGGTTTCTCCACGGGGTGACGCTGCCCTTCATTCTGGGCGGCAAGAGTCTGCTTCTCGATATTTTCCGCGCAGATGACTGCATGAATCTCTTTGAGGCCGAGAAAGCGACCTGCGTCTTGGGGGCGACGCCATTTGTCTTCGATATCCTCGAAGAGCTCCGGCAGCATCCGCGGGATTTGTCCTCGCTGCGCTTTTTCCTCTGCGGCGGCACCACCATTCCGCCAAAGCTCTTTGAGGACTGCCGGCCTTTCGGCATTCGGCTCTTATCCATTTACGGCTCGACCGAGTCTTCGCCGCATTCGCTGGTGCGGCTCAACGACACGCGCGAGCATACGGAAGAAACGGACGGGTGCGCAGTCGACGGCGTGGAGATCCGCGTTGTGGACGACAACCGGCATGAAGTGCCGCACGGCCAAGAGGGCGAAGAGGCGTCCCGCGGTCCGCAGGTCTTTGTGGGGTATTGGGGAGAGCCTGAGATGACCGCACGGGCGCTTGACGCGGACGGCTGGGACTATTCCGG
>OAVS01000742.1_pt1 | contig 16658 bp, 9 predicted proteins | sample 1550601 | NCBI WGS metagenome assembly OAVS01 (sample SAMEA2580093, study PRJEB22360) | human gut metagenome | biome: human gut; feature: human-associated habitat; material: faeces | place: Denmark | collected 2008/2010
ACGCCGCCTCGCTGCTCGGCGAATACACCGGCATCGACAACGGCTGCGAGCAGGTGTGCTTCGTGGACGCCGCCACCAAGACCTACCTTGAGGAGCTCGGCGGCATGAACATGATGGTCGTGCACAAGGACGGCCACGTGGAGACCCCGTCCCTGACCGGCAACATCCTGCCGGGCGTGACCCGCCGTTCCCTGATCCAGCTCATGCAGGATCGCGGCATCGACGTGGTCGAGACGATGATCAAGCTCACCGACCTGCTCGACGACATCAAGTCCGGCGAGGTCACCGAGGTGTTCGCCTGCGGTACCGCCGCCATCATCACCCCGATCGGCCGCTTCAAGTCCAAGGAGTTCGACGTGACCGTGGCCAACGGCGAATCCGGCAAGCTCACGATCGACCTGCGCGACCAGCTGCTCGGCATCCAGCTCGGCGAGGTCGAAGACCCGCACAACTGGATGTGGAAGGTCTGCTGAGCGCAGTCCAGTTCTACGTGAAGCCCCGCCCATCGGCTCGATCGAGCCCGGCGGGGCTTTTCGTATAGAACCCGCTCCCGCTGGCGGGAGCTGTCGAGCGTAGCGAGACTGAGGGTGGTTTTTATATGCCCATAAGGATTGCCTGCGGCAGCTGCGTTGCCGTCATCTGCACGCGGCCATCGGCAACCATGATGACTGGTGGATGGACAACAAGCCGGCGCTGAACCTGTTCGAGAGCATCGAACCGAACGGCACCGTTGAACTGGAAGGACTTGGAACGGTCAACCTGTCGCACTTCCCATATCGCGAAGACCTCGCGTACGGATGGCCCGATGACGCGGTCCGATTCCACGATCAGGCGCTGCCGTTCGACGGACGCAAGCTGCTGTACGGTCACACGCATCAGCTGTCTCCCGCGGGTGCGCGGCCGGAATCGCTCAACGTCAATTCTGCGCGGACTGCCGGGCTCCGGTAAGTCGACATGGGCGCAGAACTGGGTGTCCGACCCCGCCAACACGTGGCCGCATTGCGTGATCTCGCTCGACGCCGGCTGGGATGTGGTCGCCGACGCGCAGCATGCGAACCCGGAGTATGCGAATGAGCTGGCGCGGCTCGCCACACGGCACGGGGCAATCTGGCGGACGGAGGATTTCGACGTGCCCCTGGACGAGCTGCTGCGCCGCAACGAGGCCCGGCCGCGCGCCGACCATGTGCCGGAGGAGTACATCCGCTCGTCGTGGAAGCGGTTCCACCACGTGATGTTCCGCCCGCTCAATCCCGAAGACCCGAACGGCAACCTGCTTAAACGCATGATCGCCGACCCGTACGTCCGGGTCACACCGGTGCGCGGCGAGAGCGACGTATTCGCCTGCAATTTCACTCGAGAGGCGTTCCTCGAAGGACGTTGGAACACGCGCACGATCAACGCCCGCGGGCTCTGAAGTATGACACGGTGGTCGCGCACGGCGACACATCCCCGGGATCGTTCCCCGTGCGCGTGGAGCGCAAGGAGAACGGCATCGACCTGACCTATGAGCGACAGACGTTCAAGGAACGCGACATCGGATCAAGGTCGGCGAGATCCTGACCTGGATCGGAGCCGATTCTAGTTTCGGGTAGCCGGCTTGCGGTAGGCTCATGTACGGCCGGATGGTTGTGATGTTGGCGAGGAGTGGCACGTGGAGGAACTGGCACTGGAAAGCAATGCCTTTTTCATGGGCATCGAATATCTTGCGGTGTTCTGCAGCGGGCTGATGGGCGGTCTATGCGCGGTTCGCAAGAACTATGACCTGTTCGCCATGCTGATCACCGCGTGGCTGACCGCGTTGGGCGGCGGCATCATCCGTGACGTGATGCTCGGCTCCCTGCCGCCGGTGGGCATCTCCGACCGCGGGTTCGTGCTGACCGCACTGGTGTCGGGCCTGGCTATCGCCGTGATCCATCCTGAAGTGGACAAGCTCAGATGGTCGATGCTGACCATCGACGCCTTGGCGGTCGGCTTGTTCGCGGTGAACGGCACCTCGAAGGCGCTCGATTTGGGAACCTCCGGCATGACGGCGGTGTTCATGGGCATGTTCACCGCGCTGGGCGGCGGTCTGGTCCGGGATATGCTCCTGAACGACGTGCCGATGATCATCCGTGACAAGCACCTGTACGCGGTTCCTTCCGCGGTCGGATGCGTGCTCACCGTGTTCGTGTGCAGGGGAGTGCAATGGAAGATGCTGGATTTCACGGCCGAGGTGGTGCTCGACTGCGCGATCGTCGTGCTGGTCGTGGTCATGCGTCTGCTGTCGGTCAAGTTCAGCATCATGCTTCCCGGCGCGGTCAAGCGGCACAACACGTATCTTCCCAGCGAGTCGCGGTATCTGAAACGCCCGGTCATCCATCCCGATGCCCACGATGGCGGCGATGACGACAAAGACCAGTCTCGGGATTGACGCTTTCGGACCACCTCCACCCGCTTCGCGGGAGCCCCCGTTGGCGGGTGGGGGTGGCCGGCTAACACGAAAGAACCCCCGGGAACCTTGCGGTTCCGCGGGGGTCTTATGCTGTGACGACCGTCAGACGGTCATGCTCACATGTTGTTGATGGCGACTGCCATGCCCGACTTGCGGTTGGCGGCCTGGTTCTTGTGAATCACGCCAGCGCCGGCGGCCTTGTCGAGCTTCTGGGAAGCGACCTTGTAGGCGGCTTCGGCAGCGGCCTTATCGCCGGCGGCGATGGCCTCACGGGTTGCGCGGATGGCGGTCTTCAGGCTGGACTTGACGGCCACGTTACGCTTGTGCGCCTTCTCATTGGTGAGCACGCGCTTCTTCTGCGACTTAATGTTTGCCACGTTTTCTCCAAACGACGTTTGCTATAAGGACATACAGGGAGTCATGCTACCACGATGTTCGGATAAAACCGACCCCGTGTTCCGTGTGTCGTCGGGAAATTGCCGACGGTGACCGGTAAACTTGGTGACTTGCGGCACATGGCGTCACATTTACGATGCCAAAGGCCCGCGACGAACGAGCACCACGGACGAAAGGAACCGGATCAGGGTGATTGAGCCGAAGAACAAGCCAGGGTTTACCGATCAGTCGCTAATCCGGAATTTCTGCATCATCGCACACATCGACCACGGCAAGTCCACGGTGGCCGACCGCATCCTGCAACTGAGCGGCATCGTTCCTGAGCGCGAGATGCGTGACCGCTTCCTCGACCGCATGGACATCGAGCAGGAGCGCGGCATCACCATCAAATCGCAGGCCGTGCGCGTGCCGTGGACCTTCGAGGGCACCGAGTACACGCTCGGCATGATCGACACCCCCGGCCACGTGGATTTCACGTATGAGGTGTCGCGCGCGCTGGCCGCATGCGAGGGCGCGGTGCTGCTCGTCGACGCGACGCAGGGCATCGAGGCGCAGACGCTGTCCAACCTGTACATGGCCATCGACCATGATCTGGCCATCATCCCCGTGCTCAACAAGATCGACCTGCCCAGTGCCGAGCCGGACAAGCACGCGGAGGAGATCGCGGGACTGATCGGATGCAAGCCGAGTGACGTGCTGCGCGTGTCGGGCAAGACCGGCGAAGGCGTCGCCGATCTGCTCGACCACATCGTCATGGAGGTTCCCGCTCCGCACGGCGACCCGAAGGCGCCGGCGCGTGCGCTGATCTTCGACTCGGTGTACGACTCGTACCGCGGCATCGTCACCTATATCCGTATGGAGGACGGTGAGCTCAAGTCGCGTGAGAAGGTGCACATGATGGGCATCGGCATGACGCACGAGCCCATCGAGATTGGCGTCATCAGCCCCGACATGACCCCCACCAAGGCGCTCGGCGCCGGCGAGGTCGGCTACATCATCACCGGCGCGAAGGACGTCAGCCAGTCCAAGGTCGGCGACACCGTGACCTCCGCCGTCCGCCCTGCAGCCGAGGCGCTGCCCGGCTATCGCGACCCCCAGCCCATGGTGTACGCGGGTCTCTTCCCGATCGACAACGCCCAGTTCCCCGAACTGCGCGACGCGCTCGACAAGCTCAAGCTCAACGACGCCGCGCTCATCTACGAGCCCGAGACGTCGGTGGCGCTGGGCTTCGGCTTCCGATGCGGGTTCCTCGGCTTGCTGCACATGGAGATCGTCTCGGAGCGTCTGGAACGCGAGTTCGGTCTCGACCTGATCTCCACCGCGCCGAACGTTCCGTATGAGGTGACCGCCGAGGACAACACCGTGCACCGGGTGACCAACCCGAGTGAATTCCCGGACGGCAAGATCAAGAAGATCGTCGAGCCGATGGTCGCTGCCGACATCATCACGCCGAAGGATTTCATTGGTTCGGTGATGGACCTGTGTCAGGACCACCGCGGCATCATGGGCACGATGGAATACATCTCCACCGACCGCGTGGAGATGCACTACCGCATCCCGCTCGCCGAGATTGTGTTCGACTTCTTCGACCAGCTCAAGTCCCGCACCAAGGGCTACGCGTCACTCGACTACCATGAGGACGGCGAGCAGGCCGCGGACCTCGTCAAGGTCGACATCCTCATCCAGGGCGAGAAGGTCGACGCGTTCAGCGCCATCGTGCATCGCGACAAGGCATACAGCTACGGCGTGATGATGACCAAGAAGCTGCGCGAGCTGATTCCCCGCCAGCAGTTCGAGATCCCGATTCAGGCGGCGATCGGATCGCGCATCATCGCACGCGAGAACATCCGTGCACTGCGCAAGGACGTGCTCGCCAAATGCTACGGCGGCGACATCACCCGTAAGCGCAAGCTGCTCGAAAAGCAGAAGGCCGGCAAGAAGCGCATGAAGATGCTCGGCCACGTCGAGGTGCCGCAGGAGGCGTTCATCGCGGCCCTGTCCACCGGCGAGGCCGGCAACGACCGCGACACCAAGGATAAGATCCGCGCCGCGCAGAAGACGGAAGGCTGATGGAGGTCTTTGATATGCCCCCGCTGGCGGGGGCTGACAGCCGAAGGCTGGCTGGGGGTGGTCCAGCGAATGACCGCCTTCAGCCGGCTACGCCGACAACCCCCGCCAACGCGGGCGATGCGGCAGGCTACGAAATCTACATCCATGTGCCGTTCTGCATGCGGCGTTGCGGCTACTGCGATTTCAACACATACACGGCCACGGACATGGGCGCGGGCGCGTCCCGCGGCAATTACGCGAACATGGTGGTGCGTGAGATGCGTCTCGTGCGCGATTGGCAGCTCGTGCACGGCATCGAGGAGCCGCCCGTCTCCACGGTGTTCTTCGGCGGCGGCACGCCCACTATTCTGCCGGCGCGCGATCTGGTCATGATGCTGGACGCGGTCCGCGGCCTGTGGGGCATCGAACCGGAGGCGGAGATCACCACCGAGGCGAATCCCGACACGGTCGACGAGCGCTATATCGGCGCGCTCGCGGAAGGAGGGTTCACCCGCGTGTCATTCGGCATGCAGTCAGCCGTGCCGCATGTGTTGAAAACCCTCGACCGCACGCATACGCCCGCCAATGTGGAGGCCGGTGTCAGGGCGGCCGACAGGGCCGGCCTGCGCTCCAGCGTGGACCTGATCTACGGGGCGCCGGGGGAGAGCCTTGACGATTGGCGAGACTCGGTGCGCACGGCAGTCGATCTTGGCGTGAACCATGTCTCCGCCTATGCACTTACCGTGGAACCGACCACGAAGATGGGTCGACAGATCGCGGCGGGCACATTGCCCAAGCCCGACGATGACGACGAGGCAGCGAAATACGAGATCGCCGATGACCTGTTCGCCGCGGCGGGCCTAGAATGGTACGAGATCTCTAACTGGTCGCGCCCGGGCTATGAGAGCCGGCACAATCTCGGGTATTGGCGCAACGTCGACTGGGCTGGCCTGGGCCCTGGAGCGCACAGCCATTACAACACGGTTATGGGCAGCTCCACAGACGGTGACGCCGCGAACAGCGACGCCGCTGGAGACGTTTCGGCTTCCGTAACCTCCACATCGATGCGCGGTTGGGACATCGCGCATCCGCGCATGTGGGGGATGGCCATCAACGACGGGCGTGTGCCGTGGTCGGGCGATGAGACCATATCGCCCACGGAGAACCTTGAAGAGCTCATTATGCTTGGCCTGCGCATTCGGGAAGGGCTCGACATCGGCCGCGTCAATCGGCATATCGAAGCGGTGAACCGGGCGCAGGATGCGGCGCAGGGAACGCTGCGCATCATCGACGACGCGTGCCTCACGCCACTGGTCGGGGATGGCCTCATCACCCTCGACCCGACGACGGGCCATGCCGTCGCCACGAGGAGAGGCCGGTTGCTCAACGACGCCGTCATCGAGCGCATGTTCGGCGCGGTCGGCCTGTAGTGGCTCCGGCAGTGAAACGTCGAAGCAGACCTTGACCGTGCCGAACTTCACCTTGCTCACGATGGAGAATGCGTCACCCAGGCTATGCTGGAGATCGGCGAGGTTCCGAGGTCGCTTTTCGTGATGAGTGCGATGCCGAAGGATTCGATGGGCGATTCCCGCCAGAAAGCATATCAGCCGCTTGATGGAATACGGCATGAATCATGACTCCTTTCGTGTGTTCTGCCCGATGTAGTGCTGGAAGGCAGGTCGACGGGATGCCTGTTGCGTCAGGCTTGAAGATTCTCGATTACCTTGCGCAGAGAACTTCGCAGTCTCTCGCGTTCCGCCGCGTTCTCGTACCGTGCAGCTTCGCTGCCGTGCTAGCACCTTTTGGGTTGTAAGCAAACTAAATATGTCCATCGGAGGAAAGTTCAATACAGATAAAATTGAACTCAGGTTGTTTCGCTGACAAAGCCGTGATATTCTTTTGAACCAGAATTTGAACTTTGAACCAACGTGAATTGAGGAAGTCATTGGAGAGCTTCGCGACGCGGCTGAGAACCGCCATGAACGCCCGTCACCTCAGACAGGTCGACATCGTGCGTGCCGCCCAGGCGTCAGGTGTCAAACTCGGCAAAAGCCACATCAGCCAATATGTCAGCGGCAAGACGACGCCCCGCGCGGATACGCTCAGGTTCCTCGCCGATACACTGCAGGTCGACGAGCAATGGCTGCTCGGCCATGATCGCGGACGGCCCGGCATGCCGGCGCAGCCGAAACGGGTGCCGGACAATCCCGGCGGCCGGGCCGACGCGCCACGCACGCCATCATCCCAAGCGCCCGCACCCCAGACAACGTCACCATCACACGAACCGGAAGGAACACCCATGCGCCACTTCAACAAATCCACCAAACTTGACAACGTGCTGTACGACGTGCGCGGACCGGTCGTCGACGAGGCCGCCCGCATGGAGCAGTCCGGCATGCACGTGCTCAAGCTCAACATCGGCAACCCCGCGCCGTTCGGCTTCCGCACGCCGGACGAGGTCGTATACGACATGTCCCGGCAGCTCAGCGACACGGAAGGCTACTCCGCGTCCAAGGGCCTGTTCTCGGCGCGCAAGGCGATCATGCAGTACGCGCAGCTCAAGAACCTGCCCAATGTCGGCATCGAAGACATCTACACCGGCAACGGCGTCAGCGAGCTGATCAACCTGTCGTTGTCCGCCCTGCTCGACAACGGCGACGAGGTTCTGGTGCCCAGCCCCGACTACCCGCTGTGGACCGCCTGCGTCAACCTGGCCGGCGGCACCGCCGTGCACTACGTGTGCGACGAGGAATCCGAATGGTATCCGGACATCGATGACATGCGCAGCAAGATCACCGACCGCACGGTGGCGATCGTCCTGATCAACCCGAACAATCCGACCGGCGCCCTCTACCCGAAGGAGGTGCTGCAGCAGATCGTCGATCTGGCCCGCGAACACCAGCTGATGATCTTCTCCGACGAGATCTACGACCGTCTGGTGATGGACGGACTCCAGCACGTCTCGATAGCGTCCATGGCCCCGGACCTGTTCTGTGTCACGTTCTCCGGCCTGTCGAAGTCGCACATGATCGCGGGCTACCGCATCGGATGGATGGTGCTCAGCGGCAACAAGTCCATCGCGAAGGACTACATCGAGGGCATCAACATGCTCACCAACATGCGCATCTGCTCGAACGTGCCCGCCCAGTCGATCGTGCAGACCGCTCTCGGCGGCCACCAGAGCGTCAACGACTACATCGTGCCCGGCGGCCGTCTGTACGAGCAGCGCGAATACATCTACAACGCGTTGAACTCGATTCCCGGCGTCACCGCGGTCAAGCCGAAGGCCGCGTTCTACATCTTCCCCAAGCTCGACGTGAAGAAGTTCAACATCACTGATGATGAGCAGTTCGCGCTTGACCTGCTGCATGACAAGCGCATCCTCATCACGCGCGGCGGCGGGTTCAACTGGCATGAGCCGGACCACTTCCGCATCGTCTACCTGCCACGCATCGAAGTGCTCAAGGACGCGACGGAAAAGCTCACCGACTTCCTCAGCTGCTACCGGCAGTAGTCGGCGGGCATCACAATACGGGTCGAAAAAGCCGTTATCCGTGATTCCCCGTGTGAAATCGCCGTTTTGAGGCTCCGAAACGGCGATTTCACACACCCAATTGCGGATAACGGCTTTTTCGACCCGTAATTCGCAAACCGGAGAGGGGCTCGAGGCTCCCCGCCGTCACGTCCTCGCCGCCGATAGGATGGACGCTATGAAAAAGCACATCGTCGCGGGCATTCTGGCTCATGTGGACGCGGGCAAGACCACGCTGTCCGAAGCGCTGCTCTACCGTTCGGGGCAGATTCGCAGGCTCGGCCGCGTCGATCACGGCGATGCGTTCCTCGACACCGACGCGATGGAGCGGGCGCGAGGCATCACGATATTCGCCGAGCCCGCCATCATCCGATCCGGCGATCTGACGATCACCCTCATCGATACGCCGGGGCACGTCGATTTCTCCGCCGAGACCGAGCGCGTGCTGGCAGTGCTGGATTACGCCATACTGGTGGTGTCCGGGGCGGACGGCATCCAGGGGCATACCGAGACGCTGTGGCGCCTGTTGCGGCGATACAACGTGCCGACCTTCATATTCGTCAACAAGATGGACGCGCCCGGCGCCGACCGGGCCGCACTGCTCGCCCAGCTGCGTGACAGGTTCTCCGACGGCTGCGTGGACTTCGAGAACGGCGCTCCGACCCGGTCGATGGAAGACATCGCGATGCTCGACGAATCGGCCATGAACGAGTTCCTGGACTCCGGCGCCGTCGCGGACAAGCGGCTGAAAGCCATGATATCCGCGCGCTCACTGTTCCCCGTGTTCTTCGGGTCCGCTCTCGCCATGGAGGGCATCGATGGCTTCCTCGCCGGCTTTGAACGGTATACCAAGGAGATCGAACCGGGTGCTCGTTTCGGGGCACGTGTATATAAGGTGTCGCATGACGAGCATGGCAACCGTCTGACGTGGCTGCGCGTCACCGGGGGAGAGATCAAGGCGAAGATGGTGCTTGACGGCGACGAGAAGGCCGATCAGGTGCGCCTGTATTCCGGCGCGAAATTCACCACGGTCGATGCGCTGCCCGCCGGCTCGGTCTGCGCCGTCACCGGCCTGACGCACAGCCGCCCCGGTCAGGGGCTGGGCGACCAGTGCGACGCCGACGCCCCGGTGCTCACCTACACGCTGTTGCCGCAGGGGGAGGATCCTCACCGTTGCCTGACCGCGCTGCGAGAACTGGATGATGAGGACCCTCTGCTGCATGTGGTATGGCAGGAGAGGCTGCAGGAGATCCATGTGCAGCTCATGGGCGCGGTTCAATTGGAGATCATCCAGCAGATCATGCGGGACCGTTTCAACTTGAACGTCGGCTTCGGCCCCGGATCCATCCTCTACAAGGAGACGATCGCCCATGCGGTGGAGGGCATCGGCCACTTCGAGCCGCTGCGACACTACGCCGAGGCGCACGTGCTGCTGGAGCCGGGCGAGCCGGGCAGCGGACTGACCTTCGCCACATCCTGTTCCGAAGACGTGCTGGCCCGCAACTGGCAGAGGCTCATCCTGACGCATTTCGCCGAGAAGGAGCATCTGGGCGTGCTCATTGGCGTCCCCATCACCGACATGAAGCTCACGCTGCTCACCGGCCGCGCGCACGAGAAGCATACGGAGGGTGGTGATTTCCGCCAAGCCACCTACCGGGCCATCCGACAGGGGCTGATGACCGCCCTGGTCGAGGGAGACTTCTCCCGGCACGACCTGTTCGACGAGGACGCCGCGGAGGACGTCGCCGAAGACGCGGCCGCAGCCGATGCCAAAACAGCCCGGACGGACGAATCGGAGCCGTCGGACGGCAGCGCCTTCGCCTCCGCGGCTGCCCGCGATCCCGGCTGGTGCCGGGTGCTCGAACCGTGGTACCGCTTCCGGCTCGACATCCCGCAGGACATGCTCGGCCGGGCCATGTCCGACATACAACGCATGTCGGGCACGTTCGACCCACCCGAGATGGACGGCCAGTACGCCGTGCTGGCGGGAGTCTGCCCGGTATCCGAGATGCGCGACTACGCCATGGACGTGAACGTCTACACCCACGGCACGGGCCATCTGGGGTGCGTGTTCGACGGCTACCGGCCATGCCACAATGCGGCCGAGGTCATCGAACAAGCGGGATACGATCCGGGAGACGATCTCGAAAACACCCCTGATTCGGTGTTCTGCGCGCATGGCGCCGGTTACACGGTCAAATGGTACCGGGTGCCGGATTTCATGCATCTGGATCGCGCATACGACGCCGGGCAGTGACGTCTTCGCCGGGCAAAGGGGCCCGGCGGCAGTGACAGTGATATTCGTCACACTTAACACGCCATTCACATAAGAGACATCTCATTGACATGCGAAACGGGTGCCGCAGATTTTCCGAATCGCTTGAGAAACATTGAAATTGGGTATTGACAAACACCTCGACTCGGTATATGGACAGCGAAACGTGTTTGACATAGCCGAGCGGTACTCTTTCCTACGCACTAACAAAAGAACCGCAGGTTGTCAAGATCCTGCCAAAACGATATGAAGGTGGTTTCGGTGACTTTCCACGCCCCGCTCGATTTGAGCATACATAAATCACAAGGTCTGTACGACCCAAGCTCAGAACATGACGCTTGCGGCGTAGGTATGGTCACCACACTCAACAAGCGGCCGGAACGTAAGATCATCGACGACGCCATCGAAGTGCTCGTCAATCTCAACCACCGTGGCGCCGTGGGCGCCGAGGAGAACACCGGTGACGGTGCGGGCATCCTGATGAGCATGCCCGACGAGTTCATGCGGGCCACCACGGGCGTCGAACTGCCCGAGGCCGGCCATTACGCGGCGGGCATCGCGTTCCTCGACCGCGACATCGCCACGTCCGGCCAGCAGGAGCAGGCCATCGCGAGCATCGTGCGCGAAGAGGGTCTGGAAGTACTCGCCTGGCGAGTGGTGCCGACCAACCCGGACGGGCTCGGCCTGCAGGCGCTCGCCTCGATGCCCAGCTTCAAGACGCTGGTCATCGCCGACGCCGAAGGCAAGCTGGCGGGCATCGAGCTCGACCGCAGGACCTTCCGCATCCGCAAGCGCGTCGAGCACGAGGTCGGCATCTACTTCGCGTCGCTGTCGGCCCGCACCATCACCTACAAGGGCATGCTCACCACGATGCAGCTCACCCCGTTCTTCCCCGACCTGTCGGATTCGCGCATGAAGGCGAAGATCGCGATTGTGCACTCGCGCTTCTCCACGAACACGTTCCCGAGCTGGCCGCTCGCGCAGCCGTTCCGCCTGCTCGCCCACAACGGCGAGATCAACACGATCCAGGGCAACCGCAACTGGCTGTCGGCCCGCGAAGGCCGCCTGAGCTCCGAACTGCTCGGCGAGTTCGAGCCGTTGCTGCCGATCACCACGCCCGGCTATTCGGATTCCGGCACGTTCGACGAATGCCTCGAACTGCTGCACCTCGCCGGCCGCTCTCTGCCGCACGCCATCTCGATGATGCTGCCGCCGGCATGGGAGAACAACGACCAGCTCGACCCCGACGTGCGCGCGTTCTACGAGTACAACAACACGCTGATCGAACCGTGGGACGGCCCGGCCGACATCATCTTCACCGACGGCACGCAGGTGGGCGCCCTGCTCGACCGCAACGGCTTCCGCCCCGGCCGCTGGCAGCTCACCGATGACGGCTACCTTGTGCTCGCCTCCGAAGCCGGCGTGCTGCCGGAGATCGACGACAAGCATATCGTCTCCAAGGGCCGTCTGGAGCCCGGAAAGATGTTCCTTGTCGACACCGACGAGGGCCGCATCATCCCCGACGAGGAGATCAAGAGGAACCTTGCCTCGCAGCACCCGTACCGTAAGTGGGTCGAAGGCAACTCCGTGGAGATGAGCGACCTGCCGCACCGCGAGCACGTGAGCCATTCCGGCCAGTCCGTGCAGCGTCGTCAGCGCGCGTTCGGCTACACCGAGGAAGACCTCAAGATGCTGCTCACGCCGATGGCCAACACCGGCAAGGAGCCGCTGGGCTCGATGGGCAACGACAACCCGCTGCCGGTGCTCTCCAAGCGCAGCCGCATGCTGTTCGACTACTTCCACCAGAAGTTCGCGCAGGTCACCAACCCTCCGCTGGACTGGGAGCGCGAGGAGATCGTCACCTCGCTCGAATCCGCCATCGGCCCCGAGCCGAACCTGCTGGAGGATTCCGAGCTGCACGCCAAGAAGATCCTGATCCCGCTGCCTGTCATCAACTCCGACGAGATGGCGCAGCTCAAGCGGCTCGACAAGGCCAAGGTGCTCGGCGGATACTACCGTCCGTTCGTCGTCAAGGGCCTGTATCAGGTGGCCGGCGGCGGCAAGGCGCTGGGCGAGCGCCTTGAGGAGATCTTTGCCGAAGTCGACGAGGCCATCGCGGGCGGCAGCAACTTCATCGTGCTGTCCGACCGTGATTCCAACCACACGTGGGGCCCGATCCCGTCACTGCTGCTCACCAGCGCCGTGCAGCACCACCTGCTGCGCAAGCACACCCGCACGCAGATCTCGATGGCCGTCGAGGCCGGCGATGTGCGTGAGATCCATCATGTCGCGCTGCTGATCGCATACGGTGCCGCATGCGTCAACCCGTATCTGGCGTTCGAATCCGTCGAGGACCTGGCCCGCACCGGCTACCTGAAGGTCGACGAGCACACAGCCGTGAAGAACCTGACCAAGGCGCTGTCCATCGGCGTGCTGAAGATCATGTCGAAGATGGGCGTCTCCACCATCATGAGCTACCGCGGAGCGCAGCTGTTCGAGGCGGTCGGCCTGAGCAAGGACATCGTCGACAAGTACTTCACCGGCACGGTCTCGCAGGTCGGCGGCATCGGGCTCGACGAGCTGGCCGAGGAGGTGGCGATTCGCCACCGCGTGGCCTACCCGAACCAGTGGACCGCCACCCCGCACATGAACCTCGAAACCGGCGGCGAATACAAGTGGCGTCGCACCGGCGAGGATCATCTGAACGACCCCGAGGCGATTTTCCTGCTGCAGCAGTCGACCGCTCGCGGCGACTACCAGATGTTTAAGAAGTACTCGCACCACATCAACGACACGTCGAACCGCATTATGACGCTGCGCGGACTCATGAAGTTCAAGCACGACCGCAAGCCGATCGACATCTCCGAGGTCGAGTCGGCCTCCGAGATCGTCAAGCGGTTCTCCACCGGCGCAATGAGCTACGGCTCCATCTCGCAAGAGGCGCACGAGACGCTCGCCATCGCCATGAACACGATCGACGCGCGTTCCAACTCCGGCGAGGGCGGCGAATCCGACGACCGCATCGAGGATCCGCTGCGTTACAGCCGCATCAAGCAGATCGCATCCGCCCGCTTCGGCGTCACCAGCGATTACCTGGTGCACGCCACCGACCTGCAGATCAAGCTCGCCCAGGGCGCCAAGCCCGGCGAGGGCGGCCACCTGCCCGGTGCCAAGGTCCCGCCGTGGATCGCCAAGGTCCGTCACGCGACCCCCGGCGTGGAGCTCATCTCCCCGCCGCCTCACCACGACATCTACTCCATCGAGGATCTCAAGCAGCTGATCAACGATGCGAAGATGGCCAACCCGAAGGCGCGCATCCACGTCAAGCTCGTCTCGGAGTTCGGCGTCGGCACCATCGCGGCCGGTGTGGCCAAGTGCCATGCCGACGTGGTGCTGATCTCCGGCTATGACGGCGGCACCGGTGCGGCGCCGCTCAACGCGATTCGCCACGCGGGCACCCCGTGGGAGATCGGCCTGTCCGAAACCCAGCAGACGCTGATTCTGAACGGTCTGCGCTCCCGCATCGTCGTTCAGTGCGACGGCGAGCTCAAGACCGGCCGCGACGTGGTCATCGCCGCGCTGCTCGGTGCCGAGGAATTCGGCTTCGCCACCACGGCGCTTATGGTCGAGGGCTGCGTCATGATGCGCGCGTGCCAGAAGAACACCTGCCCGCAGGGCATCGCCACCCAGGATCCCGAGCTGCGCGCCCGGTTCAAGGGCAAGCCGGAAGCGGTCATCAACTTCTTCATGTACATCGCCGAGGAAGTGCGCGAACTGCTTGCCGAGCTCGGTTTCCGTACGCTGGAGGAGGCCGTCGGCCATGTCGAATGCCTGGACCAGAACGAGGCGATCAAGCGCTGGAAGTCCGACGGCATCGACCTGAGCAACGTGCTCATGCAGCCCGGCCCGGTTCCCGGAACGATTCTGCACCAGACCATCGAGCAGAACCACGAACTGGAGAAGGCGCTCGACAACAAGCTCATCGAGATGGCCGAACCCGCGCTGGAGCGCAAGGAGCCGGTACGCATCGAGATGCCGATCCGCAACGTCAACCGTACGCTCGGCACGATGGTCGGCTACGAGATCACCCGCCGCTACGGTGCCGAAGGACTGCCGGACGACACCATCGACATGACGTTCCACGGTGCCGGCGGCCAGTCGATCGGCGCGTTCATCCCGCGTGGCGAGACCATCCGCGTCTACGGCGAGGTCAACGACTACGCCGGCAAGGGCCTGTCGGGCGGACGCCTGATCGTACGCCCCGAGGACGGCGTCACCTTCGACCCGCACGAGAACGTCATCGCGGGCAACGTGACCGGTTTCGGCGCGACCTCCGGAGAGCTGTTCGTGGCCGGCCGTGCAGGCGAGCGTTTCGGCGTGCGCAACTCCGGCGCCACGTTCGTGGTCGAGGGCGTGGGCGACCACGGCTGCGAGTACATGACCGGCGGCACTGTTGTGGTGCTCGGCCCCACCGGACGCAATTTCGGTGCAGGCTTCTCCGGCGGTAACACTTATGTGCTTGACCTCGATATGAAGAAGGTCAACCCGGGTGCCATCAAGTCCGGTGCACTGCTCTTCAAGTCGCTTGATGCCGAAACCTCCAAGCTGGTGTACGCACTGGTCAAGCAGCATGCCGAAGAGACCGGTTCTCAGTTCGCTGCGGCTTTGCTGGAGGACTGGAACGAGACCGTCAAGCGGTTCACTCACGTGGTGCCGAAGCAGTTCGTGGCCATGACGAAGGCCATGGAAGAGGCCAAGGCCAACAATGTAGATTTCAATGCGCCCGGCGCCTGGGAAAAGGTGTACGAGCAGGTTATGGAAGGAGCGCGCTGACATGGGCGACCCGAGAGGATTTCTGAAGGTCCGTACCCGCCGAGAGCTGGCTGAACGCCCCGTTGAGGAACGTATCAAGGACTGGTTCGACGTTCACGCCGAAACCGGCCTGCAACCGTGGACCCAAGCGCAGGCGGCCCGCTGCATGGATTGCGGCACCCCGTTCTGTATGACCGGATGTCCGCTGGGCAACCTGATTCCTGAGTGGAACGATCTGGTCCGTCAGGGCAAGTGGGAGGACGCGTACAACCGTCTGTCCATGACCAACAACTTCCCTGAAGTCACCGGTCGTATCTGCCCGGCTCTGTGCGAGCAGGCCTGCGTGCTCGGCATCCACCAGCCGCCGACCATGATCAGGCTTGACGAGCAGACCATCATTGACCAGGCATGGGATTTGGACTACGTCAAGCCGCTGCCGCCGCAGCGTCTGACCGACCAGACGGTCGCCGTCGTCGGCTCTGGCCCTGCCGGCCTCGCCGCCGCACAGCAGCTCACCCGCGCCGGCCACACCGTCGTCGTCTACGAGAAGGACGACGCCATCGGTGGTCTGATGCGTTACGGCATCCCGAACTTCAAGCTTGAGAAGGGTCTGCTTGACCGCCGTGTCAAGCAGATGGAGGCCGAAGGCACCCGCTTCCGCACCAACGTGGAAATCGGCAAGGACATCACGTGGGATGACCTGCGTGACCGTTACGACGCCGTCGTAGTGGCCATCGGCTCCCGCGTGCCGCGCGATATGAAGATTCCGGGCCGCGAGCTCGACGGCATCCACTTCGCCCTCGACTTCCTGCCCGACGCCACGCGCCGTATCTTCGGCGTCAAGCCGGTGCACGACATCACCGCCAAGGACAAGCACGTCATCGTCATCGGCGGTGGCGACACCGGTTCCGACTGCCTCGGCACCTCGATCCGTCAGGGTGCGAAGGACGTCACCGTGCTACAGATCATGCCGAAAGAGCCGTCAAGCCGTCCGGACAACAGCCCGTGGCCGACCTTCGCCCGCACCTACCAGAAGACCTCCTCCATGGAAGAGGGCGGCGAGTACATCTACTCCACCGACTCCGTGAACTTCGAGGGCACCGAAGAGGAGAAGGCCAAGGTCACCATTGATAACTCGACCACCGCCGAAGGCTTCGTGGCCG
>OAVS01000785.1_pt1 | contig 15805 bp, 19 predicted proteins | sample 1550601 | NCBI WGS metagenome assembly OAVS01 (sample SAMEA2580093, study PRJEB22360) | human gut metagenome | biome: human gut; feature: human-associated habitat; material: faeces | place: Denmark | collected 2008/2010
GTTTGGCGCGCCAGACCCGCCCGGATGCCGCATTCCCAGGAGGCCGCCGAACACGACCTGGGGTTTCGCTTCAGCCTTCTTCGGGAAACGAGGCCGAAGTTCGTCGAGATGTGCCAAACCGACGATTTTGCTGCACATCGACAAGCAAAACCGTGCGGAGGCGGACGCGAATCGACCTCCATGGCAATGTTAGCCTCGTCAACCGTGCCGAAAACGGTTCCCAAATCGCACGACCTGGAAAAACGCCGGGCGAAATACCGCGCGGTGCCGAACAAGACAATAGAACGGGGTCAGCGCCCCATCCATCCCCCGTCGTCCTGAGCGAGTGCGGCGAGTCGAAGGATAGCGATAGTGACGGACGCAACTCACAAAGAAAACATTGAAGGTGGGTAGCGAACTTCTAAGATTGATCCTCGTCGGGGACGTACTCCATGATGTCGCCCGGCTGCACGTCAAATCGCTCGCAGATGCGAAGGATGGTGTCCGTAGTGACGGACTCCCCTTTGGAGAGCTTGGCGATGGTAGTTGACGAAAGCCCTATCTCTGTTTTGAGATCGGTCTTTTTATACCCCATCCGCGCAAGCATATCGAAAAGCTTGAAAAACCTAATGGAAGCCATCATTGTTCCTCCTCGCTGCTGACAGACTACCAGCAAACCGCAGCGTCGAAAAGCCGAGGATTAAAAGCACTATTTCCTTTTCATCAGCTCTGGATTAGAATATCCGAATATACAGATTTATTTCATTAGATTCGGATTTGAGGTTAAGATGTTCCGACAGTCACCGATCATCGAAACTAAAACCGATGCCGTCGATGAGCTCGCCGACGTACGCATGACGCTCAGCGGCCTGGCCTCCCTGACCCAAGCGCTCGCAAACAGCGGCATGCACGAACCCGACGCCATGCGGCTGACCTCCTGTTTGCTGGACTACTGCGCTTCGACAACGCGGGAATCCATCGAGGCAATGAGCCATCAAAGAATAGAGTGAGCTCTTTCGCCTCACCTTAGTGCGAGCCATTGGGCATAAGCTTTCGATGCGACCACACAGCCCAGAAACGATACAAAAAAACTGACACCTCAGAAATGCTTGCAGCTATGCACAGGGTGGCCGCGCCGAACGCCCCCGTTGCAAAAAGACCTCCTACGAGAACAACCTGAACGATTGCGCCTATCACATTTGACCGATTCGCATAGCTAGACAGCCCCATCGGCACGAGCATGGGAAAGCAAAGGACGTAGGTAGGGAAAATGACGACAATAGCCGGCATTAAGCAGCGCAGAAGCACTGCAGCCCCTTCATACCCCTCCCCGAACGCAAATAAGCAAATCGGCTCCGCGTATACCCAAGCAAACGTCGCAGCAACCAGAATGAGAGGCATCGCCAGAGCAAGAACCTTCATGCAGAGTCGATAATTTTTCGTACGCACCATATACGGATACAAACTATCGGCTACAGGAGAAGACGCGACCTTTGCGTAAGAAAGGAATTTCTCTGCCGCGCCGTAAAAACCCACCACAGCCTGCCCGGGATACACAAAACCAAGCAGAACCGAGTTCATCGATTGATAGAACACCGAAGAGAAGCGGGAGACGAAAAAACCGAAGCTCGCCCTAAGGATTCCGAACGACTCCTTCACATCGAATGTGAGAGCTTCTACTCGATAGCGCTTACGAATATCGCAATATGAGAAGAAAACCGCGGCCGCGTTGCCCGCGAGCAGCAAAGCGGGAACTACCCACATGTCAGACGGGCCCCGCAACAAGAAGAAAATAGGCAACGCTGAAATCACCTTCACCATCACCGTACGCACGGTGATAATCCGCATATCCTCGTGGCCCCGATAGAAGAAATCCGGAAGAAAGGCATTGACCGCATAGGCAAGGTAGTACAGAAGAAACAGAGAGCGGTATTCGGAAAACGGAGGAACGAAAAGAATCAGCACAACGATAACCATACCGACCGCAAGCGCAAGACAAGCCTTCGCACACGCGACATTGCCCAGCAATCGCGCCAAGCTTGCTGCATTTCCGGCCAGCTTGACCACCCTCTCAGTAGCAGAGAGAATAAGCCCGAAGTCGAGAACGATAGTAATGATAGAGGACATAGCGACGGATAGAGCTATCACGCCGTATGCTTCAGATCCGAGCACACGCGTTTCGAAGGGGATGAGGGCAAGGTTTACTATTTGAGAGGATAGCGAAAGCAGATATAGAAAGCCTGTATTTTTAGCAAGCTTCTTTACGTCCTTTTTGCCGTCTTCGGTCTCAGCCACGATTAGAAAGCCCCCTCGCCTTGCGCTTCAAAAACACGCGCGCATCAACAGGAATAAGGAGTTTGACGAAGCGCTTCAATCTCCACTTTATCGTAACACGCTCACAGTACTTCCCCGCAAAGCTCCGATAGTCATGGGTATTCAGATCGATATATACGAAATCACGCAACCCAGGACGCGTTGACGGCTTGTGAAGCTGCCCGTTGAGCCTCGCTTCTAGCAAGAAATCCAAATCGACGAAATCGGATCCTTCCCCAGACAGCACCGACTTAAGCACAGCTTCTCCGGCACTTGTATTTGCAACAACGGTCGAGACGGATTCGCATGGGTGAAAATCGGGATACTTGTCCCGAGACGCGCAATCCCCTATCGTCACATCTCCCACGCGCTCCTCTTGAGCGTAGGGACATGTATAGCACGATTCGCGCAACGAGGCATTTTTTACGAATAGAGAATAATAAGGGTCCTTTTCGTAAGGTATGCGCTTGCCGCTCGCTCCTTTGCAACACAGTTCGAAATTCGTTCTGCTCCGTTTGTCTGAGGTGCGAAATTGCACATCCTCCCGAGGAACCAAGAAACCACGTGAGTTCTGAAACTCCAAATCTTTCGCCCAAAATGCAGGGCTGGGAACGCCGTGGCAAATAAGATCACATGTGATAAGGCCATTCTTATCTGGGCAAAGCCTTTTGACTGCTGCAACCTGGCAGGGAGTACCCACGAACAAAACTTCGCGATCGTCTTCGAGCATCGATATGCACAACCGATAGCCTTCCCGAGCATCGCTCTGCACGTATTTCGAACCCTGCATCCCACGAAGATCATCGATTGTTTCAAATTCCCTATGACGAGCAACGCCTCGATCATCGAAAGAGCAAGCCACAACAGCCCCGCCGCGCTCTATCACGTGCATCGCAATCGCAAAGGCCGCTCCTCCTGACGAACTAATTTCCGAACCACCCTCGAGAGAGCGAAAAAGCACGGATCTCCCTCGCGCCTTGAAACACGGCTTTCGATAAGCAGAACATGAGTGGAGGCATTTCGAACAACCGACGCAGCGAGTTTCATCGACCGTCGGGCACAGAAACCCCTCCCTATCAACAATCATGTCAATACACTGAACAGGACAGACAACCTCACATGCACCGCATCCCGTACACGCTTCACGTTCTACACAATTAACATTGTGCACTGCCGTCCGCCTTTCCCAAAGCTGCTGCAAGCCAACGAGCATCCTCCGACCTGCGCTTATCCAACACGGCGCGCGCGCCTTCGAAAGTAACACCGTTCAGGGCAAGGGTTCCCAAGTCGGCCTCATCGATCATGCAATCTTCCAACTCCATACTCGTTAGCAATTCCTCCAAACGAACGTTGTTGCTGATGTTCGGCAATGCCGCAAAAGGAGTTTCCAGGTTAGAGCAGAAAGCTATCCCGTGAAATGAATCCGTCAGAACAAACGTTGCGTTGTCGATAAGCCACAAGAGTTCGAAGGGCGTAGCAGGAATGATATGATCAACGCCCGCCACTCTCTTCGAGTTTAGGCGAACCATAACAACAGGGATCCCCCATCGCGCTCGCAGAGCAGACAAGATCTTCTCGTATCGGGACGGAGATGAACTAACCATGAACACAAGGATGAATCCGTCCGACACGTCAAGTTTAGGTTCCGTTTCGTATTCGCGCCATCGCTCTGCTTCGATCTGCAATGTAGGATCCAAAGCCACATGCACGTCGCAGTGGCATAGATCTTGAATTTGCTCTCGAGCAAATTCCTCCCTTACGCTCACAGAATGAAAGCGCTCCAAGTGCTTCCCGCAAATCACTGCCTCATCTTGCGACAGCTTGTAGGATCCCATGCTCGAAGCAAGCGATAACCTTCTTTCAGCCACGCCGAAATCTAGAAAGAACGCAGGATCGATGCTGCCAGTTATTTTCGGATTCCAAACCTGATCAGACGCAACTAGCAAAACATCCGCAGATACTTCGTCCATATCAGCGGCATTGTCGTAAGATCGAGGTGTCACCGGAAGCGCCCGATGAAAACTCTCGAACGCCCGCTTCTGAAACTCTTCCTGATGGTACACGCTTTTCTTCACGAAAGCAGCTAACCGCTCCCTAAAAGTGCCGTAGCGAAAAACGGCATTCGATTTCATACGCGCCTCGTAAGGGTTCTCGTAGTCCACAAAAAAAGTCTCGTAACCAAAGCCCTGAAGAAGCAGGTACGTAGCGTAAGCTTGAAGGCAGCCTCCGTAACTAAGCGACTTATGAAATGTGACTATTCCTGCCGTAGGGCATGAGCCGACGCTTTTTTCTTCCATCATTCAACCTCCGTAGCCGAACCCATGGCAGCCTCGTACCGCATAAAATACTGTTGGATCACTTCATCAGCACCATATCTTTTTATAAAATCGTCATCGAGCGACGGGTAAGACCCAAGCGCACGTTCAATCGCCTCGACATATCCGTTTATGCAATCCGGCTGTACCAGATACTCTGCGAGCTCCCCTGTCAGTATTTCGCGGGGGCCGAAATCGCAATCCGCACTCACAACTCGCGCACCGGCCATCAATCCCTCTATCAAAACAGTCGGAAGAGCCTCGCGATCCGACGTCATCACCATAGCGCTCGATCGCCTCATCCACGCATAGGGATTCTCCACGTAGCCCGGAAAATGAACGAAAGCACTTATTCCTAGAGATTCTGCCTGACGTATCAAATCGTCTTTCAGAGGCCCTTCACCGAGGAAAACGAGGCTATACGCTTGGTGAAATGATCCCGCAGCAAAGGCGTTCAACATTCGATCAAAACGCTTGCTTTGAGTAAGCCTCCCGACACAGAGCAAGAATCTTCCTTCGAAAGGGATGCTTTCGTGCATTTTTTCGCGTATGCGTTCGTAAGGAACAGCATTGTAGATGGTGGTAATATTTGAAGGATCGGCTCCAAATTGCTCTATGACTTGCCGCTTCACACCGTCGGATACGCATATCGATTGATATCGACTATAAACTCGCTCGATATAACGCAGAAGGAGCTTGGGATACAACTGCCGAACAGCGGAAGGGAGCGAATGGTGGACATACAAGCATCTGTCTGCCAAACAAGATAAAGATGCGAGAAGATGAGATGCAGTCAAATGCGCCGTGACAAGGTCGTATCGGCCCTCTTTCTCACGTTGAACGATGAAAGAATCGAACCTGTTCCGCGCAGCGATTAGTTGAGAAAACTTGGATAGCTTTCCAGCATCTCGATCAAGACCAAGCGCTTCAATATGCACGCCTTCGAGCTCAGGAATCGAAGCATCTTCGTACAACGTCACGATATCGACATCGATTTCCTGAGACATCATGCAGGCTAAGTATACGCAGACTCGCTCTGCCCCGCCTCCTGCCAGGGAGTTAACAACAAATAGAGCTTTTTTACGTCGAACGCTTCTAGTCACTCTTCCTCCTCGATCTCCCGCACCCGCGAAGTTTTTGCAACGGCTCAACCGCACAAAGAGGAATCAGGTCAAAAATTTTCGAAAGCACACGGTCTTTCAACGACACTTGCCGCTTCGCCCACGAGTCGTATCCCATACGAGAGATGTCGGCATACACGCAGTCGCGAGCTTCGGGACGATTCGTAGGGCGCGCAAGGTTGGGATTGCCGTTCACAACCTCATGGACCTCTATTTCGTTTAATACCCCATATGCAGCCAACTGCGCAGCGGATTTGCGCCCTTTCTCTGTATGCGCAATAAGAGCCGAAACGCCGATGCGCCTATCAACGGTGCGAGGGACCTTCTCGGCACCCCAAAAATCGCACAATGTCAAATCGGAGCATCTCTCTGCAGTCGAGTACGGGCACCGATAGCAGCATTCCCTCATGGTAAGACCTTTCAGATAGGCGTTGTAATACGGATCGAGTCTCCAACCCCCATCCACGTCACCGCCTCGCGCAAAACGATATAGAAAATGCTTACTCATCAACCAATGCGTTCTTCGTTTGTCCCTGAAGACAAACTCAACCAAGTCGTCTTCGTATCGGTGCTCTAAATAACTCACATGCCTCTCGAACATTTTCGGAGAAGGCACTCCGTGGCACACTAGATCGATCAGGAGAACCTCTTTGCTCAAATCGCCCAAATACGAACGCAATCCGGCAATCTGGCACGCCGTACCGCATACCGCAACCGGAATACCACGGGCTATATCTTGTTCAATTTGTCTATAGGATCCGCCAATCGACCCTTGCACGTATTTGGATCCACGAAGCCAATCGAGATCCGCTTCATTATCCGAACGCCGCATGACGACAAAAACGCCGTCAAAAGCGAAGCCGTACACCGCCCCACCTTGTTCGATCATGTTCAAACCCAAGGCGTGAAACGCGCCTCCCGACGAACTCCGCATAGCCGAATCGCCGTTCTCTTGAAAACTCCAGGCACCTGCCAGGCTTTCGCATTCAGGTGCTCTGTTGTTCGGACAGACCCTGATGCACGTCTCGCATGACACGCAAGCGGAATCGTCTATTGACGGAAAAGCAAAACCTTCCTCATCAAAAACCATTTCAATACAGGAGCATGGACAAGCAAACTTGCACGCTTCGCATCCAGTGCAACGGTGCTTCAAGTCTTCGCAAATGGCTTCGATCATCGAAGCAACCTCTCACATGCGTCGAGTTGGGAATCCAGATACGACATACCTTCCGTTCGTAGCGCGCTTATTTTCTCTTCTACCCTTTCATAACTGAAAGGACGGCTCAGAACCTCGCCGACGTCACGTTCTTCCGTCACAAGGATCTCCTCGAGACCGAGCTGGTTCACGAGGCTGCCAAGTTTTACCGTATTTGTAGGACGAGTGAACAAAGCCAACGGTGCATGGGTGATAACCGAGCTAATGGTTCCATGAAACGTATCAGTAATCACCGCCGAAGCCGAAGAAAACCAGGCGAGCATATCCACGGGATCGCAAACGACATTCTTGTCGCACCAAGAATGATAGCCCTCTATTGACACAAGCTCCAATCCTCTTGTCCGCGCATACGCTTTAATCGACTCCACGATATGTGGCTCGTTCATGTTCGTCGTATACGCATATACTAGAGCGTACGGCTTTCTTTGCTTGCCGGAAGCGAATTTCTCGCGCTCTCGATCAAAATCGTACAGCAAAGCTGGATCGCAAACGATGCGCGGTTTTATGTCGCATAATTGCTCGACGACCGCAGCACTTCCCTCATCGCGCACCGAGAGCCCTTGCATCGAGGCAAGTCCTGCAGCAATAAGCGGTCCGACATGGAATCGCTCGATTCTCTCTAAATCGGTCTGGCCGAATGATGGCGCATAAGTAAAAACGCTCTTTGCAGCAACCCCATGTCCATACATCATGTAATTGACACCGTATTGAAGACTGAAAACCTCATCGGCTCCGATGATTGCAGCATCCATGTCTGATTTCGCATAAGGAGCATAGGAAAAAGTTCGCCGCCCGAAAGCTTCAAGCTCTCTATGCTTTCTCATCTGAAAGAAGCTGTTTCTCAATCCGGCATCAAAGAGATATTTACGAATATAATACGAAATGCTTGCTGGACCGATTTGAAACTTTTTCGCTTCATCTTCTTCTGCGAAGTCAAAGTTTTTCCGATACGTTAACACAAACGGTTCGTGTCCACGTTCCTGCAGAATACGGCTCATTGCATAAAGCTGCAGATAGGCTCCATGGCTCGAAACGTTGTAATGGGTCAGAATGCCAATTTTCATACAGTCTCTTTCTTGGAAAGCTGGGCACTTGTCAAACTATCATTTAAGCTAATCGAGCTTTCTGGTAGAAGGCTCTCGACGATCCCTGATGTAATCGCGTTTTTTTGCTAGAAACGCCTTCAAGTTTAGTTGCCCCATCTTTTGCACCTTGCAAGTATCCAGGGATAAGAACAAGGACAACGATGGATATCTGCAAGTACGTACAATCGAAGTTGATCGAAAAAATGGCAAAGGAGGCAACCAAGAAGCTAATCATTGGATTTTCGGTTTCCCTCAGGGCAAAAATAAAAATCGCAACCAGGACGACAAAGGCAATAACGCCGAACTCAGAAAGCGTTTCCCAATACGAACTGTGAGGGTGCACGTACCATCCTTGCTGCATCAAGGAGTTATAGCTTCTGAACGATGTGAGACCATTGCCTACGACGGGGGATTCTAAAAATAAATGATACGCATTCGTCCAAAGGGTATAACGAGTGCTCATGGTTTGAAGCGAGCTTATCTTCATAATAGGTAGCAACAGTGAGACCGCCGCTACGCCGCATGGCAGAATGCAAAGAATCGGCTTACGCAACCGCGGTTGCGAGTATGCAACGGCCACGATCACTCCCGCAACAACAGATCCGAGCATAACCGTCCTTGACCAGGAAAGCGATATCCCGACGACAGAAACAGCAAAGGCAATCGTCGAAAAAATAGGCCTCTTTTCTTTTATATAAAGGGCCATCGCAGCGCAAAGCACATTGAAGAAGCATGCATAGTTCGGATCCTCTGCAAAGCCTGACACCCGAAAATGCTGACCGAACAGATTGAGATGCTCACCAGCTCCACGATCAACGGCCATTGTTCTAACTTCGGCCGACTGAAGGAAAACACTCAGATCAAAACCGAGGTAAACAACGATCTGACTCACGCCAAGCACGAGACCCGATATGCAAACCGCGTTTGCGATCGAATCCATCGAAATGGTTTTCCTGTTCAGCACGATCAGAATCAACATGAGAAGATTCGTACCATGAAGGATCGTGACATTGCCCAGAACCGCCATGTCTATAGGCAAATCGGTTTCAATCAAAGCAAGCAAGCTTATCGATATCAAAGCATAGTAAGCAAAAAACAACTTGTCGACAGCCTCAACTTTCGAGTTCTGATATCGTCCTACGTCGCATAGGGAGAAAAAAAGAGCCGGAACCATAAGCGCGATAAGAACGTAACGCATATCAAAACCGAACAAGGATGCTTCCCTATCGATCGAGAGGAACACGAACAGATAAAGGGATGCCGAAAAAAGTACGCGACTCAGCGGCTTTCTAGCAATCATCAGCCAAGATCTCCTCGATAGCGGAAATGGCGCGATCAAGATCGAAGAACTCTTCTACTTGTGACGAGTCGCCTCGTGAATGCATGCGAGAAGCATCCATCTCAGAACAAAGAGCGTTTGCGATTTCCTCATCGCTATCACCGATGATTTTTCCGTTTCCGACTGAGAACAATTCGTCAGTACCCGAGCAGGGAGTGGATATCACAGGAACACCAAGAACAAGAGCTTCGCTTACCGTCGTACTCATACCTTCAGCCCTCGATGTGCAAACAAATGCATGAGAGCGGGCAATAAATGCATAGGGGTTCTTCTGGTATCCGATAAAATGAACCGAGTCAGTCACGTTAAGCTCCGACGCAAGCGAGATCAGGCTTTCGTTATCAGGACCTTCGCCCATGATCACGATAGAAAAATCATCCTTCACCTGTTGCTTGCATAGAGCAGCAGCGCGTACAAGCCGATCGAAAGCCTTTTGTTCGCACAGGCGACCAACCGAACAGAACACGTATTTCTTGTCAAAAAGCGGTTCGTATTCTGCAGGGATCGCCTCATGGGCGCTTTCGGTAATTTCCTGCACATCAATGGGATTGCGAGCGACAACTAGCTTTTTCGCCACTGAGGGAAACACGCGCTTCATCGCATCGTTCACACCTTGCGATACGCATACGATCTTGTCAAAGCAATCGTACAAAGCGCTTTCTTCTCGAATCGATTTGAATGCTTTATGCGATTTACCCTCCTTTTCTATATCCACATGCACCCAAGCGATTTTCTTAGCACGATCATTCGGCGAAGCGGCAACGAATTTCGTGCAAATGCCCTCCAAGTAGGCAACCTCAACATATCTCTCTCTTACGCCAGATCGATAGAGACTGGAGGTCGGCGCGTAACGCCAAAACCATAAATACAATTCCTTCGCGACCGTCTTGAAGCGAGACTTCCCCGCTAACAAGCTTCCTGAAACGCTGCCGTTGCGCTCCTGAACGCCGTCCTTCCTTTCAGGCATGGAAAGCAGTGAGCGATATTTCACATGTGACGCAAGATTCCTGCGATGCAATCCGCTATCAACGATAGTCATGACTGTAATGTCATACTTGTCATGCGGAAGATTGTTGACCGTGTTAACAAGAACACGTTCAGCTCCGCCGCCGCCAAGCGAATGTACGACGAATAGAACTTTTTTCATGGCTAAAACCTATCTGCGATCATTGAAGATGGACAAAACGGGGAACCGGAAATCAGCCATAGAAGCCTTTCGTCAGCCGTGGAACCACCCCTAAGGCAGACCTTCCAATCCAGGCACTTTTCTTCATCTTCGACCGCATGAGAAAACTTTCCTGTCATCTTCCGGTCCTGTTGAAAACAGCCTTGAAAGTCATGAAAAAGATGCGGGCATCGAAAGAGATCGAGGCATGTTCCACGTAATACAATTCGAGCTTTTGCCGCTCCCCACTGTCGTACGTCGCCTCGTTCCGATCTCTCACTTGCCACCAGCCAGTCACACCAGGTCTGACGGAGAGCAGAGTATCTTTATCCGATCCGAACCAGCTGATCTCGTCTTCAACTATTGCACGAGGCCCAATAACGCTCATTTGCCCAACAAGCACGTTGAGAAAATTTGCGAATTCATCGACGCTTGTCGCTCGCAGGATTTTCCCAAGAGAAGTAATACGGGGGTCATCGGTGACTTTATGCTCCCGCTCCCATTCTTCATACTGCTTGGGGTTCAGATACTTCTTGACATTGTCGGAATCGGCCACCATCGTTCGAAATTTGAATATACGAAAAGGTTTACCGTTCTTTCCGATACGCTCTTGCGTGTAAAGGGGACTGCCCTTCGTTTCCGCCGCGATTACCGCGCTGAGGATAAGCCCCGGCGCCAAGCCAACAACGACCACGCACAGCGAGAACGCTATATCGAAAGCGCGTTTAACAAAGCGGTAGACCAGACCGTTCCCGGCGGTCTCAGCGACGTGCTCCTCCTCAGAAACAGCGAACGCGCTTTCCCCGGCTTCCGCCGCTAGCGTGCCGCCTTCGAGTAAATCTTCTGTTGTCGTTTGAGTTTCAACCACCAGCACACGACCCTTGCGGTCAGCACCCCCCCCGTTGAGCGATTCAGCCTCATGCGGACTTCCTCACGATTTCCAGACCGACGCTGGCGGGGACGGTACGACCGAACAGGCTGACGTCGATGTAGGCGCGACGCTTGTGGCGGTCGATCTTGCGGATGTCGCCCTCGAAGCCCATGAGCGGACCGCGCGTGACGGTGATCTTGTCACCGCTTATGTAGCCCTCGCTCATGCGCACGGTATGGTTGCCGTCCATGAACGACAGGAACCAGTCGCGTTCCTTACCAGTGAGCGGGAAGAACGAGTTCTCCTCGTTGCCCAGCAGACGAATGGGCATGGGCACGCGCGACAGCTCCCTATTGAGAGCCTCGGGGTCATCGGTCACGAAGAACAGGTACCCCGGGAACAGCAGCCGCTTCACCAGGCGCCATTCGCCGCGGATCTTCCACATGACCTCGTATTCGGGCATGAAGCAGTCCTCCATGACGGAGGGCGGTACCAAACGGCGGCACATCTCGAGCGTCGAGGACTCACGACCCGCTTGCACTTGCGCCACGTACCACATGCCTGCTCCTTTCCCTCGCACATGTCGAACCGCTCCGTCAAAAGAAAAGAGGATGAATAGCTGCGCCCCGCCGCCGCCCTCAGGCAACGGCCGCTCATGCAGAGCCGGCTGCGCATCTATTCATCCTCTTGTCGATCGACGGAACGCGCTTTGCGACGATTTCGCCTTCTCAAGATATGTAACGAGCCTTGCGACTCCCGTATTTGTTGCTCAAATACAACAATCACGACGAAAGAAAAAGGCGACGCGCGCCTTTCCCTCCCTTAACGATCATGCAATGTTGTATATAGTCCGTTGTTATATACACAACATCCACAATACGCTGCGACGATGCGAAACATACTTCAAATAAAAGTCGGTCTGCGCATCAAGGATCTGCGCGCCGCCCACGATGTCAGCCAAGAGCGGTTCGCCAACAAAATCGGCATGGACCGCACCTATCTGGCCTCCATCGAGGTCGGGCAGCGCAACGTCACCCTGCAGAACCTCGCGAAAATCGCGAACGGGTTCGACATGACGCTTTCCGAGTTCTTCGAGGGTATTCCCCGCGTCGACCCAAATATCTGACCATTTCGATCAGCGGTTCGTTCGTCGCGGTCTTTATTATACCTACATGTATAACAAACACAACAAAAAGGTAACGAATGACGATAAATCCGCAACGAGCGGTGATGCCACGCCAACGTCATCCCGCAGCGCAACGGAATCACGAGATTTCGGCAGGAATCGACAGGATTCCGTCGCCGCACGAGGCGCCCCGATGCCCACGGAGTGAAAAACGACCCCGTCGCGAGTGTTTCACGTGCGCCGCACAAGGCGCAACCGTTCAGCTATACTTGACGCAGTTAGCCCCAAGAACTCGACGAGCAGGAGCACCGATGGATCGCAGCGCGTTCGATGGCGAAGCCTTCGACTACGAACAGTACGAGAACCTCAGCTACGAGGAGTACGAGAAACTATGCCAGGAGCGCAAACAGGAGAACGCACGCTACCTTGCGCAATTCGAGGAGTCTCTCGTGAAAGCCGGGCTCACCGACGCAACGGTGAACCGGCACCTGGACAACGTCGAGTTCTTCCTGAACACCTATCTTCTAAGGGAAGCGCCCTTCCCCATGCAGGCAGGATGTCGGAAGGCGGGCGATTTCCTGGGAGACTTCTTCATTCGCAAGTGCATGTGGTCCACGCCGGCATCCATCAAATCCACGGCGGCCAGCTTCAAGAAATTCTACAAGTGCATGCTCGAGCACAAGCAGATCACCGACGCCGATTACGCCTACCTCGTCGATATGATCCGCGGCGACATGGAATTCTGGCAAGAGGATTGCAGGGCGTTCAACGATCCCGACGCATCGAACCCGTTTTCGCCGTTCTAGCGCGCCGAACCCTGGTTGCGCCCCTCGCCCGTCAGTCTGCCGCCAAGGCGCACGCCTCTTGTTTGAAGAGAGGATGATCGGTGCCCAGGCCCTGGAGCTCCAGCGAGACGCCGGGAAGCTTGGCCGTGATCTCAAGGGTGCCGCCGAGGCTGATGATGTAGCGCCGCAGCGTCTCCACCTGCATGACGTCGATGCTGCCGTTCTCCAAGTCGGAGACGCGCTTCTGGCTGACGCCCATCTTGGCGGCGACCTCCTTCTGCGTCATGCGGCACGCCTTGCGCGCCTGCTGCAGCTCGTAGCCCTTGATCTTCGCCTCGACGAGAAGACGGCCTTCCTCCAACATTTCAGGAGTGATGTCAGGACGCGTTTCAAGAAATTCTTCGATGGAAAGGCTCTTCTTCATTTCTCATCCTCCAACTCGCTCAAATGCTGTCGGTAAAGCCTATCGGCTCTCGGAATAGCCCGCGCATACCAACGATTCCATCGCTCGCGGGTTCCGCCAGCCGGTTTGTCGCCCGCCAGCAGCGTCACCGCACGCCGCTTCGGGTCGAACGCGAACAATATCCTGATCTCGCTTCTGCCGGAAGAAGGAGGTCTAAGCTCTTTCATGTTCTTGAACGACGAACCTTTCACCGTGTCCACAAGCGGCCTTCCCAGTCCTGGGCCCACATCGCGAAGCTCGTTCAGCGCCACCGTCACACCGATGATCGTCTCCTTATCCTGCTCCTTAAGCCATGGAGCTATCAGGCTCAGGTCAACTTCCCAGTTCCCCATAATATACCTCACACGTTATTTTATGTCCAGCAACCCTCCTCTTTCAATGATAGCGACGCGATCTCACGCGCAGATGGCAGGGATCTAGCGCGGATTCCCCCTGAATCCAGCGCCTTTCCCACGCCGCTCCAACGCGGTTTCCACGCGCGGCACTTACGAATCCAACGCGGATTACACGCGGTTCACCGACAAATCCAACGCAGTTTCTATGCGATTCAAAAGAGCCGTCGCCCCTGCAACACGAAAACGCCCCCTGTGCATCTTCGGGATGCACAGGGGGCGCAAGTAAAGCTGACTACATGAGTCCGCGACGCTTCCACCTTTGAAGCGCTCGTTGATCGCCTCCATGATGGCACCGTCCTGCGGTCGTTTCGCTCAGGATGGCAACGTGCGGAGCCCTGGCGGCTTCGTTCAGAACGACGAATCGCACGGGTTCCTTCGACAAGCGGCTCGATAGCCGAACGCCGGATCGCAAATCAACCGCGCACCTCGACGGCGCTCCGCACGCCCTAGCGCTCAACCCACCTTCGGCCGCTTTCCTTCGCCCGGTACATGGCAACGTCAGCGCGATCCAGCAGCGAGCGAACGGTGTCATCCGGCCGCACGAAGCACACGCCGCAACTTGCCGCAAGCGAGAACGACCCCGCCTCAGCCTGGAACACATGGCGCTCGATCGCGTCGATCTCAGCGAACAGACGCTCCAGATCGTCTTCCGAAAGTCCTTTCGGCGTGCACAGCACGAACTCATCGCCGCCGAAACGTCCGACCCACCCGTCGAAAGAGCGTGAGAAACTGCGCATCTTGCTCGCGAAGTACTGCAAGGCGTCGTCGCCGGCAATATGCCCGTACGTATCGTTGATCTGCTTGAATCCATCGATGTCGAGCAGAACCACGGCGGCCTCTCCCGCCGGCGATCCGCCACGTGCAGCCTGAACGAGAGATTCCAGCTCGTTGTTGATGAAGGTCTTGTTGTACAGCTTCGTGAACCCGTCGCGCACGGCGAGTTCGTTGAACTTCGTGATCATTTGGGTGATCTCGATGTTGTCGCGCACCTCGATGTCGGCCACCAGCAGGCTGTCCGTCACATCCTTGATCAGCTCGAGCACAAGCTCGGCACCCTCTATGTCCATCGGCACGCTGGTCACGTGAAGCACGCGACCGTCGAGGTATTCGATCTTGAACACGGCGTCCTGCATCGTCAGGCAAGCGCGCGACGAGCAGTTGAGACACGGATCGTCCTGGTTCCACAGCTGGTAGCAGGGACCGTCGACCTCGATCAGACGATCCCCATCGCGGTCGTACGCGAACACCCGGTGGTCGCGCGGATCGACCAACCGGTAATAATCGAATCTCAGCAGGTCGGTCGCGGCGCTCGCAACCTCAGGATGGATGCTCGCGTACGGGAACACAGGCTACCCCAGCTCCGCCAGCTGCGCTTCCACGCGAGCCAGCTTGTCAGTCATCTCGGCATGCTTGGCGCGATCCTTCTCCACGATCTCGGGCGCGGCCTTCGCCAAAAAGCCCGGGTTCGACAGCTTCTTGCCCAGCTTCGCGGCGTCGGCGGCCAGCTTCGCGCGCTCCTTCTCCAGGCGGGCGCGCTCGGCTTCAAAGTCCACCAGGCCCGACAGCACGATGTACACCTCGAGGCCCGGCGCCAGCGTCACGCTGGACTCGGCCGGCTTCTCCACGTCGGCG
>OAVS01000793.1_pt1 | contig 15564 bp, 10 predicted proteins | sample 1550601 | NCBI WGS metagenome assembly OAVS01 (sample SAMEA2580093, study PRJEB22360) | human gut metagenome | biome: human gut; feature: human-associated habitat; material: faeces | place: Denmark | collected 2008/2010
GTACATCAAGTGTGATGTTTCAACAATCTGTATCGGTCTTGCAGCAAGCATGGGAGCTTTCCTTCTTGCAGGCGGTGCAAAGGGCAAGAGATATGCTCTTCCAAATGCAGAGATTATGATTCATCAGCCATCTGGCGGTGCAAAGGGTCAGGCTACTGAGATTCAGATTGCTGCAGAAAATATTTTAAAGACAAAGAAGAGATTAAACGAAATTTTAGCAGCCAATACAGGCAAGCCATACGAGACAATTGCAGCTGATACAGAGCGAGACAACTATATGTCAGCACAGGAAGCCGCAGAGTATGGTCTCATAGACAGTGTAATAACAAACAGATAATCAGAAGTTAGATGAATTTAAGAGGGTACCCCATATGGGATGCCCTCATGCAATAAAAGGAGTTAATAATGGCAGGAAAAAAGACGGAAAGATTCGCTGCTCATTTTGCGGTAAGACACAGGACCAGGTAAATCGTTTGATTTCCGGACCTAATGGAGCTTTTATCTGCGATGAGTGTATAGATATATGTGCCGAGATTCTTGAGGAAGAAGGCGTAGATGGCCATGAGGACAAAAGCAGCGCTAAGGATGATATAAATCTTGTTACTCCGGAGGAGCTTAAGGCGTTTCTGGACGATTATGTAATAGGACAGGACCAGGCAAAGAAGGTGCTTTCGGTTGCTGTTTACAATCACTATAAGAGAGTTCTGGCAGGTGATACATCAGATGTAGAGCTTCAGAAGAGTAATATTCTCATGCTTGGACCTACAGGCTCAGGAAAGACACTTCTTGCGCAGACACTTGCCAGAGTGATAAATGTTCCATTTGCTATCGCTGATGCTACAACACTTACAGAGGCAGGATACGTAGGTGAGGATGTGGAGAATATCCTATTAAAGCTTATTCAGGCGGCAGATTATGATATCGAGCGTGCAGAGCATGGTATCATTTATATAGATGAGATAGATAAAATTACAAAGAAATCAGAGAATGTCTCAATCACCAGAGATGTGTCAGGCGAGGGTGTACAGCAGGCTCTTTTAAAGATTCTTGAGGGCACAGAGGCATCTGTACCGCCACAGGGCGGAAGAAAGCATCCGCAGCAGGAGCTTATTCCTATTGATACTACTAATATACTTTTTATCTGCGGTGGAGCATTTGATGGTCTGGAAAAAATTATCGACAGTCGTATGGATACATCATCTATAGGCTTCAATTCAGATGTAAAGTCAAAGACAGAGCTCAATGTAGGAGAGGCGTTTAAGCATGCACTTCCACAGGATTTTGTAAAGTTTGGATTGATTCCTGAGTTTATCGGACGTGTACCTATTACCGTTTCTCTCGAGGCACTCGACAGGGATGCACTTATCCGTATACTTAAGGAGCCTAAGAACTCGCTTATCAAGCAGTACACCAAGCTTTTTGAGCTTGACGGAGTAGGTCTTGAGTTCACAGACGATGCAGTAAATGCCATCGCTGACAAGGCACTTGAGAGAAAGACAGGGGCCAGAGGACTTCGTGCCATCATGGAGGCTGTTATGCTTGACCTTATGTATCGTATACCGTCAGACAAGAGCATCAGCAGATGTGTAATCGACAAGGATATCGTTGAGGAAAACTTAAAGCTTGATGGTGATTGCGTGCCTGAGGCATATATCGAGGAAAAAGCGGCATCGTAAGTACATGGCGGTATTTTACAAAAGATACAGCATCGGATAATATAAATTGCACAGCGGTTTGTTATGCATGGCTGTGTAATAATACAGGAGATATAAGTGGAAGAACAGATTATGAATATGCCTGCAGTAGCGCTGAGAGGGCTTACTATTCTGCCGGGGATGATTGCCCATTTCGACATCAGCAGAGAGCGCTCCCTTCGTGCTGTCGAGGAGGCTATGGAGCAGGATCAAAAGATTTATCTTGTCACACAAAGGAATGTGGACAGTGAGGACCCGACTCAGGAAGACCTCTATCAGATGGGTATTGTTGCTGACATAAAGCAGGTTGTCAGATTACAGAATGATGTTGTGAGAATACTTGTAGATGGAATAAGCCGGGCAGCATTGCTTGGCTTTACCGGTAATGAGAAGTACCTTGAGGCAGAAATCTGTTATTGTGATAGTAATGCAGACAGCCTGCCGGATGATCTCAGGGAAGCCATGCTTCTCGGAGTCAGAGAGGCTTTTCACAGATATGCGGCAGTCGTCGGCAAAATCAGCAAGGAGCTTATCAGACAGATAGATCAGTATGAGGATCTTGAAAAGCTCATTGATTATGTAACCAACAATCTGCCGGTGTCATATGAGCTTAAGCAGCAGGTGCTTGAGGCAGAGGATATCAATGACAGATATCAGGTTATAGTATCATTACTTCTCTCCCAGGTGGAGGTTATTTCCATAAAGAATGAGCTTCAGAAAAAAGTAAAGGTTCGTGTGGACAAGCATCAGAAGGAGTATGTGCTTCGTGAACAGCTTGGTGTGATACGTGAGGAGCTGGGCGAGAATGCTGACTCGGAGGCTGATGAATATGAGAAAAAGCTATCTGAGTTAGATGCGCCTGACTACGTAAAGGAAAAGACGAAAAAAGAGATAAAGCGCTTTAGAAATATGAGCAGCAGCTCATCAGAGAGCACAGTTGAGAGAGGCTATATAGAGACTGTACTTGAGCTTCCGTGGAACAAGATGTCTGTGGACAACAAGGATCTTGACCATGCAGCACAGGTGCTCGATGATGATCACTACGGATTAAAGGATGTCAAGGAGAGAATACTTGAGTTTCTGGCAGTCAGAAATCTGACAAGCAAGGGAGAGAGTCCTATAATTTGTCTTGTAGGTCCTCCGGGAACAGGAAAGACAAGCATAGCCCGTTCAATTGCGTCTGCACTGGAGAAGAAATATGTGCGTATTTCTCTTGGTGGCGTGCGCGATGAGGCAGAAATCCGTGGACACAGAAAGACATATATCGGCGCTATGCCGGGCCGTATAGTAAATGGCTTAAGACAGGCAGGCGTTTCAAATCCTCTCATGCTGTTGGATGAGATAGATAAGGTGTCAAGTGACTACAAGGGTGACACATCAGCCGCTCTTCTCGAGGTGCTTGACAGTGAGCAGAACTGCAGATTCAGGGATCATTACATCGAGATGCCTGTAGATTTGTCGGAGGTGCTTTTTATTGCAACGGCAAATGAGGTTTCAGGCATTCCAAAGCCGCTTCTTGACAGGATGGAGCTTATTGAGGTGTCAAGCTACACTGAAAATGAGAAGTTTCACATAGCAAAGGAACACCTAATTGAGAAGCAAAAGAGCAAAAACGGAATTAAAAAGGAACAGCTTACGATAACAGACTCTGCCCTAAAGGATATCATCAGGCTGTACACCAGAGAGGCCGGAGTCAGAAGCCTTGAGAGGACTATCGGCAAGCTGTGCCGCAAGGCTGCCAGGGAAATCTTTAAGGACAGCGAAGCTGCTGTAAAGGTTACAAAGACCAATCTTAAGACATATCTGGGCAATCCGAAGTACAGTCCGGAGAAGAAAAATGATCGCGCAGAGGTTGGAATCGTTAGAGGCCTGGCATGGACCAGTGTGGGCGGTGTCACACTCGAGGTTGAGGTGAATGTGCTGCCGGGCAAGGGTGAGCTCGTGCTCACCGGTAAGCTTGGTGATGTGATGAAGGAGTCGGCACAGGCGGCACTTAGCTATGTGCGCTCAATAAGCGAAGGATATGGCATTGATGCAGAGTTTTACACGAAGCATGATATCCATATACATATCCCGGAGGGCGCAGTGCCAAAGGACGGACCATCTGCGGGTATCACTATGGCGACAGCCATGCTCTCAGCCATTACAGACAGACCTGTCAGGGCAGATGTAGCCATGACGGGTGAGATAACACTGCGCGGCAGGGTGCTTCCGATAGGAGGACTCAAGGAAAAGCTACTTGCAGCCAAAGTAATCGGAATAAAAACAGTATGTATTCCAAAGGATAATGAAAAGGACCTGGAGGAGATTTCAAAAGAAATAACAGACGGCATGGAAATCGTGCCGGTGGAGAGATTTTCACAGGTGGAGAAGATAGCATTTGTAAAATAAGAATGAGGAAGAGATTATGGTAATTAAAAGTGTTAATTTAGAGACAGTTTGCGGAATTACAAGCACAATCCCTGACAATGAGTATAATGAAGTGGCATTCGCCGGCAAGTCAAATGTAGGCAAGTCGTCACTGATCAACGCACTCATGAACAGAAAGTCACTTGCCAGGATCTCTTCACAGCCCGGCAAGACACAGACCATCAATTTTTATAACGTCAATGACGCCATGTATCTGGTCGATCTGCCGGGCTATGGCTATGCCAATGCCAATATCGAGATAAAAGCTAAATGGGGACAGATGATAGAAAACTATCTTCACACCTCAAAAAAGCTTCAGGCAGTGTTTCTTTTAATAGATATAAGGCATGAGCCATCGGACAATGATATCATGATGTATGACTGGATGGTAAACCAGGGCTTTGCACCGATCATCATTGCAACCAAATCTGATAAATTGAAAAAAAGCCAGATTGCCGCACACATAAAGACTATCAAGGATGTACTTCATGTGAAGCCGGGCACGGTAGTTATACCGTTTTCGTCCATGTCAAAGGAAGGCAGGGACGAAATCTGGAATCTCATAGATTCACTCGTGTTTGACGAGGAGACGCTTCTTGCCATGAAACAGGAGGAAGAAGCAAAGCGCGAGGCAAAATCAGCTGCAAAAAGAGCCGCTGCATCACAGCCGCACAAAAAGGAGCGTTGGAAGAAGACCGGAAAGCCGGTTGCCAAAAAGACAAAAGAGCGCAGAGATAAGGCCAAGAGCAAAAAAAGCGTTAATAATCATAAAAAGAAATAAAGTCGAAATAGAGTCATAGAAATAAAGTTATAGAAAGAAAGGCGAATATTTAATATATGAAGAATAAATGCAAATTTGTAGGCATTATGTTTTTGTGTATATTGATAGTGTGTACGCTTGCGGTAATGGCATATGAGCACACAGCAGGTATGAAAGGCGCTGCCGGTGGATCATCAAATGCTTCGGGCAATATAAAAAATACTGACGAAGCTGACGATATACTTACAGTCGTGACATCCTTCTATCCTATGTATATTGCAGCTTTAAATATAGTAGACGGAGTGGAAGGCGTGAGACTCGAAAACTTAAGCGAGCCACAGACCGGTTGTCTGCACGATTTCCAGCTCACACCGGAGGATATGAAGCTTTTATCCACAGCCGATGTTTTTGTAATAAACGGAGGCGGTATAGAGTCGTTTATGTCAGATGTGGCAAAGGCGTATCCGAAGCTTGATGTGGTTGAGGCCTGTGAGGATGTGGCACTTCTTTCTGAGGATGATGCAGACAGTGACCACGACCATGACCACGAGGCAGATGCAGAATCGGACAGTGACCACGACCATGACCACGAAGCAGACACAGAATCGGACAGTGACCACGATCATGATCATGGAGATGAGAATGCCCATGCATGGATGAGCGTGCCGCGTTACCGCACCATGGTTCAGACAATCGCATCCCGGCTTGCCGAAAAGGATGCAAAGCATGCTGATGAATATTATGCAAATGCAAAAGCATATGATGCAAAGCTTGCAGTGCTTGAAGAAAAGATAAATAGCCTAAAGAGTCTTACGAATGGACAGAATATCATCATATTCCATGAGGCCTATGCGTATGTAGCTGATGATTTTTCCATGAATGCATGCTATCTGTTAGACCTTGACGAGGAGCGCTCAGTCAGCGCAGGTGAGATAAAACAGGTAATAGGTGCCATAAAGGATGACGGAGTGTCGGTAATACTAGCTGAGGAGCTCTACGGAAAGAGCATGGGAGATACCGTATCGCGTGAGACAGATGTGCATGTGATTTATATCGACCCTCTCAACAGGGGAGAGTACGACAAGGACAGCTATCTTGATGGTATGGAGCACAATATAGAGCTTATCAAAGAGGCATTTACTAAATAAAATTGGAGAAAATATGCGGAAAATAATACAGCCATGTGGCTTTCATTGCATAAAAATAAATAACCTTGGAGTGAGCTTCGGAGAGCAGACGGTGCTTGAGGATGTAAATATGCACATACACTGTGGCTCCTTCAATGTCATAATAGGCCAAAACGGTGCCGGAAAATCTACACTCATAAAGGCGATACTGGGCGAGATACCTCACACCGGTACGATTGAGTTCAAGGATACTAAGGACGGACATATGGCTAAGCTTAAAATCGGCTATGTGCCGCAGTCTGTCAATATCGAGAAAAATACACCGGTCAGCGTGTATGACCTCATAGCAAGCTATCAGTACAATTATCCTGTTTTTCTGCCAAAGAGCAAAAAGATAGAGGCAAAGATAAGGGAGACACTCGAGGTATTTGAGGCTGAGGAGCTCATCGACAAGCAGGTGTGCAACCTCTCGGGAGGACAGCTGCAGAGAGTGCTTCTTTCCATGGCAATCATGGACGAGCCGAACCTGCTGCTGTTGGATGAGCCGGTGTCCGGAATAGACCAAAACGGCATGGAGCTTTTCTATAAGACCATGGATTATTTAAAGACTCACTATGACCTTGCAATCATATTGATATCGCACGATTTGGACTATGTGGCAAGGTACGCAGACCATGTTGTACTGCTTGATAAGACCGTTGCAAAGCAGGGGACTGTGAAGGAAGTCTTCGAGAGCAAGGAATTTGAGAGAATTTTCTACACAGGAGAGGAATCCTGGGTGAGAGAGGAGGAACACAAATGAATATAACCTCCTGGCTTCAATATGATTTCATGAGAAATGCCCTTATCGCTGTGCTCATCATCACACCGCTTTTTGGCATAATGGGAACCATGATTGTAAACAAAAAGATGGCATACTTTTCAGATGCACTCGGACATTCAGCACTTACCGGAATCGCTGTCGGAGTGGTATGCGGCATGGCAGACACCTCGCTTGCCATGGTGATATTTGCGATAGTGTTTGCACTTCTTTTAAATAAGATAGGCAGTCTGAACACTGCATCGACAGATACCATTATATCGGTATTTTCATCGTGCTCTGTGGCGATAGGTCTTGCGATACTGTCAAAGGGCGGCAATTTCAGCAAATACTCAAGTATACTGGTGGGCGATGTGCTAAGCATCACAAAGACTGAGATAGTTTATCTAATTGTGATTTTTGTGGTCACTATAGTGTTCTGGGTGCTTTGCTTCAATAAGCTCAACGCCATATGTATACACAGAAGCGTGGCAAAAAGCAAGGGTATCCATGTGCGTCTTCTGGATAATCTGTTTGCGGTGCTTGTAGCACTCATAGTTATGCTATCCATCAAGTGGATAGGTATACTTATAATAAATGCTCTGCTTATATTACCGGCGGCTTCATCAAGGAATATTTCGGAAAATATGCGTGAGTATCATTTCTTTTCAGTGATATTTTCAGTATTTTCCGGTATAGTCGGCCTCGCAGTGTCATACTACACCAATGTGGCAACAGGTCCGATGATAGTGATTATTGCATCGGTAATATATTTTTCGACATTTATATTTGGCAGAAAATTGAAAAAATAACGGCAAGGGCTATAAGAAACAGATACAAAACAGCCGATACACAATATAAGAGATAAACTGTTTAGCTATATCAGACGCTATACAGGTTGATAATAGTATAGCGGGAAAGGATTCCCGCACGCACATTACCAGGGAGGGATGAGAGATGTTAGATGCTATTTCAAGTGTAGTTTCAGCAGTAGCGGCGCAGAGTGTCACAGCAAAGGACGAGGCGCAGACAAAGAATACTAATACCGCTTCAAAGAAGCAGGATGCAAAGACGGATAAGTCGGATGCAAAGACTGCAGGCTTCAGCGAGGAGGCAGCTGTATATGAGAAATCAGACAGCAAGGATGATTCAAAGGATACTGCAAAGAGCACAGTAAACCAGAAGATGAGCAAGGCAGACAGAGATGCACTGGTACAGGCACTTAAGGATGATGCCAACGCCAGACAGCAGCAGCTTATCGAGATCGTCAGAAAGTCCATGACGGGACAGGCTTCAACCTGGGACAAGTCACAGGGCTTAAAGAGTCTGTTTGAGAATCTGACTGTAGATGCAGACACAATAGCGCAGGCCAAAAAGGACATCGCAGAGGATGGATACTGGGGAGTTGAGAAGACCTCAGACCGTATTCTTGACTTTGCAAAGGCACTGTCGGGAGGCGACAAGGACAAGGCTGATGAGCTTTTGAATGCATTCAAGAAGGGCTTTTCACAGGCAACAGGAGCCTGGGGAGACAAGCTGCCATCAATTTGCCAGGATACTTATGATGCCGTAGTCAAGAAGTTTGATGACTGGAAGAATGGCACAGAGGACACACAGGTACAGGGCTAGAAGCCGGATGTGTATGTAAAAGTGTCGTGATGGAACGAATATTATATAAGAAATCTGATTTATGAATTATGAAAAGGGGGCTGCACGCAGCGTGCAGTCACCTTTTTAGTGCTTGTATAATTTTTTGAGAGGTGTATAATAGAAGAATAGTATATAAGTATCATTATTCATGTGGAGGAAATATCATGAAATTAGACATGTCAAAGTGGAAAGCACTTAGCATCAAAAATCGTTTAAAGAAAGGCTTCAGACTGACTACATTTGTAGCATCGGCATCGGGGGTTATCGCGGGTATTCTTATGATTCTTGTATCAATGAGATATTCCAGCGCACTAACCTTTTACGGATTTTCACAGGGAGATATAGGAAAGGTTATGGTAACCTTCTCAGAGACACGAAGCGCTACACGAGCTCTTATCGGTTATACAGCTTCTGACACATTAAGTAAGATGTCTGATACACATGATTCTAAAAAGGAATCATTTCAAAAATACTGGAAAGAGCTGCAAAGCTCTATAAAGACAGGTGAGGAGCAGGATATATATGATGATATAAACAGTAAGCTCGATTCATACTGGAGTCTCGATGATGAAATCGGACAGTTAGGTAGGAATGCTACAGATCCTGAGACACAGAAGGAAGCCGAGGAGAGAGCAGTAGCAGATCTTGCACCTGCATATGATGAGATATATCAGCAGCTTGTTGCCCTTATGGATACAAAGGTAACAGAGGGAGATAATTTAAGCAAGAGATTATCATTAGTATCATATGCCGCATTTGGTATTGTTATTGTTATCATTGTCAGTTCATATTTTATCTCGATGAAAATCGGGGACGAAGTTGCAGTTGGTATTTCTAAACCACTCGATGAGTTAAAACAGAGATTACGTACATTTGCACAGGGTGATCTTGAGGCTCCATTCCCGGCAGTTGATTCACAAGATGAAATTGCTGATATGGTAGGGGTTGCGAAAAACATGGCAGCAGACCTTAAGACTATCATATCTGACTCTGACAAGCTTCTTGGAAAGATGGCAGAAGGAGATTATACAGTTTCATCAGACATGGAAGATAAATATACCGGAGATTTTATTGGACTTCTCATGGCAATGCGTCAGATGAAGACACAGATGAATGATGTTATGTCACATATCAATGAGATATCATCACTTGTTACAGCAGGTTCTAACAACCTTGCTCAGGCAGCACAGGAAATCGCAGAAGGTGCTATGGATCAGTCAGCAGCCATTGAGGAGCTTCAGGCTACATTTGCAGATATCACAGGCGGTGTTGAGAAAACATCTGAGAAGCTCAATGATACATACAGGATTGCACAGGAGTATGCTGAGGAAGCAGATCACAGCCATACAGAGATGCAGGGCATGGTTGATGTTATCGGACGCATCAATGATACATCTAAGCAGATTGAGAATATCATTTCTGAGATTGAGGATATTGCCAGTCAGACAAACCTTCTTTCACTCAATGCAGCTATCGAGGCAGCGCGTGCAGGTGAGGCAGGTAAAGGATTTGCAGTTGTTGCGGGACAAATCAGAAGTCTTTCAGAGCAGAGTGCCAAGGCTGCAGTTGACACACGTCAGCTTATAGAGAGTGCCATTGCGGTATCTAACGAGGGTAATGAAGCTGCAGAGCGCGTAAGTACTTCTATTGAAAAGGTTATCAATGGTATGAAGGAAGTTGCAGATTCTTCTCAAAAACTCAGCGAGATTGCAGAGGAGCAGGCAAAGGCTATGGAGCAGGCAGAGGCCGGTATTAATCAGATATCAGATGTTGTACAGTCCAACTCAGCAAATGCAGAGGAAACATCAGCAACAAGTGAGGAGCTTTCAGCACAGGCGGAGACAATGAACGAGCTGATTAGCAAATTTATATTGGAAAAGAAATAGAAAAATTGTACATACGAGTTTAGAGAAACTTTTTAAAAAAAGCCCCACAAGCATTATTGATATGCTGTGAGGCTTTTTGTTGTGGTGCGTTAGAGGGTTACTTTTTAAATCTAGTAAACATGTACTATGTGAACATAGTTTTTTGTGCGATACGTGGAAAATCTGAAAAGTAATGAAAATGAACAATTAAATGAGAATATTTAAATTTGCTCTTTTTGGCAGGGTGTGTTATAATCCTTGTATACAAAAAACAGAGGTAATACAATATGGGTAGTAATAACGATATTTCATTAAAAGCATTAGCCAAGATTAATCTGGGGCTCGATGTTGTGAGGCGCAGAGAGGACGGATATCATGAGGTCCGTATGATTATGCAGACCATTCATCTGTATGACAGGCTTGATATCAAAAGGACAAAGGAGCCTGGCATACAGATACAGACCAATCTGTCTTTTCTCCCTGTAAACGAGAACAATCTCATATACAAGGCTGCAAAGCTTCTGATGGATGAGTTTTCTATAACTGACGGTGTATCAGTGAAGCTGGACAAGCGTATTCCTGTTGCAGCAGGGATGGCGGGGGGCAGTACTGATGCGGCGGCTATGCTTATAGGTGTAAACAGGCTTTTTTCACTGGGACTGACAAAGAGAGAGCTTATGGAAAGAGGTGTGCAGATAGGGGCGGATGTACCATACTGTATTATGAGAGGCACGGCGCTGGCCGAGGGCATAGGAGAGGCGCTTAGTCCTCTTCCTCCAATGGTAAAGTGTCCGGTGCTTATTGCAAAGCCGTCCATCTCGGTATCCACAAAATTTGTGTACCAGAATCTGAAGCTTGATGATACGACTATTCATCCGGATATAGACCGCCTGATAGATGATATAAAGGCTAAGAATCTGCATGATATCGCAGCACATATGGGAAATGTCTTAGAGACCGTGACCATACCAAACTATCCGGTGATAGACGAGATAAAGAAGCATATGCTTTCAAATGGCGCGGTAGGAGCCATGATGAGCGGTAGTGGTCCGACGGTTTTTGGTCTGTTTGACGATGAAGATACTGCAAAGAAAGCGTACAAAGCCATGAGAAGCTCACATCTTGCCAGACAGGTGTATCTGACATCTGTATACAATAATCGCAAATAACGTGATATCCGGATAGCACAGCGGGTGCTTTATAGTTACTTTTTTCTTATATGTGAGAATTATAATACAAGAGATAGGAGAAGTTTGATGACTGATAATTTAACTTTAAATATGGATGCATATCTGCCACTGCGTGATGTGGTGTTTAACACACTTCGTGAGGCAATTTTAAAGGGTGAGCTCAAGCCGGGAGAGAGACTTATGGAGCTGCAGCTTGCGTCAAAGCTTGGAGTCAGCCGTACACCTATACGTGAAGCAATCAGAATGCTTGAGCAGGAGGGGCTTGCAGTCACAATGCCGAGAAAGGGCGCAGAGGTTGCCAAGATGACTCTCAAGGATATGGAGGATGTGCTTGAGGTGAGAGAGGCTCTTGATGAGCTTGCAGCCAAAATAGCCTGTAAGAAAATCAGTGATGAGCAGCTTGCGAATCTAAAAACCATAAAGGACGAGTTTAAGAGGAGCATGGATTCAGGAGATGTGAAAAAGATAGCTGAGGAGGATGTGAAGTTTCACGATGCTATCTATGAGGCAACAAACAATGCGAAGCTTGTATCTATGATGAACAATATCCGTGAGCAGATGTACCGCTACAGAGTGGAGTATTTGAAGGACCCAAAGAATTATCCGATGCTTGTGAAGGAGCATGATGCCATCTACAGGGCGCTTGAGGCAAGAAATATGGAGCTTGTGACTACAGAAATGCATACGCATGTGGCCAATCAGGCGGTTGCTGTGAAGGCTGTGATACAAAAGCAGGATGAAGAGAAGAAATAAAACAGAAATATAACAAGATTATAGCAGACAAAGATAATAAAATACAAAATAATATAACAAAACCAAGGGCTGCCGGCCGCACTGACGTGTGAACGGTGCCCTTTTTTAGTGGCTTAGATAGTTACAAAATAAACAATCAGGGATATTTGCGAGCTTGTATGGTCATACTATATCAGGGATTTTAAATCTGACGGGATTTATTGGGTATATAGGAGAGTTAAAGATGACCACAAACATAGATGAGAACATAAAAAGCTTCAGGCAGATATATTCTGACTGCTCAGATATCAAGATGCAGGAGATGTATCTGGGGCGTGATGCTTCCATAAAGTGTTTTGTTGCATATATTGAGGTGACATGTGCAGGCTCCGGTATCAATAACAGTGCGTTTGGACGATTTACATCATACCTTGAAGGGATAGACCGGGATCAGGTTAAGGAAGTACTTGACAAAAATCAGGCAGCTCTATCCGAATTTGCACATCTGCACACGGTTAATGAGGCAGCCCAGATGATGCTGACAGGAGACGTGATTTTTTTTGTGGATGGCTATCCGGATGCCTTCAAGCTTCCAGACAAGGGATATCCCGCCATGTCAATTCAGGAGATTGATTCGGAAAAGGTCATAAGAGGCTCAAATGAGGGCTTTGCTGATTCAATAAAGATAAATACTGCACTTATCAGGCGCAGGTTAAGGAGCACTCGCTTAAAGTGTAAAGAGGTGAAAAAGGGGCTTCGCGGACACAGCAATGTGGACATATTGTATGTGAGAGACCTCGTAAAACCGGGGCTTGTAGAGGATGTGGAAAAGAATCTGAACAGCTATGTGATAGACCATGTGGGTGACTCGGGAGTTCTTGAACAGTTTGCTGAGGCAAAATGGTATTCGCCGTTCCCACAGATTCAGACCACAAAGCGGCCGGATGTGGCGGTAAATGCGCTTCTAGAAGGGAGGGTGGTGGTGCTGTGCGATAATTCACCGATAGCAATAATACTGCCAACCACCATGAACAATTTTTTAAAAACCGCAGATGATTACTATAACAGAACGATAGCGGCAAGCTTTGCCAGGTTGATAAGGTACGTGGCTGCCTTTATGTCATTTACATTGCCGGGGCTTTATCTGGCGGTCACAAATTTTCATACACAGATACTGCCGACACCACTCATACTGGCGTTTTATGAAGCAAGACTCGGCTGCCCATTTCCACAGCTCATAGAGGTGCTCATGATGGAGCTGTCCTTTGAACTGCTTCGCGAAGCCGGCATAAGACTTCCCGGAGCCATGGGAAATACGATAGGCATAGTCGGAGGCCTCATAATCGGACAGGCAGCAGTGGATGCAAATTTAGTGAGCCCTATAGTGGTCATCCTGGTTGCATTCACCGCACTCTGCTCGTTTGCCATACCGAGTGAGGAGTTTGCATTTTCATTTAGGATACTCAAATTCGCTGTAATAATGATGTCGGCATGGCTTGGATATTTTGGATTTTTAATAAGTCTGATGGTGATACTTTTGCATCTTGCAAAGCTCAAAAGCTGTGGTTACCCATACATGATGCCATTCGTGGGCAGCGAGCTGACAGGAGGCGAGGATGAAAAGGACAGTATCATACGATTTCCGCTTCGCAGACTATGGAGGCGGCCTGTATTTGCAAGGGAAAATGAGTGCAGAAAGCTGAAAGGAAATAAGGATGACTAAAAATATGAGCACAAGCTACACATTTGCACAAAACGAAAGCATATCGCCCCGCCAGCTATACAGGCTATACGTCTTTAATCTGCTTGGAGTCGGCACACTGGTGCTTCCAAACAATCTGGCGAAGCTTGGAAAGTATGCTTTTATCTCAATCGCACTTGGTGTTTTCATGGCATGGCTGTTTATGTGGATAGTAAGCGAGGTTCGAGAACAGAAGAAAAGTATATATGACAGAAGCTTTGGTAAAACAGCACATGCAAAAATGTTAATTTATGATTTAATTATTGCAATATACGAGCTGTCACAGGCCGCATTTCTTGCATGGATATTTGTAAAGCTGATACGTGACAGCCTTATACCGGATGAATCATTTACAGTTGTACTCCTTGTGATAATGGCGGTATGTGCTTATGCGCTAAGTGGCGGAGTGGAGTGCCGGGCCAGGGTATACGAGGTAGTATTTTTCTTTGTGCTGATACCGCTTGCTGCTATGCTTTTGTTTGCGATATCGGATGTGAGATTTGACTATCTGATGATTAAGGACAGAGTCGGTGTGGACTTTGGCATAGCGGATATATTTGCGGGCGCATACTATGTGTTTGCAGCATCCATTTCCGTGTTCAATATACTGTTTGTAAGGGAGCGCACTGCCTCACAGATACGAGGGAGTGTGAGTAAAGCAATATTCACATATGCAGGCCTTCTTTTTTTATTGTATGCAGTATTGCTTGGAAACTTTGGAAAATATTCACTGTCGGAAATAGAGTTTCCGGCTGTCGTACTGATGAGTGATGTGAAGATAAAAGGCAGCTTCTTCAAGAGGGCAGATGCACTGATGCTGTCGGTGTGGTTTTTCACGCTGTTTTCAGTACTCAATATGAGCCTTTATTATGCGGTTTTAAGATGTGAGAATTTTGCTGAAAATACTGGAAAAATTATATTTACATTTAATAAAAACCGGCATTCCCGTAGCAATAAGCAATTTGGCTCTGACAGACAGAAAAGCCATGACAAGGAAAAGAGCACTATGAGAAGCTGGTGCATCATTTTTGTCATAGCAGTCACAGTGACCTTAGCATATATTCTTGAAAGTGGAGATGAAATCGTGAAAAAATATCTTGGATTTTTAATGTGCATAGCGATACCGGTCATAGTAGTGCTGACGATAGGTCTCATGCTTACCGGCTGTAGTGCAGTGGAGCTTGAGGAGCGTTGCTTTCCGACACTTGCTGCGGTGGATGTTGTAGCTGTAGATACTGACGAAATAACCGATAAAGAAGTAACAGGTAAAGATGTAACTGATTACAAAGAATATGTTAGCCACAGAGATGATTTGGCAAATGAAAATAGCGGATATATAGAGTTCTACTATAACATGGACAAATCCTACGAACCGGAATATGCAGATGATATCAAAACAGCCGTGGACAGCTTCGAGGATCGGCTGTCACAAAAAGCCGATACCAATCATTTGAAGGTGATATTAATAGGAAAAACGCTTAGAAATGATAAAGCAGCTTATTCAGACTTCATGGAATACTGCAAGACATCAAAAAAATTTCCGAGAAACACATATGTGTGCATAGCAGATGATATAAATGATATCTTTGATAACATG
>OAVS01000796.1_pt1 | contig 15446 bp, 16 predicted proteins | sample 1550601 | NCBI WGS metagenome assembly OAVS01 (sample SAMEA2580093, study PRJEB22360) | human gut metagenome | biome: human gut; feature: human-associated habitat; material: faeces | place: Denmark | collected 2008/2010
GAATCCATTTGCGAATGTGCAGCTACCTTGACCTCGTCCAGTGTGAATATCTATGCAAGGGTCTTTGGGATTTACTTGGATGGGCAGTGCCATGTTTCTTCTTTCAGCTCTGTTTATTAGATTTCAGTGTCTCGATTACTTTTGGCATATCGGTCCAAGGGGCGTATTCCTGCTCGTGATGTGGTGTGAGTCTATTTCGTCCCTGACTGTTTTCCACTGTGTTGTGTCGGGCTGCATTGCATATGGCGGCATCGAGATGTTCGCTGTCGATGAGTTCGTCATTGACGTATTTGTTACGATTTCCTCCAACGATGCCTGCTCTTGCCGCGGCTGACTCAACATCGGGCGTCAATGTATAGCTTGGTGGACAAGCCTTCATATGATCGAGTACCCAGACTTCGAAGCAGGGATTGGAAATGATGAGTTCGATTCCATTGTCCTTGCAAATTTTCGCGGCCTTGCTGTGGTCGTGGAAGTCGTCAACGTCGACTACCACCCAGATATTTTCATAGCAATCTGTGGAGATATCCCGTTCATCCTCTTTCTTCAACGTGCATGCAAAATCTGCGAGATGTTCAGGACTTTCGTTCTTCTGTTGATACTCGATGACAACGTCATATATGGACTCGAGCTGCTTGAAATACTGTCTTTCGGTAACAGCTCCGCCAGCTACGACAAGATAACGCTTCTTGCGTGCCCTGTGGAAACGTGCAGACTTGCGACCATGCGCGGGAACGCCTCGCTTCTTCGCCATCAGTCATCGTCTCCATTCATGATCTGTGCGAATACGGTATGGAAACTGGGGTTCGGTGTGGCGCCATATACACCATTGAGGTAGTTCTTGCCGATGTTCTCTTCCTTTCGAATACCAAGTTCCGTTACCGGGAAGAGTTCCGAGGCGCCGTCTTTATTTTTCTCTACAAGCCATATCTGATCGGGTTGTAGTAGGCGGTTCGACGAACCCGACTGATTGATCAATGACACGTCATGGGTCGTGAAAATGAGCTGGGAGCCGTGGGGATTCGTTGCCGGATCGGTGTACAGCGCCACCAGCTCTGCTACCAAGGCTGGGTGCAGGCTTGTGTCAATTTCGTCGATAAGTGTGACCGTGGGCCTTGATAGCTGACGAAGGGCAAGCGAGAAGAACGACAGCGCGGCGACGGTGCCCCTGGACTCGTTATCCAAGCCGAAGCCGGCAGAGGACGAATCTCCGCCGGTATGAGTGAATTGCAACTGTGTCGCGTTTTTGATGTTGAATGCTTCCTCTAGCTTTCCCTCATCAGCTCCGATCTGAGTCTTCATCTGCTCTTTGAACTGATGCCAGATATCCGAGGGGATGTTCGCCGGAACGCTTTTCACATCGCTGATGCCAAAATCTGCGTACTTGATCAGAGATGTCAGATGCTTCGAAAAAGGTGTCTTGTTCTTGAATTGGTCAAGCAATATGGGCTGTTCCTGTTCGAAAGCGTTTGCCACGCAATACGCCATATCATTCCGGAAAAACGAGAATACAGGTTGGACACATTCGATGCCGGCTGCGGCGGCCGCCGAAAGCAGGAGAGCGTTGGGGCGGAGTCCCACTGTCTTTCGCACTTGCGTTCTAGGTCCTTTGAAAGTGGCTCCGAATTTCACCTCGTCGTTTCCGGTGCGGGAGAACAACAGTGAGGAGTGAGTGGAGAGACGTCCTCCCATGTCCTTAAAGAAGGTAAGCTCTTCCTCTAATATGTGCTTATTGTTATAGCGGAACCAGTACTGGTATTTCAGATGGTTCTCGGCTGTGAACTCCAGGAAGAACATCGATGGTTCCTCGAATGGGGTCTCTCTCAGTAGGAATGGTTCCCTAAGAATATCGCTGTTCGCATCACCTTGGCTGTAGCTGTTTGTCACCATGCTACGCATGGCGCACATCGCCTTCAGGAAATTGGATTTTCCTGATGCGTTGGCGCCGTATATGGCTGTGATTGGAGACTGCCGTGAGTCGTTGGATTCCGTGAACCTTTCGTCGCGAGTCATAGAGAAAGATTGCTCGTCGCGGAAACTCCTGAAATTCGAAAAGCTAAAATCAATCAGCATTGGGTCGCCTCGTAAATGTGTTTTACTCTTTTGATACTGAGATTATAACTAGAAATGTCCATTTTTGCAATTTTCTGCTAAAAGTGATGGTTTTATGAGCGTGTCCACAAATCTATACATTTTCTGGTTTCACTTGGCATAAGAAGGTGCAACCTGTGCCTTACGTGTGCGATTTTCATTTCAGAATTGTTTATTTTTCGTGGAAGCGGTGAGATTGGCTTGCGTGTTCAGGCGAAAGGATTGATTGGGTGGATGCCTTGTCCCACAGTAGGTCAAACCAGTGTCCGCGCCGCTTGCCAATGGTGACGGCGAATAGTGCTTGGCGGATGAAGTCGAGCAGTGTGCAGGTCGCGTAGATCGCCAGCAGGATGTCCAGAATCTGCAGGATCGCCAATGGCTGCTGGTGCAGGTTCTGCAGGTTGAACAACCGGACTCAGAACAGTTTCTCGGAGGCGGCGTAATCGGTAATCAGGTACACTGCGAACGCGGATTACGCTATCCGGTTGATGGCACGGCTGTGGAAGGTGGCGCGGTCGAACAGCAGGAACATGCCGAAGCCCACCATGATGACGGGCAGCTTCCATGACCCAGTGATGTAGATTCCCATGCTGTGCCCAAGCAGAGACAACGTTGCAGATGCGGCGGTGTATAACAGGAAGAATCCGAGTCCGATACCAACCATCAGCCAGATTTATTTGGTCGTGAAAGATTTCATATACCACTTATAGGCGGAGATAAGGATGAACACGTAGATGAAACCGAGAAAATTGTCTGGCAGTGACTGCAGTCCGGGAATGAAGCTATGCAAGCCCCAGATAGCCAACACAATTATGGCCAGCGCGAGATGGTATTCGCGGCCGAGCGCCTTCAATCCCTTGGCCAGGAAGAGGAGCAGCGCCAGGAAGACGGCGTAGGCGGTGGCGTACCACCACAGGCCCATGCTCAACGGCATGACGCTTTTCGCCATGAGTTTCATGCCGAGGTCGGCTCGGTCGAACACGAGGTAGAACGTTACGAGGATGAGGCTCCAGAACAGGAGCTCGCGTTCCATGATCCACACGCGTTTCAGGTTGGATTTGATGGTCTGTTACTTGTCGAGGAGGAACCATGCGGAGATGGAGAAGAAGATGACGACACCGATTACACCACCACTTTGCATGACGAGCTGGAAGAATATCCGCTCCGGCCCCAAGGGGAGTTTCAGCACGTCATAGCCGTTATGGACGATAAAATGACACATCAAGATCATGAACATCGCGATGATGCGCAGCAGTTCGATGCTGGAATTCCTCTGCCCCCCCCCATTTGCGATTCTGGAATGTGCCGGCATGCCGTGTTTGATATGCGCCCCGTTCAAGTCCGTGCTCTGGCTGCTTTCGACCATCATATTTCCTTCTCTCGGTCCGTCTCTCTCCCGAAAATTCTACGGGGATGGAACGACTGCGTGAGGGGAGTGCTCCCGTTCCCAAGATTAAGAGTATTCATTTCTCATAAGTTGTTTTAGTGGTTGGCTTGCATTGTGCAAGGTTGTAGCTCGTTAATTTAAATGCACGTCGATAAGGGATTGCCTTTTCATTGTGGTAAGAAGCACTATCGTCTCAAAATGCACGAGTGATTTATTTGAGTATGACTTATGTTGATTAGTATTAGGGGTGAGTGAAAGGTGAGATCTGATGGCTAAGAAGAAGCGTGTTCTTTTCTTTTCTGGCGGTGAAATCGATAAGGATGGTCAGATGCATCAGTGGACGGTGGACAAGTGGAGTCAGCTGTTTACTGCTATTCAAAGAAATGCTCCAGAAGATAACAACGTGACTCACCGGGGTAGGAAGTATATTGCTACTCCACATACTTCTAGAAGCGACGAACCCTATTTTAGGGTTACGGTTGCACGTTACAAAGCGGACTGGCCTGATGTGGAGACAAAAGACCATGCTGCTCCTCTTAGTGTTAAAGAGTATGCTTGTGTTTTTCCTGTTCCAGGTTATCCGTATATTGCGGTATTCAAATCTTCTGCTGGTCCGGCTGTGGGGGCTTTGGAAGCTCTTATCAATAGTATCTTGGAAACAGCTCTTACAGAAGGCGAGTTCGAGTTGCAGCCTGTTCTGCGAAGGAACGCAAAAGAACGCCTTGAGGAGTCTGTAGGCGTTAGCAGGATTACTGTGAGATACCTGGGTTCAGGGCTATCTGGCGGATTTGATGAATATGAATCTGGTTCCAAGATAGATCGAGCCGTTAAAGGCACTCTTGGCATAGAAGGTTTGAGTGATGCGGATTACTCCGTCTCGTTGGGCATATCTTTGAAAAGACCTAAGGCAGTAGGCCCTGCACAGGATGCTTTGGGGAAAGAGCTCCGCAAGCTTCTTAAGGATGTCGATCCACAAAATAATGGAGTAATCGATAAACTTCAGGCCAGCGTATTGCATGAGAAAGATGACAGCAAGCTACAATCCGAGCCTATTGACTTCATCAGAGATCGCATCACTGAGACTGTCGAATTTGGAGAAGATGATGATTCTCTTCTTACGGATAGTGATATTGAGGCTGGTGTTGCCAAGGCGATAAAAGCTTTTAAAGAGACGATAAGAAACTCCTAAGATGAAAAAGCTGTCTCTGCCCTGTTGGGGGTGCTGAAAGATAAGCCGATCGCAGCAAATCTGCTATTGCTGGCAATCATGATGATTCAATATTACGTGGCTCCACGTAGTTGGGATTTGCTTTTGGGGAATATCGACGAAAATACTTTGTCTGATTTGACAACCATTTATTCAACTGTCTTATCTGTCGCGGCCATTCAATCAGCTTTTGCTGGTGTCGTTGTTGTGTTTGGTCTTTCGACACAGCCCTCTGCCTTTGTTGTTCTTCGTCGAAAAGCAGGTAAGGCCCTTGTGGATAATTGGCTCTCAATCAGTTATTCAGGGTTCCTTAGTGCTGGATTTTCTCTTATTGCTCTTTTGATGCTGCATATGGGTGTTCCCAAGCTGTCACCTTGGTTTTTTGAATATGCAGTTCTTATTTGTGTGCATGGGATCATACGTCTTCTTTGGTTGCTTAAGAAGCTTATTCAAGTAATCGCCAAGGTTGATATTGCGGAACAGAAAAAACAGATGAGTGTTTGATGGAAGACTGTACCATTTTAGGATTTTATGGATTTAGCTAGACCGCGCACAGAAGATCAAATGGTATGTGAGACATTGTGTGTGGTGAAAGCAAGTGAAGGCTGCGGGCGGGGATCGTTGCAGATATCAGGGCTAGGGAAAATGGCCGCGTCTCGAAGACGCGGTCCCTATTGCACTGTCTATGTTGCTTGATGGAAATCGTTTTGCCGATATGAGTGTTCGCTGATGCGTTTCACCGATCGGGTGGCGCTTGGTTTCTGGTGTATGCCAATTTCGTGAGGAGTGGTGGAATTATATCGTTGGAATGGATAACGCCCGAATTCTTGCGCGCTTTCGGATTCCGGCCCTGACGTAAGAGGGCATGGCCCGCGTCCTGTGTACGATTTTCATTCGCCAAAACAAAAAACCGCGATTGGAAGCCAGGAGACGGAACCATGCCCGAGAACATCATACAGATCGACCAGAACCTGCTCGAGACCAGGCTCGACCGGCTGATCACCGAGAAGATGACGCAGATCCTCAACGCGATGCTCGACGCCGAGGCCGACGAGATCACCGGGGCCGCCAGATACGAGCGCAGCGGGGGACGGAAGGCGTACAGGGCCGGCCACTACGAACGCAAGCTCACCGCCAAGGCCGGCAGGCTCGAGCTGAAGGTGCCGAAACTCAAGGGCGCCCTGTTCGAGTCCGCGGTGATCGAACGCTACCGGCGGCGCGAGCAGAGCGTCGAGGAATCCTTGATCGACATGTACCTGGCGGCTTGATATAGACTGATTTTTGTTCCGCATTTCCTCTAACTGATTGGGAGATGGTGAAACCGTGGCAAAGGGCACTTGATATATGCCGGAGTTCAGGGCGAAGGCGGTCAGGCTGCTGGTGGAATCGCGTTCCTCGTATTCGTCGGAGACGAACGCGATCGCCGCGGTGGCGAAGGATCTGGGGATAGCGCCGGAATCACTGCGGCGTTGGCGTAACCAGTCGGACGCGACGGTCGCGGAGGAGACGAGGCAGTCGGCCGAGGACGCGATGGCGGAGCTGAAGAAGCTGAGGACGGAGAACGCGGAATTGCGTCGGGCGAACGAGATTTTGACGACGGCGTCGGCTTTTTTCGCGGCCAGGCTCGACCCGGCACGGCGTTGATGGCCGCGTACATCGACGAGCATAAAAGCCGTTTCAAGGTCGGGCCGATCCGCAGGGTCCTTTCCGAATCGTTGGATTGCGGGTTTCTCACGCCGCGCGGCTACCGCATGTTCAAAACACGTCTCGTCAGCCGCATGCGGGCGAGGCATGAGGCTTTGGCGCGTGACATCATGACGATGCATTCGGATTTCTTCATGGCCGTGTACGGGTACAGGAAGACGCACGCCCGGTTGTTGGCGCGGGGCTGGGATCCCACGGAGGTCGGCCGCGACCAGGTGACGGACGTCATGCGCGAGCTTGGCATCCGGGGCGTGCGCCGCGGCAAAACCCTGGTGACGACGAAACCCGCCAAGGGCACGGGCGGCAGGCCGGACCTGGTGGAACGCAGGTTCGAGGCCGAGACGCCGAACCGGCTGCACGTGGCCGACATCACCTACGTGCGCATGGACAACGGCTCGTTCGGCTACACGGCGTTCGTCACCGACGTGTACGCCCGTCGGATCGTGGGCTGGGCGTGCGCCATGACCATGAACACGCAGGAGCTGCCGTTGCAGGCGTTGGAGCAGGCGATCTCATGGGCCGCGTCCCATGGTGGCACGGATGGTCTTATCCACCACAGCGACCATGGCACGCAGTACACCGGCACGGTGTACACCACCAGGGTTATGGAATATGGGATGCTGCCGTCGACCGGCACGGTCGGCGACTCGTACGACAACGCCATGGCCGAGAGCGCCGACGGCGCGTACAAGACCGAGCTGGTATGGCGGCGCAAACCCTTCGCGGATCTGAAGGACCTGGAATTGGCGACGTTCCGGTGGGTCTCGTGGCGGGGACTCGAAGCGCCTGCACCAGTCCCTGGGCCACAGGACACCGCAGGCGGCGGAAACCGAGTACCATCGACATCAAGCGGCACAAGCCGCCCCACTATAAGAGCGGAAAAACAGGCCATATCATCGATTGAATTGACTGATTCGGGATATCGGTCAATCCGTGCTGTAAGAGAAGACGGAATCGCGTCAGCGGACGGCCGTGGGACGAATGTTCCGAAGTGAGTCAGGGGCGTGGGCTGGAATGCAGAAAAAGTTCGACTGGGGTTGGCGCATCGGGTTCGAAGACATCTGCTTGTGGCAGGAGTTCATGGAACAAATCCACAACCAATCCATCAACCACGGCCGGATTCCTTGTCCCGTCGGCATCGTGAAACAACGGCTCATGATGCGCAATACGGTTCCTGCACTCGTTGATGAGACGGATTTTAGCGTTCAGGTCCGCACGATTCGTCCCGGAGGGCCACGCGTGGTGGAGGTATGGTATCCACAGAATTCTTTCGTGGGCTTTGTCGGTCAGATGAGCCCAGAATCCAAGTGGAAGGTTCGCGATCGTCTTGTCCGGTTGTATGGTCTCCGTACGGGAGGGTGTGGCGTTGCGAATGCTCGTACGGTTCAATGTGTTCGCGTCGAACGACTTTCCGGCTCTGTTATGTCGTGGTATAGGGATGTTGACAGGTGAATCGTCATCGAACAGCCAGTGTCTGGTACCGTCCCAACGCGAGTCGATTTCTCTGTTGTAGGCATTGCGTAGTGCGACTTCGAAGAACGCGATGTCCTTCATCAGGGTCTGTCCAAGATTGATATTCCATTCGTACAACCGGAGGGCGCGCTGCAGATTGTTCCCTGAAGCGTCAAGATACGTTTGGAGACGTGGTGATGAGAGCCATTCGAGGACCCATGTTTCATCTGGAGCGTGGTTGTGCGCGAGGACGTCAATCATTCTTGGGACTCCTTGGCGTCGTAGGCGAACGAGTAAAGCAATGCCCCGGTGACATGGGAACCAGCGGTCAGCACGGGGCTTGTATCCATAAGTATAACAGATGTTTCGAGGTCTTTGTCTTTCCCGTTGTCTATCTAGACGTGCAACGTTGGTCGAACGCGGCGCCAGACTGCGCGAACGGCGCGTAAGTCACGGCATCACCCAACAGCAGGTCGGCGAGGCGCTGTGCGTGCCGGTCGAGGGAAGCGTGCCGTATTCCATCACCCTAGTGGTGTAGACGGTGCCGGTGTACTGCACGCCATGGTCGGAATGGTGCACGAGCCCGTCGGTCCCGCCGTGCGCCGCGGCCCGGGCGGTCGCCTGCTCCAACGCCTGCAACGGCAGCTCCTGCGTGTTCATGGTCGTGGCGCACGCCCAGCCCACGATCCGACGGGCGAACGCGTCGGTGACGAACGCCGTGTAGCCGAAGCGTCCGTCCGCCATGCGCACGTAGGTGATGTCGGCGACATGCAGCCGGTTCGGTGCCGACGCCTTGAACTCCGGCGTGTATCTCGTTCCTTTTGTCATGGTTCCATCATCTCCCATCGAGTTAGGGGAAATGCGGAACAAAGATCAGTTCATATCAGGTGTTTTCCTAGACCTGGTACGTGAAAAGATGGGTGAGTGTACCGCACTTTTCATCAAAAAGGATACCGTCCGCATCTGTATCCTAAAACGCCTGACCGATCATTCCGTATGCGCACTCTTTATCGGCATGATAGAGAGTAACGAATTGTGATTCTCGCAATCTAAAGGGAATTGATGTTGTTTTTTCCTCGATTCATTATTGTGCAGACAGCCCATATGAACAGTGGAATTGCATAGAATGCGTATGATTCAAACTGAATATATAGGTATGCGAGAAGAATGAACCAGCATATGTTCCGTCGGCTCCATCCATGATGGACCGCTACGTGTGCTAATACCAAGAGCAAGAAGGCCAAAAAGCAAAATAGACCAAATTCGGTAATGAAGCTGGCATAGATGCTCATTGTGAAAGTATCCGCTGGGGGATTTGCTAAACCATCGATTTCGGTACTGGGCGCACCGCCATGGGCGTCATACCATTGGCGGGCACCGGCGTAACCAGTACGCACTGCATTAGAGATATTGCCTGCGCCCCATCCAAACATGAAGTGAGGTAGATCATGTTTCCATGACCACATGGGAGCGAGCATATGGAAGATTCTTGCACTCATCGATCCGTCACCAGCAAGTAATCCATTGGTGGCTAAAGAGTTTAGACGCGGATTGATGATAATTGCGCTCAATCCACCTGCTCCAAGAAGTCCTAAAGCACCGACGAACCCAGCTGTTACCTTACGTGAGTGGAAGTTGATTGTCGCTATCAGCCAGATAAATGTAGCTACCACTGTATCCAGTATGATTCGGGTGCCGGAGCCCATCGCAGTTGCTCCAGCGGCAAATATCGGTATCAATATGCCAATCTTGCGGTCGCGGGTCAGCCAGAAAACTGGCAGGAGTACGCCGAACAGATGCATGCCGATATAGCTAGGTTCTGCGAACATGAATTGAGGACGAACGCTCGCATAGTTTCTATACAGAGCACCCCCAAAATATGCTCGTACTGGCTGCCAGTTCAGATGTCGTTCTAAAGCGATATATTGCAGTATCCCAATGAGGAATGCCACTACATATGCGGTGAATAGCGTAGTTAACAATGTTCGTACAGGTACACGTTTAATGCGGATCGCGATGTCGAGCGAAGCCAAGCACGCCAGCTCTAACAATATGGAGATGAATGACTTTGCGGTTGCGCTGGCGTGTATTCCATATGACTGCCAGCCGTATACGGACGTGAGCACTAGTAGCAGGGGAAAGAGGAAGAACGGCAGGAAGCGGCGTGCGGTATCGCGCAAGTATCGCCAGTTGATGATTGTGTACAGGGTGAACAACCAGGGGGAGATTGGTGTCCAATAGGGGAGTGGAATGCCAATTTTTGTGCCATCAAATGGCAGCATGGCCACTGCGGCAAACATCAACATGTCTGATGGGGTGATGGTGATACGAGTCAGCGTTTCGGTCATTGCTCCACGCTGTAGCGCGGGGCAATGACCGGGGTTTCTGCGTTTTTCTTGAACTGACTTGTTGCCGAGCTGCGTATTGTTCGGTGTGGACATACTTGGTTCCCTCCCATATCCTCCGTGAGAACTGTACCAGTTGCATGTGTGGGTGAGGTGATGGGGGTTCGGTCAACCGTTCACTTTCATGAAGTACTTTTAAACTCCCACCAAGTAATTGGCAGTCGCTTACAAAAACTGAATAATCTATGGGCCAATCAGCCGTTTAGATCCTCTCCGTGGGGCTGGTGCATGTATTGTTCAACCCAAGCCATGCTGGTTTTTGGGGAAATTAAAAGCCTGAATTATCATTAATTCGAAATCCAGGCTTTTACAGTATTCGTATAATCGCGAATTAAGCGGAAATCACTCAGCCTTCTTGCGGCCGCGGCGCTTCATGGTGCCGGCAGTGGCGTTTGCGACATCAAAAATCACGGTCTTGTCTTCTGGGTAAGCAGTGCCGTTGACGGAGGCGAAAGAGACCTCGCCTTCTGGAGCTTCGACAAGCGTGAAGTACTTGGAAATTGCTTCAACAAGCACAGCATTCTTGATACTTACAGACGTAGTCTGCTTGCCCTCACCCTTGCTGAATTTCACGGCATTATCCGCCTTAGCGGTAGTCGGCGTGACGGCAATTTGTCTGGTTTTATCGTTAATAAGGATCTTAACTTGTGCTGGAAAATTCAACACTTCTGCGGTGGCCTTATTAAAACGTACAACGGAATCGGTAACGGTCATTACCGTTTTGCCAACGGGCTTAACTAGCTGAACTTCTTCGAATCCTTGAAGCAAGGATGCCATAATATACTCCTTCACACTGCATAAATATTACTGACAATTTTGATTGTAATGAATGATAATTTGAATTACAATTTTATATATCACATTCTCAATTTCAATTCATAATATGGAATAGGGAAATAGTGCTGTCGCAAAATATTTAGTGAGAATACAATACATTGTGATTGCGATTGTGTACAGTTATTCTGCAGTCGTATCAAGGGTTTTGGTCATTGTTCACAAGGATACAAAAGCTCGAGAAGTTCCCCGGTAGGTGCTAAATTATAGACCATCTGTGAGAATTTCCCGAAGAGGTAAGGAAGAACATTGACCATCGCTGATTTGCTGCAGATTGTTCGCAAGCATCTCGCGTCTGCGATTATCTCGTTCGTGGTGGTGTTTGCTGCGGTTGCAGCTGTTACGTTCATCATGCCGCCGAAGTACACGGCTACGGCTGAAGTGTTCGCCACGTATGCCGGTCAGTCCGGCGAGACGCAGACTACCAACGATATGAGCTCGGGTGCCAATTATTTGAATACCCAGATCACGACGTATCCGGAACTGGTGAAGACCGAAGCCGTGCTCCAGCCCGTCATTAAGGACCTCGGTCTGGATATGACCACGACCGATCTTGCCGATGTGGTGACCGCTACGAACCCCACGAACACGTTCATGGTGGATATCTCGGCGGAAGTCGGCGATCCGCAGCAAGCGGCCGACATCGCCAACAGCGTGGCGAAGAACCTGGCCGATCAGATTTCTTCCGACCTGTACAACAACTCCTCTTCCAGCGGCTCTCCCATCAAGCTCACGGTAGTGCAGAAGGCTCAGACTCCTACCGGGCAGAGCTCCCCGAACATTCCGCTGTATCTGGCCGCGGGCCTGATTCTCGGCCTCATCGTAGGCATTGGCGTTGCCCTGCTGAAGGACATCCTCAACACCAAGGTGGACTCCACCGATGATGTGCGTGAGCTGACCCACGCTTCTTCGCTGGGTACTGTGCCACAGGCTACGATTCTTGACGACAGCCGTCCGGTCGTAGTCGCTCAGCCAGCTGGTAGCGAGGCTGAGGAATTCCGCCGCATCCGCACGAACCTTTCGTTCCTTACCACCACCGCTACGCAGGGTCATGGCCGACTGCTGGTCATCACCTCTACCGATCCGTCCGAAGGCAAAACCACGGTTTCCTCCAACGTTGCTGTGGCTCTCGCCGAGGAAGGCAAGAGCGTGCTGCTTATCGACGCCGATCTGCGCCACCCGTCCGTGGCTCACAAGCTCGGCATTGAAGGCCACGTGGGCCTGTCTCACGTGCTGTCTCGCCAGGCGTCCCCGGCCGATGTCATTCAGAAGTATTGGAAGCCGAACCTGCACATCATGCCTGCCGGCAAGCGCCCGGCTAACGCCAGCATCTTGCTGAACTCCGATCTCATGAAGGAAATGGTCGAGCAGGCCCTCACCCAGTACGATTACGTGATTATCGATACTGCTCCGCTGTCCGTGGCCAGCGACGCCACCGTGTTCGGACGTATGGCTGGCGGTCTGGTGCTCGTGACTGGTAAGGGCGTAGTGGAGAAGAAGGAGCTGGAGAACACCGCTACGGCTCTGCAGGCCGCTGAAGTGCCGATTCTCGGCTTCATCTTCAACTTCGCTGATCCGAAGAAGATACACTCGAAGAACTATTACTACTACTATTACGAGGACGGCAACAAGCGCAGCTCTCATAAGGGTGCCAAGAGCAAGGGCGAGAAGAAAGCCCGCAAGTAATAGTTTGGCGTTTGCCGATCGTCTTGCAATATGAACCGTGCGGTACTTCTGTGCCGCACGGTTTACTGTTATAAGACTGAGTTGTTGGATTTATGGTGCTGGCCGTATATCGAATAGTAAAGAATTGTGACATTCTTGAATACCAGCTGGCACGCTCGGCATAGGGCTGGATAAACTGACAGTTTGGAATGACTTCAATGACGCAAAGGAATGAGAAGAGCATGGGAACAGATGAACGCCCTGAACCGAACGCGGAATCTGGTTCCTCTACGTCGCCGGCTCGCGGCGATATCGTCGATACCTTCTGGGATATACCGCCCATCTCGTTCGACGAGAACGACGGCGGTATTGCGCAGGGTGACAATGGTACGGGGACTGTTGCGGGTGCCGTTCAGTCCGTCTTCCCCAGCTTTGACGAAGTATTGGAATGGCCTACTGCGAGTGCGGCGAATACTGCTGGCGATGCCTCTTCCCCTTCCGATGCTGTGGCTACTGCCCCAATGACTTTTGCGGCACCTGATGCTGCGGAAAGTGCTCAGTCGCCTCAGCGGGATGACAATGCGACGCTGCCGCTTTTTGCGCCAGTTCCTGAAGCTAAGCCGCAACGTGATAGTGCCATAGACGATTTGAACATCGACTTCAGTGCCATTGAACAGAACCCTGAGCCGGTGGAGGAGCCGGAAGAAGACCGTGTGACAGAGACTCCTCGCGGCGGTAAGGGCGGCAAGAAGAGGACCAAGGGCATTATCATTTCGGTGATTGTTGCGCTGGTGGTGATTGCAGCGATCATTGGTGGTGTATGGTACTGGCGTTTCAGCGAGCAGCGTCGGGAAAGCCATCAGCTGCATCAAGATGCGTTGACAGCATGTACTGAGGCCGTGGACCAGAATTCCACCGCTCAGAAGGCGCTGGCCAAGGCGTTGGCCGACGCCAAGAGTGCTCAAAGCATTACAGCTGATCAAGTGGCTGACGGCGCGACCATAGATACGCTGAAGAAGGCAATTGCTGCGGTAAAGAATGTGGAAGCGGTGGAGTGCAAGACTTCAGCTTCTACGTCGGACCTCAAGGAATATGCCAAGACGGCCACTAGCCAGACCAAGACCGCCAAGAAGAACGCCACTGCGATTACTGTCGCGGCAAAGGCCGTGACGGACAGCAAGAACGCTAAGGATCAGGCTAACGCTCAGCAGGCGTTGCAGGGCAAGATTGCCGAGGCTCAGACTTTGCTGAACAACAGCCTGTATGCCGTCGACGATAATTCAACGCGCGTGACACTGGAAAGCGACATCGCCAACGCCAATACCGTGCTGTCCCAGCAGGGCACTGACGTAAAGGCCATGCAGGATGCCGTCAACACGTTGACTGCGTCCATGGATGCAGTCAACACGTCCATGGCAAACTACAGTGCAGCTGTTGAAGCTCAGCGAGAAGCAGCGCGGCAGAAAGCTCTGAATGATTATTATGCACGATTAAGGCAGCAGCAGTTGTTGCAGCAGCGACAGCAACCACAGCCAGACGGTACAGACGATCCGAGGACAGGTGGCCAGGCGGCTGATCAGGAGCCGAAACTGAAAGATGATCAGAGGACGGAAACGAAAGATGGGTCGAAGTAGTAAGTTATCGTGCTCTAGCCTAAATTGTCAAAGGAACCGCGAATAACAGTAGTGCGCATTTCCACCAGCGGTGCCGTTCACGGACTGGTAGGAGACTTCGCCTTCGGGGGCTTCCGCCAAGGTGAAGTCTCCTTGCGGCGCGGAACCTGTTGTGTACGTGTTGATTTGGCTGGCTTAGTAGCTCTTGTGCTTCTGCCAATACGCGTACGCGCCGGAAATCGAGCCATAGCGGCCGTTGCAATAATTCACAAACCACTTGAACTGGGTCTGGTAGTTGGTCTGCCAGTCTGGACCTGCGGAAGCCATCTTGCTGCCCGGCAGCGCCTGCGGCAGGCCATAAGCACCTGAAGACGGGTTCGTGGCGGTGGGGCTCCAGCCGGATTCGTGGCTGATGATGAAGTTGGCGGCGGTGAAGTCGGCCTCGGAGTAGCCGTTGGAAATCAGGTAGTCATGCGCCCAGGACTGAATCTCGCCGGCCGGCGTGGTGGTGCCGAGGCTGGCGGCGCTGGGCGAAGACACGGTGGAGGTGCCCACCAGAATCACCTTATCGACCGGAGCCTTCTTGACCCAGGAGGTGAACACATTGGAGGAAACGACCTGATCGCCGGAGCGGGTTACCAGAGACGTGGTCTCCAGCATGCCCTTCTCGCCTTCGGTCTCGACCTTCTCCTGGCCCTTGGGCAGGCTCGAGGTCTCCTTGCGCACTTCATTGAAGGCGATTTCGGTGTCGGTGGTCTCCACCGTGGTGTTGGCGCGGTTGATGGAAATGACTGTGGACTCGCTGACCTTGGAATCCAGGCTCGGAGTCACGCTGTCTTCCGGATCGAGGACGATATCGCCGGTTTCCAGCACATCCTTGACGGTGGTCATGCTGGCTTTTTCGCCGAGGACCACGCGAGACTTGCCATTGACCTTGACGGTCACGTAGGTGGTGCTCTTGAGCGCGCCGCGGGATGCCGAACGGGAAGCCGCACCATCAGTGGCGGAGAATGAGGTTGGGGTGATGGAAGGTGTAGCGGTGCTCGACTGATAGAAGTCGCGAGATATAACGCCTGCAGTGGCAATGA
>OAVS01000814.1_pt1 | contig 15074 bp, 10 predicted proteins | sample 1550601 | NCBI WGS metagenome assembly OAVS01 (sample SAMEA2580093, study PRJEB22360) | human gut metagenome | biome: human gut; feature: human-associated habitat; material: faeces | place: Denmark | collected 2008/2010
CGGCTTGTCTCTATGACGACGATTTTGTGGCGGAAGTGGCAGAGGCCATCAAGGAAATCGCCGGCCCTGATAAGCTCGCGCCCGACTGCGGCGGCGGTGGGGAAGACTTCCATAACTACAAGCTGGCTCGTCCTGAAATCAAGGCCGCCTATTTTGGCGTGGGTGTCGGAGCAACGCCTGGACTTCATGCCTCCACGATGCATTTTGACGATACGCTGCTGCCGCTCGGCGTGGCAGTTTTTGAAAACGTTGTGCTTCGTCATCTCGGCTGAGCGGCGTTTTGGGCGATTGGATGGCCTGGTTCCGGCGCAGTTAAGCCGGAACCGGCATGAAAAAAGGCCGCAGTTCATGTTTTATTTGAACTGCGGCCTTTAAATTCGCCGGCAGAAGGATTAAAGACTCATACGCAGAATCTCAAGGACGCCGCTGCGGCTGATCGGACGCAGTGCGCCGTCAAAGGACCACCAGATCTTGGCAACATGATCGGCCATTTCTTCAAAGTGTTTATCGTCGATGCCGACTTCGGAGAGCTTAGAAGGCAGGCCGATGGATTTGAAGAACTCGGCTGTTTTTTCGATTGCCTTTTGAGCGTTTGTCATGACGTCGTCCTGGGGATTCAGATGCCACACGCGAACGCCGTACTGCGCAAAGCGCGGAGCCGTTTCCGGCGTCAGACTCCAGCGCATCCAGTTGGGCGTGAGAATAGCGAGACCGACGCCGTGGGTGATGTCGTAGAAGGCAGAAATCTCATGCTCCATGCCGTGGCAAGGCCAGGGACTCGGCGTACGGCCGATCGAAAGCAGGCCGCAGCAGCCAAACGAACTCACCATCATGAGCTGGGCACGGGCTTCATAGTCGTCGGGAGCCGCAATGGCCTTGGGCGCATACTCAAAAACAGTCCGCAGAACCCCTTCGCACATGGCATCCGTGAAGGGATTGCCTTCTTTAACGAGATACTGCTCGAATGTGTGAGAGATGATGTCCGCCGATCCGGCTGCTGTCTGATTGGCCGGCACCGTGAAGGTATAGGTCGGATCCAGAATGGAGGCCTGCGGAAAGAGATTTGAGGCGGCGAGGAACATCTTTTCATTCGTCGCCGAATTGCTGATAACGCCGGAATTGTCGTAGTCGCTCCCCGTAGCGGACAAGGTCAGCACGGCGCAGAAGGGAATGGCGCGGCCAATGCGGCTGTGGTCGAGCACTAAATCCCAAGGGTCGCCGTCGTAGTAGGCGCCGGCAGCAATGCACTTCACAGCGTCAATCACACTGCCCCCGCCGGCAGCAACGATGAAGTCGATTTTTTGCGCTTTGCAGAGATCAACAGCACGCCGAATCGTGGAAATTTTCGGATTGGGTTCGATACCGGAAAAGTCGAAGACTTCGTAATCAGAGAGCAGTTCACGCAGTTTGTCGTAGAGACTTATGCGGCGAATGCTGCCGCCGCCCATCGCAAGCAGGATGCGGCTTCCTTTGGCGGGCAAAAGAGAAGGCAGCTCATCAATGCGTCCGCGGCCGAAGATGAGATGTGTGGGCAGATAAAGATCGTAGTTTTCCATGGGGATCTGAATTTTTTTAGAAGAAATAATCCATCAAACCCCTTCACTTGGAATGGCGTTTGAGGATTGAACTGTTGAGCAGTATTCTGCCGCAGGGCGGGGACGGCGAAAGCGCGGTTGCAGTCAAAGAACTGCCTGAATTGCTCACCAGTCAACTGCAGCCTTTTTTTTGCTTGCGGCATGCTCGGGCATGCAGTTAAAGACCATGGGTTCCGGGCGAAGAGTTGTTTAATGGCCCAAAGCCAAAAATTCAGCCCTCATATTGGTTAGGGAGGCAAAGCAGCCAGTGCTGCGCTGGTTATCGGCCGTCCCCTGGACGGCCGGATATTCAAGATTAAAAAAGATCAAGGGCGGCTAGGCTCTTGAATGGATAGGAGGCTAGGGAAGTTGAGCGCTTTGCTGAAAGCCTCGCGAGGAAGTCACAGCTGAGTCACCTTGATGCCGGCACACTCGAGAAAGTCCAGTCCCTCGCGGCTTCTGTAAAGCTCGTGATAGAAAACCTGTGAAATGCCGCATTTTTGAATCAAGAGCGCGCAGTGGATGCAGGGGCTGTGCGTAATAAAAATCGCAGCATCTTTGGAGGAATAGCCGTTTTCGGCGAGCTTCGCGATGGCATTGAGCTCCGCGTGCTGGACCTCCGGACGGGTGACGAGTTTGCCGTCAACTTCCATTTCACAGCAGTTGTCGTACCCCGTCGGCATACCGTTCCATCCAAAAGAAATAATGGAGTGGTTTTTCACGATGACGCAGCCAACCTTGAGTCGCTTAGCGTAGCTGCGCTCCGCGGCAATCTGTGCGATACGCATATACATCTGGTTGTCTTTGACGATATCCATTCCATTGCTCCAATGACAGCTGTTGCGGTGAGCCGAAGCGAAGAATGAATTCTAGCGAGTCAAAGCGTGGGTTTCAGAGGTGAGCTCAATAAGCTTTTTGGATGTCTTGCAAAAAACGAACGCCTTCCAGACCGCTGTCAGGAAGGCGTCGAGCAGCTCAATGTCTGCGCTTAGTTCAGAGTGAAGGCTTTTTCAAGATTAATCGGGAAAGCCTGATAACCGAACGTATCCCAAAGGACAATATCGACGACAGGTGTCGTTTCTCCCCACTTGTATTCACAGATATGAGGATTAAGGCGGCCGAGCTTATTGCCTTTCTTTTCCGGAGAAGCGCCGAGACCGGCTGTCGACCAATACACCATCATCGTGTCGGTATCTTCCATGTACTTTGTGAGACCCGTCACAGGACTGAAATATGGATGGCCGAGTTCCTTGCCGACCTCCCAGATCTGTTCTACCGTCATCTTCTTTTGATCGATCTTATAGATCACCGCGCGCGAGTACTTCATGTCGGGCAGCGGGGGTTGCTCCATGCCGCGGGCATCACCGTTATCAAAAACCGAGAGGTACAGCACGTCTTTATTGGACTTGGAATCAATTCGCCAGGCGGTGTGTTGAGTCCAGGACCAATCAAAGCTGCCTTCGCATTTAGAGTTTTCGCACTTGATGGGTTTGCCGTTGTGGTCGACCGGAGTCAGAACTTTTTCTGCCCAGCCTTTCTTCCAGCCTTCTGGAGATGCCAGAATCCATTTGACCTTCTTATCACGGCCGATTTTCACGATGCCTTGGTGACGAGAGGAAATAATGATTGCATCGTCGGTCGGATCATAGTCAACGGAGTTCACATGTGCCCAATTACGTCCAGGGCCTGTACCGGCGATATCGCCGAATTGTCCGTTGGCATCCATCTTGGCGAGGTCTTCAGCCGATAGCGTCTGCCCCGACTTTGATTCGTCAATATTGAGGCATACGGCTCCCTGATCCATTGCTTGAACCACATTGGAACGGTACGGGTCAAGAATATCAAACAGTCTGAAGTCGTCGACAACACCGCCGTTCTGATCAATTTCGACGATAACATCACGAACGGTATGAACGCGTTTGCCGTCAGGACGGCGGTAGTCAGAAGAGGCTACACGCAGGAAGCTGTGTCCATTCTGGGCATTGTCGAAGGCGTGTGAATAATCCGAATAACTTTCCGGCAGGCGGCGATTGAAGATCTCTCGTCCCATCAGATCGTATTTGACATAACGCTGTCCGAAGCCCCAAGTAAGTGCGCCGTCATTGGTTTGTTGGAAGCCCATCATGAAGCCGGAGGTCCAGGGATCCGCCGGGTCATTGATGATGCCGTTGAGAAGATACCAGCGCAGATCACCGGAAGTATCAATAATGCCGACCTGAGAGTTGAAAGCCCATTCCAGAGCACCGCCGGAAGGATTATTCCACGTGAATCGAGCACCGTGCGGCGAAATCGGCGAAAGCTGATTGTCGACGAGATAGAGGCGATTCTTGAACTGAGGATCTACCTTAATAACTTCAGTTTGAAACATCGTGCCTTTTTGTGCAGGCATGCCATTGGACAGTGTGAAAACGGGCGGTGCATAGAACTGATAGCTTTCAGAGAATTTTTCAGCTTTCCCATTGAATAGGCGTGTGTATTTCACCTCAACCGTATTGAGATAGTCTGGATAAAGGCCAAAAATGGGAATGCCGGCATTATTTTTCAGCTGTCGTTTGGAAACTTTATATTTGATTTCCTGTCCGTTTTGCTTGGGCACAATCCGAACTTCAACATCCTGCAGTTCATAGCCGCCGTTGCGAATGATGGCCGTGAGCGGGGCAAGTTTGTATGGGTTGACAATGACTTCACCAATGTTGCCTTGAACCGCAAAAGTGACCGCGGGACCTGAAGGGCCGCCGCTTGCGGCAACAAGGCCGGGCAGTGATAGGAGACCTGCAGCGCAGAGCGCAAGCGCCGTCTTTTGAAATTGCATAAACGTGACTCCCTGAGGTGGTTTGATATCGTCGAAGTTGATCTTTATTCGACATAAAAAGTCTATTAATTCAGGGCGTTATGTTGCATACTCTTTTATCCGATATAAAAATGAAAGACTGCAATCCTTTTTTGCGAAAAATAAAATGATGATTGACCACCAAGATACAGATCTGCCTTTGAGTATTCGGGATGAAGCGTTTTGTCAAATTCTGAGACTCATGTGCGGACTTCTAAGGGAGCCCGTTTTGACACGCGCAGCGGAGAGCTTAGGCATCACAACACCAACGGCATCACGGCGACTTGCCCGCGCGCGCGAGTGGTTCGGAGATGAACTCTTCATTTATTCTGCGGGCCGTATGGTTCCGACGCGCCGAATGATTGAACTTGAACCCGTGTGCCGGCGCATGATTGAAAATTTAGACGAACTCTTTACTTCGCCGCACCCGTTTGATCCTCACAAGGCCGAAGGCGTCATCCGTATCGTGGCTGTCGACAATGCTTTCCTTACGCTGCTTTCGCCATTGATTGTTGAATTAGAAGCGACAGTTCCCGGCGTGAAGTTTGAGATCTACGATCGCTATTCGAACATGCTTGAATCCATGCGCGATGCCAAGATAGACCTTGCCATCTATTCAACCGAAGGGAAGACTGTGCCGGCAGGATTCATTGAAATGCCGCTTTTCACATCTGACCATGTCTTGCTTGTACGCCGCAATCATCCGCTGAAGGCCATTGCTGCGCATAACGGCGGGCTGACTTTCGAAGACACAGCTCGATTCAAACATATCGGTATTGCACTGGCGATGGGGTCCACTGAGAATCGGTTCATTATTGGTCAGCAATGCAATCTGGCTGACAAAATTTCGTGTGAGATGCCTTATTTCGTGGCCGGAGCCTGCCTTTGCTCTGAATCTGATCTTTTAATGCGTATGCCAAGAGAGACCGCATTGAAGCTGGCGCGTTATTTCCCTGTTGAAATCCTTCGGCAGGAGCGAGGTCTCAAATTACCTTGGCGTCCGGGGCTTTTTTGGTATCGCAGCTCAGATACACCGTTGCTCACTTGGGTTAGGTCAAAAATAACCATTGGCGCAAAGCGGATTTTTGAAGAAGCCGAGGAACTGCTGCCTTTTGATCGTTGATGTATTTGCAGATTCAGATGAGAAACCCGTGAAAAGCAGGACTGGCAAAAATATAAAAGCCCGATCCATAACAGATCGGGCTTTCACGAACGGAATCGCTCTTTGCTAATCAAGCAGAATTACTTGACGCGGTTGCGGTATTCGCTCGTGCGGGTGTCGATTTCGATCTTGTCGCCGGTGTTGACGAAGGCCGGAACGGCGAGTTCGAAGCCGGTAGCCAGCTTGGCGGGCTTCATGACCTTGCCGGAGGTGTCGCCCTTGACGGCGGGTTCCGTGTAGGTGACTTCGCGAACGAGGATCGTCGGGAGTTCGATCGAGATCGGACGGCCTTCGTAGAACACGCATTCGGCGGGCATGCCGTCTTCGAGGTACTTGAGGGCTTCAGCCATCACATCGGCGTCGACTTCGTACTGGTTGTACTCATTGTCCATCCAGACATAGTGCGGATCAGCGAAGTAGGAGTACGTGACTTCCTTGCGTTCGAGTACGAGGTCTTCGAACTTGTCATCGGCGCGGAAGACGGTTTCGGACGTGGCGTTCGTCAGAAGATTCTTCATCTTCATCTTGACGGTGGAGGCACCGCGGCCGCCCTTGGAGTATTCAGCCTTAACGACGACCATCGGATCCTTGCCGACCATGAAGACGTTGCCGACGCGCAGTTCCTGTGCGGTTTTCATTTGAATAAATTCCCTGTAGCAGAGTTTGCGAGCCCCGGCGCTGTGAAATGTGCGCAAGGACGAAAAATCTTTAAGCGGCTGATTATAGCCGACTCAGCGCTGCTTAGAAATCTCCGGAGAGTGGCTTTCGCTGTATATCGCCGTTTCACATGCCCAGTTCTGCACGTTCAAGCATATGCCGTGCCAGATCACCTCGCTCGAGGAGCTCTCTGCGCCAGACGTCAAATCCGGGGGCATAACGGCGGGCTTCAAGCAGGAAGCGGCAGATGTCCTCGCTCGCTGCCGAACCTTCGAGCCAGTCCTGAGCGAGCTTTGTGTACGAGGGGCTTAATCTCCAAGGCGCGAGTTTGGGCACAAAACGGGTGAGCCAAGCGTCGAGTTTCACGCGATGCGCATGATCTTCCGTCGGATAAGTAGACCAAAGCATGGGCAGTCCTGCGAGCTGCGCGCGTATGAAGCTGTCCTCACCGCGAATAATGGCCGCATCCGAAGCCCACAGGAGCTTATCGAAATCCTTTTGCGCAACGAAGGGCGTGCGCACTGTACGGAGTTCACTGCCCGCGACGGAGAGGAGTTTCTCAAGAATGTCGCTGGCTTCACCCGGTGCGAGCAATGCATTCATCGGCCGATTGGCGGCTGCCTGCCGAAGGGCTGCGGCAGCGGTTTGCAGGTCATTCACCGGATAGGTGAATATAAAGACGGTGGTGCGTTGAGGATCAGCACCGAGCTCAAGGAGAAAATCCTTCTTTTGCAGTGCAAATGCCTGCTGACGCTTTTCATAGTCGTCTTCAATCAGTACGCCGCCGGTACGGTCGGTGACGCCGGGGAAGAACCAAAGTTTCGGCAGGTCCAGACGCGGGGGAAGACCGACCATATTGTGGCTTCCTTCCACCCAGTCTTCTGCGGAAAGATAGTCAAGATTGAAGTAAAAGGGCGGTGTTTGGCGCGCCGCAAGACGCTGAGCCCGCAGCTTGGCCGCTGCTTCGTCATAAGCTTCGGGGAGCCGGCATCCGAAGGTTTCAATGATGAGTTCTGACGGCTGAAAGTCGGGCTGAGCGGCTGCTTTTGCAAAATCATCCCAGACAGCAATTTGGGCTTCCTCTGCGGCATGAGGGGCGATGAGCTGCAGCACGTCCGGACGATCTGTGATGAAGCGCACGGCGATGCCGAGGGACTTCAGTCGGCAAGCCAGACGCCAGCAGACGCCGGCATCGCCGAAATTGTCAATTACGCGGCAAAAGATGTCGGCGGAGGAAAATCGAAAGCTCATGGCAGCAGTTAAAAATGTTTTTGGGTTCTCAGCAGCCTTTGGCGGAAGATGCCTGGGCCCCGAGGAGCGTCAATTTAAGAATGACTGGACAACTTATTCCGCGCGGCGGGCAATGGGTTCCCCGTTAGCGTTAAGCAGCCCGGCAAGAATACAGTTGCGGCCGAGACAGCGGAAATCCGCTGCCGCCGCAGGTTCATAGCGATGCGCTTCGCCGGACGGAAAGAACCACCGACGCGGGACTTTGGGTTCGCCCGCCAGTGCAGCGAGCTCCCACTGTGTTCCCTTGGGACAGGCCGAAACAGTGCCGTCGCGGCGAAGTTTGGCGCCGACAATGATCCATTGATCCAGTTTGTCGGCTGTTTCCGCCTGATTCAGCGCAGAAGCATCGTTCGGCGGGTTTTGAGTGTTCCGCATGCTGAGGCAGAAGCCTTCGACGTGTACTGCCGCCTCGGCTGACTGTCGCACCTGCAGGGCCTCATCATCAAATGCGTAGCGCAATGCCATGAAATCCCCAAGGAGCATGTCTCTCGGGTCGGCTGGTACCAAACGCACAATACGGGACTGGCCATGTTCGAGCAGGTCAATGCGGTTCAAGGCGGTGAAGGCGACTGCGGCTGCGGTGATCATCAGTGCGGCCAAAGCAAAGCCCTGCTGCAGGCCAAAACCAAACATTTTGACGCTTGAGCCGGAGAATCGGCGCAGGCAGAGCGCCAGGCTGCTCAAAGCAAATGCCAGCCCCATGACGCCGTAGATTTTTGCCGCTTCCAAGAGCGGATTGACGCCGGGGGCTGCGGCTGTCCAGAAAAGGTCTGCTGCGCAGAATAAGAGGCCGCCGGTGGCAATGAACGCTGCCGCAGCGAGTCGTTTTCCGCCAAGTGACAGAGCGGCCAAAATGGCAGCAGAAAGAAGGAGTAAATCGGGTGCTGCCGGCAGCATCCATACAGCGGCGACGGCAGCTACAGCGGCGGCTATAAAAGCGGCGCCTCGCTGAAGCGAAAGAGAGCGATGCCGGTCTGCCGCTAAGCCGCGCAGGCAGACAATAAGAAGAAGTGCGGCGGCGGCCATAAACCCAATGGAGGGCATTTGAGCAAAGTGCCCTGTCGGTACGGGCTGATGCACAAGACTCTCGGGCTGCAGCAGCCCGCTCGTCCAGGCCGCGGCAAGGAGTGCCGGAAGCAGGGATTCAGCGCGCTGCGCGGCAGATTTTCCGAAAAGCACGCTTAATCCCGTGAGCAGCGTGAGTATGAAGAGCACATCGCTCCAGGCAGCGTTGCCGGGGAGCGGCATATTGACGTAAAGCGGGGAGAGGAGCGCTGCAAAAAGCACCGCTCGCCAGGGGAAAAGCCAGGCGCACAGGAGTGCTGTCGCCGGCATGATCATGGTCCATGGACTTTGGCCGCTCAAATCAGAAGCAAGCATCAGCCAGCCGACAGCGGCAAAGAGCAGTCCCGCAGTCTGCAGTGTGATGCCCGAGGCCGACAATACCTTGACGGCATTGGTTTTCTGCGCGCGCTGAGCCTGTACTGCCGCCCAGCCTCCCAGCGTCAGACCGATGACCAGAAAGAGAACCTCAACGAAAAAGGTGCTGACATCGAACATGAGGAGCGTCGATATCGCCAACGTAATCGCGAGCGCGCCGAGAATGCCCGCTGCAGCAGATGGGGCTGACGCCGCGGCTTTTTCCAGAGAAGCTCGCAGTGAATGCGAAGCCGCGCAGGGTTTTTCAGAACCCGTGCCGGGCTGTGATGATGCGTCCTGAGCCTTCGCCTGCATTGTCCGCCGGCGGGAGAAACGAGCCGCGCTCAAGGTCCCGGCGAGACAGACTAGGCCGTTGAGGAGCGTGAGGGCATATCCGAGACTGGCGCTCGAAAGATGGCCCAGATACGGGTGCATGAATAGGATGAGGAGTGCGTTGCCCCACCCGGCCAATGTCAGCATCGCCAACGCACGAAGTTCCGGCAGCCGTGAGCTCCAGAGTGCTGCGGAGCCGATCAGTGCGCCGGCAAGAAAAAGCAGTGCCAGCCCGGCGAGCGATTCAAGTCCGGCATTATCCAGAGCGAAGGCAACTGGCGGCAGCAGGCCAAGGAGCACCGAGAAATTGAGTGCAGGGAGGAGCGCTGAGGCACGAAGTCCCGGACTTGGCCGCAGCCGCAGACTCAGACCAAGCGCCGCGGCAGCCGCCGCGGCAAAAACCGCGGCAATGAGCATCGGCGTGAAGATATCAGGGGCGTCGCCAAAGCGCTCAAAGCCCTTGAGCCCCAAACCGATCGCCAAGGCGGCGTACCAGAGCGTAAAAATGAGCGGCCGCCGGATAACGAGCAGCCAGGGCGTCAGAATGGCTGAGAGGCCAAGGAGCAGGCTCGCGGCATCGTCTCCGGTCTGCCAGGTTTGCCCGATAACAACGAGGAGCAGCGCCGTGAGGAGACCGCCCAAGGCTGCAGAGCAGTCCTGCAGCGTGCGATGGATGTATCTGCAGCAAACGGTCGGCAGGAAACTCAGCAGTGCGGCGCCGCCAAAAATCGTGAGCCGCAGCGTATCGGACCAGGCGGTCCAATTTGCAGCTGCAAATGCAAGCAGTGCGCCCGAGAGCAGAAGGATTGCCCAGCCCCCGAGGATCATCCCGAAGGGACGAAGTGACCGAGCATGGTCTAAGTCCGCAGCAGGCGGAGCGCTCTCTTCGTCGGCAGTGTCTTTTTCTGCGTTCGCTGCAGCAAGCGGAGCCGGTTCCGCGGAAACGGTCGGTGTTTCTGCAGGTGCCGGTGCAATTGAGCTGGTGTCGGCCGTTCTCGTTTTGCGTTCGACAGTCGTTTCCGGCGGCGGCGTTGCTGCCACCAGGACAAAGTTCGGCGCCCCGGAGGGCGCAATGCTCGGGGCGGCGCCAGAGACAGCGTCTACGCCCTCGGTCAGATTCGTCTCTGGAGAAAAGACGATTGCAGTGCGCTGATCCGCTTTTTTTTCTTCAGAGGGCTCCACAGCAGCCGTTTCCGCAGGCCGTTCCGCAGCGGCGGGCAATGCCGCTGGTTTTGCCTTCGTTTGCGCTGATGCGTCAGATGTCAGGCATTCCTTGGGCGCCGATGCTTCCGGCTCCTCCAAAGCGCCATGGTCAGTCGGCGCGGCAGCTTCTGCTCTTAAAGCTTCGGCAACCGCAGAAGATATAGGCGCTTCTTTAAGGAAAGGCGCTTCCGAGCGCGGATGGCCGTCCTGATTTTGTCGGCGGGTGTTTTTGCGCTTGGACTTCTTTTTCTGGACGTTTCGCTGAGCGGCCATAGGATCAGTCTCCGCAGACAAGAATGGAAGGAATCATAGAAAAAGAAAAAGGTGCGCTCGGCGAATCGCGTCAGGCGCACCTTCAATATATGTGTTCTGATTCCTGCTTGTCGGCGTTCAAACGGTTTACTGATGTTTAAATTCTGCGCTTGCCTTGAGGACGGCAGCTTGACGTTCGGCTGCTCGGCGGGCACGTTCTTCATCAAAGAAGGGAACTGCGGCTGAAAGATAGACATACATCGAATAAATCGTCAGCACCGCCGCCAGCCAGATGAGTCCTGTTCCGATCAAGGCAATGTCGATGCCGAAGATTGGGTCGTTCCAAAGAAGACAAGGAATGGCCGTCATCTGTGCAATCGTCTTTGTTTTGCCGTACCAATTGACTTTGACGCGGCCGGATTCACCGATCTTGGCCATCCATTCGCGAATGCCGGTCACTGTGATTTCGCGTCCGATAATGATCATCGCAACGGCCATGTCGAGACGATCGAGCCCGACCAGAGCCACCAGGGCTGCTGACACAACAAGCTTGTCGGCAATCGGGTCAAGGAACGCACCCATGCGGGTAGCCCAGCCTTCGTAGCGTCTGGCCAGGAATCCGTCGAGCGCATCTGTCACGGCGGCGACAACAAATGTGACGCAGGCGATGACGTTGACCCAATGCGGCGCAAGCCCTGTTTCAGGGATATAGAAAACGCCGAGAACCACAGGGATCAGCGCAATGCGCAGCCACGTGAGGACCATAGGGACGTTGATTTTGAAAGGCGGCTTGAGCTTCATTATTTTGCCGTTGGGCCTGGAAGGGGTTGAAATAATTAAGAATTCTTAATCAGGGCTGCTCGCCTGATTCGGTTGACAGAGCGGCGCCCGTATTCGCCGGGACTGCCGTATGCAGCTGACTATAGATTTGTTCGGCAAGTTTGCGAGAAATGCCGGGCACTTGAGCAATATCTTCAGCTGAAGCATTTTTGAGCTGCTTCATGCCGCCGAAGTGCCCGAGTAGTTTAGCGCGGCGTTTGGGTCCGACGCCGGACAAATCCTCTAATTTAGATGTATTTCGAGTCTTAGCGCGCTTGGCCCGCATGCCTGTAATCGCAAATCGGTGGGCTTCGTCGCGAATTTCGGCGATGAGCATCAGTGCTCGAGACATTTCGCCCAGAATGAGCGGTTCGCGTCGATGACCGTCGATGACCGGGAAGACGAGTGTTTCAAGACCGGTTTTGCGCCCTTCGCCCTTGGCTACCCCAACGATTGCGCCGACATCGAGTCCGAGATCTTCGAAAACTTCTCGGGCCATCTCCACCTGGCCGCGGCCGCCGTCAATTAATACAACTGTCGGCAGTTCTGCTTCTCCGCGTGCTGCAGGCGCATATCTGCGAGCGAGCACTTGCTTCATTGCGGCATAATCGTCGCCGGGTTCAATGCCCGCAATATTGAAGCGCCGGTAGAGCGACGACTGCATGCGGCCCTCTCGGAAAACTACGCAGGATGCTTGTGTAGCTTCGCCCTGCGTATGAGAGATGTCAAAGCATTCGACGGAGAATTCCATGGGATCGTCATTCTTCGGTGCAAAGGAAGGACCGAGCACCGCCATCAAATCATTCAGGCGCGCAGTCTGAGTGCCGGATTCAGCGAGTCTTCGGGCAAGCGCTATCTGCGCCCCCTGTATGCACATCTCAAGCCAGCGCCGGCGTGTTTCCTGCGGTTCGCTGACAACGGGTACGCGGCGGCCGGCAAGATCCGTGAGCAGTGACGAGATGTTGACCGGCAGCTCCGGGTCGGCGGGATCAGGTTCAACGATCAACAGGGCTGGAATGGGAAGTTCGGCGTAGTGCTGACTGACAAAGGCTTCAATGACTTCACCCTTCGAGGGCATCAGATCCTGAGCGGTTGGTGCTCGGTCGCCGGCTTTAGGAAAAATGGCGCGATCGCCTAAATGGCGGCCGCCGCGCACCATGGCGAGATTCACACAGACAATGCCCTGACCGATCGATGCCGCCACAATGTCGGCGTCAACATCTCCGCCTGTTGTCTCAATGGCCTGCTGATGCCGCATTTGAGTGAGCGCGGCGATGCGGTCGCGCAGATGGGCGGCTTCTTCAAACTGCCAGGCATCCGAAGCAGCCCACATGCGTTTTTCCAGATCGTTGAGTACGTCAATGGAGCGGCCTTCGAGAAACTGTTCAGCACGACGACAATCTGCCGCATAAGCCTCTTTGGTGATCAGTCCGCAGCAGGGTGCTGTACAGCGTCCGATCTGTCCCAAAAGACAGGGGCGTGATCTGTTTTTAAAAACGGATTCTTCGCAGGTGCGCAGCTGAAAAGCTTTTTGCAGCATTTCAATGGCGGTTCGCGCCGCACTCGAACTTGGGTACGGTCCGAAAAATTTCGACCGTTTATCGACGCCGCCACGGTAATAGGAAAGACGAGGGAAGTCGCCCGCGCCAATGCGGATGTAAGGGTAGCTCGCGTCGTCGCGCAGACGGATGTTGTAGTGCGGCTTAAGCGTCTTGATGAGATTGTTCTCAAGCAGGAGCGCTTCGGCTTCGGAACGCGTAACGGTGGTTTCAATCCGCGCAATGCGGCTCACCATCAGCGCTATGCGCGGGGAGAGTCCGGTTTTGCGAAAGTAAGAGGAAACGCGGTTTTTCAGGTCCCTGGCCTTGCCGACGTATAGGCAGGTGCCGTCGGCGCCGAAGTACCGATAGCAGCCCGGCAGATGCGGGAGCGTACGAACTTCTTCGCTGGGATTGAAGGTTCGCACATCGCGGACCGCACTGCAGGAAGCCGCTTCAGCATCGGCTGAGGCGTTGCCCCAAGGCGCAGGCGCAGACTGTTCATCAGCAGCGGGAACAGTCTGCTTTTGCTGATTAATCGCTTTCGTGCTCATCAAAGCAAAAGTTGAGCGGCGAATTAATTATTCTTCTTTTTCCCATCGTCGCCGAGCAGTTCATCAAAATGCAGTGTAATGCCCTTATATTCCCGCTCGACCTTTTCGGGGCTGGCGCAGCGGAACTCGAGCCAAGCCTTGGCAGGCTGACCGTCGGCTGAGGCTGCCGATGAGGAACCCGTGAGCGGCATCATGCCCATGCCCTTGTCGGTGCAGAAGGCCTTGGCGCGCTTGTAAACAAAGTCGGCGATGCGGGCGGAAGATTCAACCTTCGGGCGTTCCGCCGAAATGCGCCAGATAGACCCGACGACCGGTTCAATATTGACACGGCTGTCGAAGGCCTTTTCAAGCTCTTGAGTCGCAGAGGAACAGCCCGAAAGCAAGAGGGCAGCACCGGCAGAGGCGCAAAGAAAAAGGGCAACAGAAGACTGGCGGGGCATGAGGAGCATGAATAAGTTCACCGTGAAGACGGCGGAAAAAGAAAACCTTCACATTATATGAATGGGCATGAATGAGCGACGGATAGGTTAAGACTCGGAGCGCTTTTCTCAGCCTCGGCACTGCTCCTTTAGGAACGGGCTCCCAAACCATGCGAATGAATACAAATCAATGTGTTGGCTGAAGATAAAAATAATCAAATCAATCAATAGATTGCATACAGTCACAGGCTGTAATTTCTGTAAGGCGGCCTTAATTTGCGGTTCCTAAACTGCCCCGCAAAATAGAACTCAAGCGTCCTTAGGCCCTGGACGCAAAGAACGCCGCTCATGACAACCCCAAGCTCGATTACCCAGCCTCTTATTGAAGTTCGCGGACTGACCTGCGAGCGCGGCGAACGTACGCTCTTTACGGGCATGTCGTTCACTGTGGCTCCGGGTTCGCTGGTCCGCATTGCGGGATCAAACGGGGCGGGAAAAACCACGCTTTTGCGTCTCTTGACGGGACTGATGCGGCCGGCCGAAGGTGAGATCTTCTGGCGCGGCGAACCGATTCTCAAGGCGGCTCAGGATTTCTGGCGCGAGCTCTGCTATATCGGCCACCGCAACGGCGTGAAGGATGATCTTTCCGTGATGGAGAACGTCCTCATCAATGCGCGCATTGCTTCGCTGAGCTGCACGCCCGAAGCTGCTCGCGCAGCATTGGCAGCCGTGGGCCTCTCAGACTACGAAGACGTTCCTGCCGGCCAGCTCTCGCAGGGACAGCGCAGACGCGTTGCGCTGGCGCGTCTTTGGCTTTCAGAATCTGTGCCGCTTTGGATTCTGGATGAGCCCTTTACTGCGCTCGACGTCAAGGGTGTCGCCCGGCTGGCGGACTTGGTTTCCAAGCATGTTGCCGAGGGCGGCGTGGTCATGCTGGTGACGCATCAGGAAGTGCCGGTGGATCCGAAGCACCTCTTTGTCATTGAACCGGAGCGTTGGGCTCCCAAGCGCCGATCGGCGGTTG
>OAVS01000818.1_pt1 | contig 15010 bp, 20 predicted proteins | sample 1550601 | NCBI WGS metagenome assembly OAVS01 (sample SAMEA2580093, study PRJEB22360) | human gut metagenome | biome: human gut; feature: human-associated habitat; material: faeces | place: Denmark | collected 2008/2010
TCCTTGGCCTCCCCACAAAGGGCAAACCCCCCGGCAGCTCCCGCCGCGGGCGTGGCCAATGGCAAGGCCGACGTGCTCATCCAGAGCACGGCACCGGCCACGTCGATGCGCAAGGCTTCGACCTTGTGGATTGACACGACTGGAGGCGCGAACACGCCGAAGCGTTGGAATGGCAGTGCTTGGGTGACTGTGACCGATAAGGCCGCCACTGATGCGGCCAATGCGGCTGTCAAGGCCAATACGGCTGCAAAGACAGCTCAGGATACCGCCGACAAGGCTGCGACTGCCGCAGCTAACGCAGCGTCTCAGGCCAATCAAGCCAATGCGGCCGCCAAGAAGGCGCAGACCACTGCTGATGGTAAGAATCTGATTTACCGTGGCCCCGACGAGCCGAATCATGATGGCTTGAAGCCGGGGGACATGTGGTGGAGGACGCAGAAGTATTGGACTCGCTGGAAGGGCGAGAAGAACGCAAGCCCATCAATGCTTGCCGACTTCTACACCTACTGGCAGGGAACCCCCAACAACAGCCCCTCCGTGCTTGTCCCGCTCGCTGATCGTGTGGTGGAAGTCCTTACGTGGGATGGCACGCGCTTCGAGCCATTCGACCTTGTGGCGAACAACATTTTGGCTGCTGGGACGGTGGCTGCGAAGCATCTCGCCGCCGACTCCGTGACCGCCGAGAAGGTCAAGGCTAACGCGATCACGGCGGACAAGCTGGCGGCTAATTCGGTCACGACTGAAAAGCTGGTGGCTGACGCGGTAACAGCCGCGAAGCTGGCGGCCGACTCGGTGCAGGCGCGGAACATCGTCGCACTGGCCATCACAGCCGACAAGCTGGCCGCGAACGCGGTGACCACGGCGAAGCTCAAGGTCACCGAGGACATGACCGTGGCGCTGCTCAACGTTCACAAGATTCAAGCGTCCGACATCGCCGCCAATGCTGTCACGACCGATAAGCTGGCCGCCAACGCGGTGAATGCGGATAAGCTGGCCGCGAATAGTGTCAATGCGTCCAAGATTGTGACTGGTGCGATCACAGCCGACAAGCTCGCGGCAAACAGTGTGACGGCTGTCAAGATCGCGGCTGGCACCATCACGTCCGACAAGGTGGCGGCAGGCCAATTCAAAGGCTACGTGTTCACCGGTGCCATCTTCCAAAGCTCCGAGGCCGCGAACACGGGCATGAAGCTCAATAGCACGGCCTTGCAAATGTGGGACAGCAACCACAATCGCACCGTCTATCTTGACGGCGAAGGCAAGTCGAATCTGCTGACCGGCACTTTCCAAACCCGCACGAGCGGGCACAGGGTGCGTATCAGTCCGGATTATCAGACCTACATCATCGGCGGCACGGAAACGTTCGTCGGTGATGGCTTGGAATTCCCGGCCTACAACGGGTCCACCGCCTACTTTTCGCATCCGGCCATCGCTTCTGTCATCCAGTCGAATCAGGTTGGCGCGATGGGCGAACTGGACTTGTGGAGCGGACACGTGAGCAAGAACGACCCTGCCGCGTTCATGTCTCTCAGATCGAAGCCGCGCAAGAAAGGCGGTACCGGCAGCGGCGGCGTCACATCCAGAGTGCATGCCGTGGCGAACACGGATTACGACGAGCCGGACGAGAGCAAGAAAAGCAGCGCTTTCCTCACTCTGTCCGGCGATAGCGCGAACGGTTCGGAGTGCTGGCTCGAAGCCGAAGACGGGAACGGCGAGGTCGGAGTCGGCGCGAACATCGGCACCGGATACGTGTATCTCGGCGGCTATCTTGGCGGCATCACGAACCGTTTTACGTTCCATGCCCAGGCTGCGTGGAAGGCGTGGTATCCGAATCCCGGCTCGAAGATTGCGACCGGCGCTTCCATGCAAGTCAATTGCACGTTCAGCCCCACAAAATACGGCCACTATTACGTTGTCGCTAACGCGGACAGCGATTGGGCGGGCATCATCGCGCACCCGGCCAATACGGGCGGTCAGAGCGGCTTCACATTGAAGCTTTACAACGCCGACCAGCCTTGCCCGGTGGATGTTTACGCGGAATTCCTGGCTTATTTGGTCAAGTGATTGGAGGAAATCTTGTCATCGACTTTCGAACAGGATGAGAACGGCTTGTGCATCATCCGCTGCGATCCGCCGGTGAACGGGTCGGACAGTTTCGTCTTCCGGCCTGAGGTGATCGCATCGTGGAAGGCGCTGCTCGGATTGGCTTCGACCCGTGAGGCGGTAGCGGCGATCATGCAGGGCAAGGAGGATACAAGCCGATACGACCATGCCACCGGCAGGGGCGTGTGGACTGGAGCGTTCGAAGCGTTGGAATCCGCTTTGACGGATTCCGCGACCGGCGTGAGCATGATGTCCGACGATGGGGAAGTGTTGAATGACCCGCTGACCGCCGCACGCAATAAGGCGCGTGAGGGCATGAGTCTGCCCACCATGTCGAATGAGACGGACGCGAATCTCATTGCCACACTGGCCGCTGATGATGTTGATTCCGAGCCGTCGAGTGGCATTGACATCAGCGTCACCAAGGACATCGAGGGCCTTGACGCTTTCCTATCGGACGAGTCCAGCCAGACCGCACTGGATGAGTGCGAGGAGCGCTTTTATGAATCCCTCATGCCACGACCTCAAAACAACCAACAATAAGGAGATTGATTATGACCGATGAGACCACTGAAACCACTACCGATACCGTGCATGCCGTGACGCCCTCTGAGCCGTCTGGCGTGCTTGATTTGCGTCCGCCGAAGGAGTCGGTGCGCGCGGAATTGTGCCGTCTCGGATTGGAGTTTTCCAGCGCTGACGGCACCGCCGAATCGTGGCGCGACTACCAGCGTGGCGTGCTGGCCACGTTCGACGATACGGGCACGTCCGTGACGTTGACGGACGTGAAGACGAATCTCGGACGCACCCTCACACTCGACGAGCTTAAGGCGGTGACTCGTATCGACACGATGACCGCCGCCGACTAATCCAGCATTCCAATTTTTTCAACCCCTGCAATCCAATCGGATTGCGGGGGTTTCGTATTTCAAGGAGACTATTTTGACTCAGATTCCAGCCGACGCGAACGAAGTCATCGACTCTCTTTCCGCGCAAATCGGCACTCTCACCAAGCAAACCGCAATCCTGACCAGTCAACTCAACGCGGCCATGAAATTGATCCCCAAGGATGTGCTCGAAAGCGTGAAGGGAGACGAGAATGCAGAGGATTAACCTGTGGCTGAACCCAAAGTTCGACCCCACCGGCTTCCATGTCGTCAAAAAGGGCGGCGACATATCGAAGTACATGACCGGTGGCACGCTGGCCAACACCAGAGGCGAATACATCGACCTGCCTTTCGCGTGCGAGGTCGGCGTGGAATACGTGTGCACGTGCAGGATCGTCAGCAACGATACGACGAATAAAGGAATGGGCATCTTTTCCGGCGGCACGGCCAAATACCCAAGTGCCCAGACGGTCGGGAAATATACGATCCGCTTCACCCCGACCGCCAATGACACGCGCCTGGCCGTCCCCTCCGGTATGGCCATCAGCGAATTGAGCGTGGAAGCCGCCGACACGTATGACGCGGCGCTCGGGGGGGGGCTTCCGGGCTTCTTCTCGGGGGACACGATGCCACGCGATTAAGGCGATTCGTCGGGCGGGTGATGTCCGATGATGGTCACGAACCTATGCACGAGCCCATCCTCGACCATCACCCTGAAAGCCGACAAGTGGGTGAATATCACGACCCTTCCGAGCGTGAATGGGGCGGCATATCAGATCAGCGTCGAGGTGAACGTCACAGGCGGCACTATCTCGATAATCGGAGCGGATGGCGACATCAACGCAAGACAACGTGTCAGCTACAAGATGATCATCAACAATTCCCATCCGATATCAATGAGTTATCACGTCAAGTCAGGCAGTCCGACCGTCACAGTGACGAACATGCTCATCTGCACGTGGGACGAATACCAGGCGAACAAGACCCTGCTCGACAGCATCGAATATTTCGACGGGGATACGATGCCCCGAGCCTGACCCTCGCACTGGGGGTGGTGGCATGAGTGTCATCACGAATTATGCGTCCAGCCCGCTTGCCGTTTGCACCGTCAATGGTGCTGGCCGTAACGATTTCCCAGGCTGGAATGTCACTAATGATGCGCCGGCCAAGCACGTCGTGAGCGCCAGAGTCGAGCTTGTGTCCGGCACTGGCACGATCAGATTCGGATGGGACAGTGCTCACACGCTTGACAAGACGGGACGTCTGACAGCTTATCCGTCAGCGAACATTTTCCCTCAAATCGCGGTCATCACCACCGGCCATGCCGTCTGGAAAGTCAGCCGCGTTATTGTCACCTCACAAGCGGAATACAGTCAGCTGAAATCAAAATACGGGCTTGATTATTTCGATGGCGGCACTATGCCAAAAGATTAAACGATTTCAAGGAGATGTGATGTGTTTCAAACGTTTTTAGCGGGTTTTGGTGGTGTGGGCGGCGCGTGCGCGGTAATCACACTATGTCTCAAAATCTGGCCGGGGGCGCTCGAATCGCTCGCGACCGGGCTTTACAGCCACGTGAACCCCGAGCGATTGCCTTATAATTCGGTGCTTTCCCAGCATTTCGCCAAGACGAGGCAGCTCGGCGAACGTTCCGAACGGTTTGACGGGCGGCTGGACGAGTTGTGCCGTGACACGATAAAGAACACGCTCATCAGCCTGATTTACGGCGACCAGTCACACGACCACAGCGAGGCCGTCCGATACGAGCTGGCTAAGCTCGAAAAACTCGACGCGCAATGCTGGATCATCTCAGCCGCCGAAAAATACTTGGAGGAACGGCAATGACACGACTGCTCATCGCGGGCGGAGCCTACCTATTGCTCCTCGCGCTCATCCTCATTTTCAATCACGGCGCGCATAAGCGCTGAAACCGATTTTCAGGGCCATCACTTCAGTGGTGGCCTTTTCGTTTGCCTCGAAAGAGGCGGAAAGGAGGCAGTCGTGATCGATGTGACCATGACGCCGGAAATGACACCGCAGGGCGACAGTCTGCCGCCCACTGACATCCCGGTCGTGTCCGAGGAGGACGCGGCCAAGGCAGTAGAGGGATTGGAGGACTGACATGGCAAGCGTAAGCACTCTTATCAATCGTATGCGCTACTGGTGCGCCGTCGCCAATCTCGGCTACAGCCAGTCCGACCGTTGGAATTTCAACGCTTCGGCGGGTAATTGCGACTGCTCCAGCCTGGTGATCCACTGCCTGCGCGAGGCAGGCTTCGACACCGGCAGCGCCACCTACACCGGCAACCTCTCCGGTGAGCTGACCAAGCGCGGTTGGAAGCGACTCCCCGCCAACGGCAATCCGCAGCCGGGCGACATCCTGCTTAACGACGTGCACCACGTGGCCGTCTACCTTGGCGGCGGCAAGCTCGCGCAGGCGTCCATCTCCGAGCGTGGCACAGCCTACGGCAAGGCTGGCGACCAGACTGGCCGCGAAACCAACATCCGCAATTACTACAGCTATCCGTGGGATTGCTATCTGCGATGCCAGGGCGCCCAATCTTCCGCTCCAGCCGCCAATTCCGGTGCCATCGCAGTGGACGGCAATGTCGGTCCGGCCACGGTACGCCGTTGGCAGCAGGTCATGGGCACCAGCGTGGACGGCATCATTTCAGGCCAGCAGGTGCCCGACGGGCGCACCTATGCTCGCCCAGCCATCGACAGCTCGGTGGTGCGCTACGGGTCTGGCGGCAGTGATCTGATCCGTGCCGTGCAGCGTCGCTTGGGCTGTGGCACTGATGGTCTGCTTGGTCCGGCCACCATTCGCGCCATCCAAGCGCATTACGGTTTGGCTCAGGACGCGAGCTTCGGCCCCGCGACCGTACGCGCCTTGCAGTCGGCGCTCAACCAGGGACGATTCTAAGGAGGAGGACAGATGGCTCAGCATGCAGCACCGTCCACTTTGGAGACCACTGTCAATAATCTGACCAACGAACGCGAGGACGGTCAGGACAATCAGCAGCCGGACGCGTACACTCCGGTCTTTTCTAAGCAGGTGCGTACCGTCGTGTACGTGCTCGGCCTGATCGCATCGTGCGTGGGTCTTGGCTTCATGACCTTCGGTGACGCCGCGATCGGCGGATACATCAGCACCGTGGCCGGCTTCATCTCCGCCGGACTCGGCGTCGCATACAATCCACTCCGCCGCAATTAATTTTCTGGCGTGAAACTCAAACTCGCGCTCGAAAATCAAACTCGCGTGGAAAAATTTAACGAACAGTGGCGCTTGTGGAAATTCTTGCACCCTGTTTTTAAATCTGCCCCTTCTCCATTTTGGAGGAGGGGCTTTATTTTTAGGACTTTCAAAATGGGCATCAGACAGCAGACGATTGACGATTACGGCGCGTTCGTGGAGAAATTCAAGCCGAAGAAGACCACGGATGACTGCTACACCCCCCCCCGCAGTGTATGAGACCATAAAGGACTGGGCATGCCGTGAGTATGACATCGACCCCAGCAAGGTGGTGCGCCCGTTCTATCCGGGCGGCGACTACGAGCGGTTCGACTATTCGGGCGGTGCGGTGGTTGTGGATAATCCGCCGTTCAGCATCCTGTCGAAGATCTGCACGTTCTATCGGACGGAGCAAATTCCGTTCTTCCTGTTCGCGCCGTATCTCACGATCTTCTCCAGCACGCCGCGTAATGGGGCGCACATGATCGTCACGGATTCGACCATCGAATACGCGAACGGCGCGCAGGTCAACACGTCGTTCGTGACGAGTTTCGGTGATGACCTGATCCGCACCGCGCCGGATCTGGCCAACGCGATAGACGAGACCGTGAAGCGCGTCAGGAAAGAGCAGCGCAGGCATCCGCCGAAATACGCGTATCCGCGTGAACTGCTTACCGTGAGCAGGCTCGGGAAGATCGGCAGGCAGGTCGAGTTCTGCGTCAAGGCTTCAGACGTTGCGTTCACGAGGGCTCTCGACTCGCAGAAGGCCGTGAAGAAGGCCATCTACGGCGGCGGCTATCTCCTGAGCGAAGCTAAGGCCGCGGAACTGAAGGCCGCAGAACTGAAGGCCGCAGAAGATGTGACGGTATGGCCGCTCAGCGATTCCGAGAAGCGGATCATCGAAAACCTCGCATAAATGATTCCTGTTGGAATATTTTGCGCCCACATGCAACATCGCCCCTCTCTCAGCTGATGCTGGGGGAGGGGCGTTTTCGTGTTTATTCGGTCTTGTGTTTGCGTGGCCTGCCTCCGCCGACGCCGCGTCCGGGGCGTTGCGCGTTCCATTGGTCGATGGTCTCTGGCAGCCAGCCGCGCGTGCGGCCTATTAGGGCGTCCGGTTGGGGGAGCTTGTAGGCGCTGACGGCGGCGGTGCTGATGCCGAGGCGCTTGGCCACGTCGGTGACGCTCAGGTATTCGACGGCCATGTCAGTCCTTCCTTCCGGCGATGAGCGCGAAGACGGCGCTGACGATGGCACATCCGGCGGTGAGCGCGAACGGCCAGCCGAACCATGCGCTGGCGGCGGTTCCGAGCGCGAACACCGCGCTGACTATCGATTCCGTTCTCATGATGTCCCATGGCATAATCGGAGATATGGGGTTCCGGCCCCTAGGTCTGGCCGGAACCCTTGCTCACTTCCTCTTCTTCGGTTTCCGTCTCATCTCCTTGATGAGTCCGGTCACTGCTTTGATGAGGGCCGCGATGCTCGCGACGAGAAGCGAGATGCTGGTGATTATCTCCGATGGTGTCATGTTCACCTCCTTTCCTTGATATAAACTATATTAGCACAGTAAATAAAGTAATGCAAGTCAAAACACAAGAAAACACAGGAAAAAATCAGTGGATTGATAGACTTGATGCCACGCAAACGAAGGGGAGAGCATGGCCTACACGATCCGCCAATACGCCACCAAAGCCGGAAAAAGATACGAGGTGCGCTACCGCAAGCCGGACGGCACGACCACAGGCAAAAGAGGCTTCCGGCGCAAGATGGACGCCGACGCATGGGGAGCGGCCAACGTGACCACCGCGAAAAGCGTCGGAGCATACATCGACCCGCAAGCAGGACGACGCTTGGTCGAGGATTTTTGGGAGCCGTGGATAGCGGCCAAAAAGACCAAAGCCAAGCCAAGCTACATCAAGTCGCTGGAAGACGCTTGGCGCGTGCATGTGGAGCCGCAGTGGGGCATGAGGGAAGTGCAGTCGATCGCGCGAGGCGAGGTGCAGGGGTGGGTCACAGATCTGGCAGGACGACGCAGTGCGTCCGTGACGATTCGCGCCGAGAATCTGCTTCGCAGCCTCATGGAGAGGGCGAAGGCCGATCGCTGCATCCACGACAATCCATGCGACGGCATCGAGCTGCCGCGAAAGCAGGTGCGGAAGCACGTCTATCTCTCGGCTGACGAATTGTCTCGTGTGGCGATGCAGTGCGGTTGGCGTGAGCCGATCGTGCTGACATTGGGCCTGTGCGGCATGAGGTGGGGTGAGCTCGTGGCGCTCCGTGTCGAGGACGTCGACCTGCAACGGTGCAGGCTGCATATATATAGGAGCATCACGCGCCTTTCCAGCAGGCTGGTGGAGACCGACCCGAAAACACATGATGGACGTTCGGTGATGTTCCCCCTGGTGTTGCGTCCACTGCTCGCCAGGCAATGCGAGGGGCGCAGGCCGTCCGATTTCCTTTTCACCGCTCCCGGCGAGCCTTTGGACGAGCCGATGGGTAATGGCTGGAATCCGACGCGAAGCGATGGGTGGTTCGCGGTGGCTCTTCGTCGCGCGGGCGTGGAGCGTGGCCACATGACGATTCACGATCTGCGGCATACGGCGGCGTCACTTATGGTGCAGTCCGGCGCTAACGTCAAGACCGTGCAAAGGCAGTTGGGGCACAAGAGCGCCGCCATGACATTGGACGTTTACGCCGATCTCTTCGATGATGATCTGGATGAGCTGTCGGAGAGGATGGGTGGTTTGCTTTTTTCGCGGAATGTGGGCAAAATGTGGGCAAACGTGACGCAAGGTGTCGATGGAACCGTTGAAACGGTTGGTGTCTGAAGCTTTTCGCCGGTGGGTTCGAGTCCCGCTGGAGGCACTTTTGGAAACCGCCAGAGATGGCGGTTTTCCTTTATTCTCCAACGGTTTTGGCATCATCGCGATTCACTGCGATTCAACCCTTTTCCACGGTGGGTTATGGAAAAATGTGGGCAATGTGTAGGCAAAATGTGGCATATCGTTCCCGAAACATTCCGTAGGTACACTGTCGGACATTACAAACCGTATGACACCGACTGAAACGGATGACGCATGACTTCGAAAGACATCAAGCCTGTAATCGAACAGCCCGCCACTGAAATCCCCCTGATGCTTGCGCAGGTGATTATCGTTGCCGGCGTGCTCGCTATCGGCGAAATCGCATGTTCTCCGCTGTACTTTACCTTGATGGACCATTCGTTGGCACTCGTTCCGTGGGCATTGGAAGCCGCATTCCTTGCCGTGGCGTTCACCTTCGTTGTGGGCTTCGCATTGTTGTGGTGCGCCGAATCGTTCACTTTCAAACTCAAGGAACGATTCCGCCCGTTCGGCTATGCGGCGGTAGGATTGATTGGATACGGCGTATGGAGCCTGCTGGTGTTCACCGCCACCATCAATTCGATACTCGCCAAAGTCGGGGAAAGCGTTCTTACCAACGGCCAGGTCGGCGCGATCGCGCTGAACGGAGCAGCCTTGGGCTTCGTCGCTTTCCTTTTCGCAAAACTGCTCGACGTCAAACTCGGCAATCGCAAAACCGTTGCGATAATTCTGCTTATCGCGGAAATCGTCATTGCCATCATCGGCCTACTCATCATGATTCGCATGTTCAGCGTGCTTTACGCGGCGTGACGGCGAAGACGCGGAAAAGAGAGCGCAATATACATGTTCAGCATTCTGGAGATGTTCACCATCGGCGTCGGCCCCAGCTCGTCGCACACCGTAGGGCCGATGGTCGCGGCCAGCAGATTCGCTGCCTCCCTTGAACGTGACGGCATACTGAACCGGGTCGGCCGCGTGCGAACGGTACTGTATGGTTCGCTCGCCCTGACCGGTCTTGGGCACGGTACCGATCGCGCCACGGTGGCGGGCTTGGAAGGCAACGTACCGAAAACCGTCGATACCGATCACATGAGCAATATCCGTATGGAATGCGAGGCAGGCGGCGAGCTGATGCTCAACGGCACGCATCGCATCGATTTCGATTACGGACGCGATGTGGTGATGGATGTATGGCACCGCATGGCGGCCCATCCCAACGGCATGCGATTCCAAGCCTTCGACCGGCAGAACAATCTCATCGACGAACAGGTCTGGTATTCCATTGGTGGTGGATTCGTCAGACAAGGCGACGCCGACGACCTGATGATCGGCATCCATGAGAAACCCCCTGCGGGAACGGCCTTCGCCGATCAGACCGACGATTCCTCAACCGATATCGATATGGACATGCCCTATCCGTTCACCACATGCGACGAACTGATCTCGCTGTGCGATGAACGTCACATGAGTGTGGCCGATGTGGTGTGGGCCAATGAGACGGCCATGCGGTCCGCCGTGCAGGTGCGCAGCGATTTGGACACTGTATGGCATGTGATGCGCCGCTGCGTGCAGCACGGTTGCAATACCAACCAAACCGTTCTGCCTGGCGGCCTTGACGTGCCCCGCAGGGCGCCAAAAATGTATGCAAGGCTCGCATCCAACAGCGACGTGCTCAAACGGGACGGCAGGCGCTCCGACGCCGTACTCGAATCATCGGACGCCGCATGGGTCGACCTGTTCGCATTGGCGGTTTCCGAGGAGAACGCGGCAGGCGGACGCATCGTCACCGCGCCTACCAACGGTGCGGCTGGCGTCATTCCGGCGGTGCTCCACTATTATTGGCATTTCGTGGATCATGCGGATGAGGATGGTGTGGTGACGTTCCTGCTGACCGCAGGGGCGATTGGATACTTGTTCAAACGCAACGCGTCCATTTCCGGTGCCGAAGTCGGATGTCAAGGCGAGGTCGGCACAGCCTGTTCCATGGCCGCGGCGGGGCTGTGCGCCGTGATGGGCGGCACGCCTCACCAAGTGGAGAATGCCGCGGAAATCGGTATCGAGCACAATCTGGGACTGACCTGCGATCCGGTCGGTGGTCTGGTGCAGATTCCCTGCATCGAACGCAACGCCATGGCGGCCAATACCGCCATCAACGCGGTCCGTATGGCCATGCTGGGCGACGGCACGCATATCGTGAGTCTTGACCAAGCCATCAAAACCATGAAGGACACCGGCGAGGACATGATGGCCAAGTACAAGGAGACGTCGAAAGGCGGTCTTGCGGTCAATGTTGTTGAATGCTAGCGATGGATGGTGCTAATCTTGGTGACACTGTGTTTTTTCAAGGAGGTTCACCATGGCATCTGAAATGCCTGTTGTCAATGCCGAATTCGGCGATCGCCCGACCATCGAATTCCCGACTGAGATCGCTCCCGCCGGCCTGAAGGTCGTGGAGCTCTTTGAAGGCAATGGCCCGATGGTCCGCCGTGGAGACACCGTCACCGTCAACTACCATGGTGTGGTCTGGGGCAAGGACACCCCGTTCGACTCCAGCTTCGACCGTCACCAGCCGGCCACGTTCGGCATCGGTGTGGGACAGGTCATCAAGGGCTGGGATCAGACCGTTCCGGGACACAACGTCGGTTCCCGCCTGGTGGTGTCCATTCCGCCGGAGTACGGTTATGGCTCCCGTGGTGTTCCGCAGGCCGGCATCGGCGGCGAGGACACGCTGGTGTTCGTGATCGACATCATCTCCACCCGCTGATTGACGGGTATCATTCTTCCAAGGTCAAGGAGGATAACATGGCCGAAGAAAAGACGATCCTGCTGACGCAGGAGGCGTACGACAAGATGAAAGAAGAACTCGCCTGGCGTGAGGGCGAGTACCGTGACGAGATTCTGTCCAAGGTCTCCGCGGCGCGTGCCGAAGGCGATTTGAGCGAGAACGGCGGCTATCAGGCTGCCCGTGAGGCGCAGCGCGTGAATCAGGGACGCATCGACGAACTGACCGTCAAACTGCGCAATGCGAAGATTCTGACTGCGCCCAAGGCCGGTGAGGTCGGTGACGGATCCCTAGTGACCCTTGAAGTCAACGGACGTGAAATGGTGTACGTGCTTGGCACGCGAGACCTGTCCATCGCCACGGATTACAGCATCATCAGTCCTGAATCGCCGATTGGCGCCGCCATCAATGGCGCTCATGCCGGAGATACGGTGACCTATACCGCTCCGAACGGCCGTGAGATTTCCGTGACCATCAAGGAAGCCAAGCCGCTCGCCTGACATACGTGTGACGAAAACAACAGCCCGTTCCTCCATCGCATTCGTACGATGAGGGGACGGGCTTATTTTGTTTTGTCCATGTGGGGTTGATTACGCCTTAGGGCCACAATTGCACGATCACCATGTAGATGGCCACCATGTGGCAGGCGTATCCCGCCACGGTTCCGGTATGGAAGATCTCATGGAAGCCGAACACCTTCGGCCAGGGGTCGGGCTTGCGCAGCGCATACACGATGGCTCCGGCGATATAGCAGGCGCCGCCGGCACACAGCAGTATCACCACGGTAGGTCCGGCATAGGGGGACATCCAGAACAATCCCATGAACGCGACGCCGGACACGCCGAAAATAATATAGACAAGAACATAAAGCCAGCGAGGCGCGCTGATCCAGATGACATGGATGATGAGCGCCACCGTGGTGCAGATCCACATGCCCGCGATGATGGAATCACGCCAGAATGGCGTGAGCGCGAAGGAAACGGGCGTATAAGTGCCGGCGATCAGCAAAAAGATGTTCATATGGTCGATGCGACGGAGCACATCGGTAACCCGTGGTGACCAATCTCCCAGATGATAACAGGCGGAATTGCCGAACAGTACCAGCGAGCAGGTCATGAACACGGCGCACGCCCATTTGAGCCCGGTGCCATGAGCGAGGCAGATCAGCACGATGCCCGCGGCAAGAGCCAGGGGAGTGGCGATGGCGTGGATCCAGCCACGCAGGAGCGGCTTTGGCCTGCCATGCACGTCGAGTCTGATTTTGCGTTCGATTTCGGCGGGGACGATGCCTTCGATTTTTGCGGCATGGGCTTCGCCTTTGGCGATGGCACGTTTGGCTTTTGCATCCGCCTTGCGTCGAATGTTCTCGGCCTTATTGTGCGCCTTCACGCGAATGGTCTCAGCTTTCGCCTGCAGGGCCTGCTCGCGTGCTTCGGCGATGACCGCGCGTTTCGCCTCGATTTCTGCGTTTGTAGGTTTCGCCATCGGATGCCTCCACTATAAGTTACGGAACCGTAACCTACGTTAGCGTAACCGTCGGATATGTCAATCGGCGTTTCCGCATTATACGTGGGCATATGGTATGCAACCTCGCCATTGATGCGTATTATGGTTGCATGGCTGATTTCTCACATATCCTGATGACCCGTCCGGATTTCGGTGACGACGATCGTGAATGGTTGCACCAGTTGGTGGCCGATTGGCAGGTGATTGCCGATTTGAGTTTCGCCGACTTGCTGCTAATCCTGCAGAACGGCGAGGGCAAGTACATCATTGCCGAGCAATGCCGTCCGTCCACGGTGATGAGTCTGAGAGCCGAGGATGTGGTCGGCAACGTCGTCCCGGAATCCCTGTGCGCCGAGCTTGACGCGGCCATGGACTCCGAATCGGTGTTCCGCTCCTCGAAACTGCGTACGGTCGGCAAGGCCAAGGTCTGCAACGTGTACGCCCCGGTGCGTCATAATGGCAAGACGCTTGGCTTGGTGGTCCGCGAGACCAACATGGCCACACGCGAATCGAACGGCCGTTATGAGTCCGAAAGCATCAGCGCCGGCAAACAGCTGTATGAGATGATTCCGCGCGGCCAGTTCCCGTACCGTAACCCGGTTATGAACCAGCGCCATAACGCACGTGTGGCGGATGGCTTCATCGTGCTCACCGTCGACGGCATCGTCCGATACGCGTCTCCGAACGCCATCAGCTGTTTCCGTCGTTTGGGATCGGTCAGCACCATGCAGGGGGAGTATCTGAGCGAGATCGGCACCAAACTGCTGCATGAGAACGATCCGGTGCTGGAAACGCTGCCATTGGTACTGAGCGGCAAAGCCGCGGTGGATTCCGAATTGGACGCCAACAAAGCCGCGGTGTCCATGCGCTCTCTGCCGTTGATGGACGCCAATGGTCGCGTGGGTGGTATCGTGCTGTGCCGTGACGTCAGCGAATTGCGCCGCCGCGAGAAGGAATTGCAGACCAAGGACGCCACCATTTCCGAGATTCACCATCGTGTGAAGAACAATCTTCAGGCGGTATCCGCGTTGCTGCGCTTGCAGGCGCGCAAGACCAAGTCCGAAGAGGTCAAAAAGGAGCTCAAGGAAGCACAGCGCCGCGTGCAGACCATCGCCATGGTGCATGAGGGATTGAGCCAGACCGCCGATGAGATCGTCGACTATGACAAGGTCATTTCCAACCTGCTTAAGATGGCCGTCGATTTGGCTACGATGCGCGACCAGCACATCGATGTCGATTTCGTAGGCAAATTCGGCATGATGCCGGCACAGGATGCCACGCCGCTATCGTTGGTGCTTACCGAACTGATCACCAATTCGGTGGAACACGGTTTCGAAGGACGTAAGGAAGGACATATCACGATTTCCGTGGGCCGCGGTGGCAATAACCTCAACGTGGTGGTGGAGGATGATGGCACCGGCTTGGCGGATGAGGAGCATGATGGCATGGCTCGCTCTTCCGGATCAGGGCTTGGAACACAGATCATCAACACGTTCGTCACCAATGATTTTGGCGGAACGGTGCATTGGGAGCCACGTCGCGGTGGTGGTACCCGTGTGGTGCTCGACATGAAACTGCGTGCCGCGCAAGATAACTGACCTCTAGAACTGGAATGGCATATGGAAGGGCCGGTCGGATTCCATCGAATCCGACCG